>JAEEGJ010021925.1_pt1 | contig 13638 bp, 13 predicted proteins | sample 8958761 | NCBI WGS metagenome assembly JAEEGJ01 (sample SAMN16246546, study PRJNA631951) | gut metagenome | biome: gut microbiome; feature: rumen; material: RS-attached | host: Bos | place: Iran: Karaj | collected 2018-10 | reverse complement strand
GACTGGCCCCGCTCTATCACGCCAATCTTTTTTCTTTCTGCCAGAAGCTGTGCCATTCCTGCAGCTTCGTAGACAGCAGTGTCTGTTCCTGAGCCGTATGTCGGCATAGGATTAGCGGTGTTTACAATCGCTTCTGAGTGGACCTTAGTAATGTCGTTTCGCTCAATTCTGAATGCCATACTTCTGAATAAATTGTAATACTATCGCCTGTGATATTCAACGAAATATGTAACAGTTTATTTAAATACAAAAAGCTGCAGGGGCTTTCCTTAAACACTCTGTTACATGCCCTTTTTCTTAAATACACTGTTACATGCTTCAACACTCTTTTTTAAGGGATTTTGGGCTTTTATAATGTAACACTTTATTTAAGAAAGCTTACGTTTTTTCCCGCAAATTGAGGCAAATTCAAAAATGCGAAAAATGCCCTAAAACAGGGGTATACAGGCCCGGTCGATAAATTACTCGATTTTTTCAAAACGACGCGTCTACGCGAATCCTGGAGCGGGTTTTAAAATCATATAAAAAATATATGTAAACATACATTTTTTATATGATTACATATATTTTATAATTGCAATTTCATATATTGTTTACATATGTTTAATATATGTTTACATATGTTTTTACCCTATTTTCATACTTTTCATATATTTTTTAACTTGTTTTTTCACATAAATTAACATATAATATTAATTATCAAAATAGAGGTGGGAAATCTATGAAACGTATTTGTGTCGCTATTCAAAAAGGCGGTGTTGGCAAAACAACCGTCAGTGTTAATCTTGCAGCTGAGCTTGCAAAATCAAAAAAAGTAGTATTAATCGACGCCGATCCTCAGGGCAACAGCACAAGCTCTCTGGTAGACAGTTTTGAACATGAACTTGCAGATATTCTTTACGGAAATGTTGCCGTAGACGAAGCCGTTTGCGCAACAAGCATTAAAAATCTTTTTATCATTCCAACAGCTGCAATTGATGAAAAAGGAAATAACCAGCTTAAAAAATACCGTGCAAACGAAGCCGCTGGAAATCCATTTGCCTTTGCTGATATTACAGACGCTCTTGCAGAACAGGGCTTTGATTACTGTATTTTTGATACCTCCCCTAACTTCGATGATTTCGAAGAAAATATTATGGCTGCTACAGATGAAACTATTGCAGTCGTAATGCCTGATATTTTCTCTCAGGATGGACTTCAGATTTTTGAGAATAATCTTCAGAATTTCAAGAAAAGAAAGCGTGTTAACAACCCTGTATTCAAAACTTTTGTTTTCAATGCAGTAAACCTTTCTACAAAAATGGCAAAAGACATCCTTGCTCAGCTTGCAACCAGCGAATTGAACTATGTTACTGTCCCTCAGGACCAGAATTTCCGAAAAGCACAGGGTGTCAGACAGACAATTCAGCAGTTTGGCGCAAAAACCGAAACTATTGCTGCCTTCAACAAGCTTGCCGAGTTCTTAAAATAAGGGAGGAATAAATTATGGCTATTTCTATAAAGAAATCTTCTACAGAAAATAAACAGACTGTTACATCGCCTTCATCGCTTCCTGAAGCGGTACAGACTCAAATTTCAAGCAATCTGAAGCTTGATACAACTGATTATACAGAATATAGAGAGCCTCTTAAACAAACTGTTACATCAGAAGAAGCTCCAAAAGGAAAAAGAACAGACGACCTTGTTCAGTTGAAGTTTTCTAAAGGAAAAAGAGCTGAAGCAAAAGCATTTTATGCCAGCTATGATGTAAAAATGAATGCCGGTTTTGAAATGGCATATGAATTTCTTAAACAGGAAGTTATCGCAGGACATGTAAAGCTTTCTAAAAGTGGAGTTCAAAGAGTAATTTAAGGGGAGATTAACAGCCTTAAACAGACTGTTACATAATTATGAAAAAAAACAATAAAACTACATCCCTGATTCCTGCTGGTGAAGACGATACATTAAATGAACTGTTTGATATTGTTACAACCGGAGATCAGCCTAAATATTTAAGTTATATTCCGGGTCTCTTTACAACAGCATCACTCCCTTTCAAGAATGTAAACAAAACCGTTTTTACACGCAAAGGAAGCCAGGGTCTCACATTAACGCTTACATCGCCTATAAACGTTCCTTATGGACGATATGGAAGACTTCTGCTTACGATTCTGACAACACATGCAGTTCTTTCAAAAGAAAAGAATGTTCCTGTTCTTATAGAATACAAATCTCTTTCAGAGTTGCTGAAAGAAATGCAGCTTCCTCGCCAGAGAGGTAAAGATATCAAAGAGCAGCTGGATTGTTTTACAAATGCAACCTTTGCCTTTACTCATAAAGAGACAACACTCAAAAGCGGCTATCTTTTTAAGGATTTGTATGAAGATGGAAAATATCCTAAAAAGGATGTTGAAGTAACAACAAAAACAACGGGAGCAATCCGCTTTACTACCGCTGTTCAATTCCAAGAAGTTAGAGATAATGTAAGCGATCCTAAATATGGAAATTTCAAAATTGCCATTTCTGCGGAGTTTGCAAGCTTCTGCCAGAAACATGCGGTTCCTATTGATTATGGTGTTTACAAAAGTATTTCCAGCGCGGTAGGAAAAGATATTTATGCCTGGCTTGTATTCAGAAATAACGGCTTAAAAGAACCGGCTTTTATTCCACGAGATAAGCTGGTTGAACAGTTTATGCCTGTTACAGAAAATCAGGATAAAAATACCGTAAACGTAAATTATGCTTTTATTTTGAATCAGATAAAAGAAATAAAGAAAAAGTATTATCCGGAAGTAAATATTGATCTTGAAGCGGTAGATGGAATTACTTTATATAAAAGTCCAACTCCTATTATCAAGAATGAAACCAGATATGCTTTAATTACATCAACAATTTAATAATATGATGTAACAGTTTATTTAAGGAATTTGGATGTAACAAAGTGTTTAAGAAAATGTAATTTATCCACATTTTCAACACTTCTACTATTAGTTAAATAAATTTATTAGTTAATTATTTGTATATATAGAAGGTTTAAACACATTGTTACAGGAAATTAAACAGACTGTGACATGGCTATTTTGAACGGCGTTTTTCTTCCATATATACAAAGGAAATCCAGAAGCAGCTTGTTTTTAATAAACTGTTACATCAAAAGTGACTTATCCACTGCAAAAATGTGGATGGTTTTAAACACTCTGTTACATTTTTCTTAAACAGACTGTTACATAGCTGCCTTCTAAAAAATCCCGACAAAAATCTTTTCGTATCACTAAATGATAGCGCTGCATGGCTATATTGTAAATATGATTGAGATTGAAGACTGGGAATACGAATGTAACGGAATGCCAACTATGATGAAAACGGAAAAGAAATGGCTTCTGGAAAAAGTTCAAAAGGACTTATGGAAATGTGATTTCTGGAAGCCGACTTTTTTTAATGTTCTGTATCGTCATAGTTATCAGAATGAATTCTATCTGCTTGGTAGTGAGCCGACTCCTCAGTTTGTTGAAAGGTATTTGTACAATGTTCTCAGAAAGATTCAGGGAAAGCATGAAGTTGCATGTAGGAGAGTTACTGCTAAAGACTTTGTAGAACTTAATCTAGGAATCAGCTACGTAAGTTCGCATTCGAGAAAAAGGCAGATGACGACAGTTAGTGAATTGGTAGTTTATATAGACGATGATCATATTACTGTATCGCTGCTGCCTTACTGCGAAATGGCAGAAAAATATTATCTTGATGAATATCTGATAGTTGAAAACATAATAAATGATCTTTGTGAAGTACTGTTTGCTAAACCTGAAAAACAAATATCTGATTTTCAAAATTACCGTAAAAAATTAAATGCGGATCAGAAGTTTTTGAATCTTAGAGCAATTGAAATAGCTAAGGCATCTATTAATAGTCTTTATCAAAAATCTTCAGAAGATAGTGATGCTATACTTCAAGGATATCTTTTTTCTGTTTTATGGATTGATGGAAAAGAGGTGTGTCTTCTTCACAAAGACTTTTCCGATAATCCGCAGTTGCTAATATCAAAATTACAAAAAAAATAAAAAACTTTTTCGCAATATCATTAAATGATAGTCGGGCTCGTTATATTTTGAGCTATGAATGAGAACGACGAACTATGTATGGAATTAAACGAAATCATTTATCACATTTCCGGCGAGTTCTGGAAGAAGGCTTATGATGGGCTTTTGCTGAAGCAGAAGACTTATGAGCCGGGTCAGGACGTGGCTGTAAGGCAAGCGATTTCTGAACTCAGGAAGAATATCAGGACTCTTGCAAAAGAGAATGGGCTCAAGTGCAACGCATTTTCTCATAACGAGCATTTTTATATGTCGCTTGTGCCTTATCCGATTTATATAGGAATTGAGTGCGAGACCGGCGACTTTTCTGTTTCTGCTCCGCACATCAGTACTAAGCATTTTGCTCATTCGGAATATCAGGCCGGAATCAAATGGATACAGGATTATATTAATATTGATATAAAGCCGCTGACAGAAAAGACAGAGGCCGTGCGCGAGAAGTTCTACCTGAACACCAAGTCTGCCGGAATTGTTTCTACGTCTATTAAAGCACTCTGCGAGTCAATACTTGGTAAGCGTTCGTTGAAGTACAAGCTTCAGCAGAATCGTCTCAGAAGTGATTTGACTGTTGTGGCAAAGGACAAGACTGTTTATTCGGTTGAGATTTATCATAAGCCTTTTGCCAGCGATTCTTCTATCCTCATCAATCTTCTTAATAATCTTCATGAAGAAAATATCGAAGATGTTTTGCGTTCTTCAATTATTCAAAACTATGACAAGGAAATTCAGGAGCTGCTTAATGAAGCGGCAGAAGAGGAGGTGGTTGTATGAGAAATCAGAAACTGGATCCGCTCGCCCTCAAGGTTGCTCTTGAACGCGAACAGACTGAATTGTTTGGCCGCCTGCAGTCGGAGTTCTGGCAGGGTCTATTTTGCGACATCTTAAAGAAGTACTCTTATCAGAATGATTTTTATTTTGTTGAAAGTAATCTGACAACGGAGAAGGTGGTTGAAAAACTGAAGGGGACGATTGATGACCTCTGCCATATCTATGGACTTGAAAGTGAGATGACAAGTCTTCCTTACAGAACAGAGATAAAGTTCAAGATTGATTATTTTGATTATCAGAATAAAAAGTCCACTATGGATGAACTTTCAATCATCGTTTGCCAGAAGGACATTACGATGAGGATTCTTCCGCACAATCCTTTGCTCAAACTTTTCTGGCTGGAAGAGTATCAACTTGTAGAGAACATCGTAAAGGAAATGTGCCAGCAGCTTTTTGAAAATCAGAAAGAAAAGTTCCTGGAGCTGCGTGAGAATTACAAAGTGATTAGTGCGAGTGCGGAAGGACTAACTGCAAAGACAATTGAGATTGCACAGAATACAATCAAGACTTTGTACGAGGCTAGCTGTGAGAAAAACAGAAATCTTGTGCAGAGAAATCTGTATTCGTCCATGCTTTATAAGGGCAGGATGATCCGGATTTTCCACAGGGATTTTATGAATGATCCGAGTGTGCTTAAAAAGAAATTGGAAAGAAGTTGATTCCCGTGCGATGGGAATGTTTTTATTTTAGACTATCATTAAATGATAGCCGCATGTGGTTAAATTAGAGACGTTGATTGGAGGTTTATATGTCAGTACGAATTGATGGTAATTTGCTTTTGGAGATTTTGGAAGAAACACCTGCTACTCAGAACATCATGCTCATGGGTAAGCACGGAATTGGTAAGTCGCAGATATTGGAAAAATTTTATACCGCAAAAGGATGCAAGGTTGTTTCTCTCTTTCTGGGCCAGATGAGTGACCCGGGAGATCTTATTGGTATTCCTCATAAGAACGAAGAAACAGGTCACACAGAGTTTATGCCGCCTTACTGGTTTCCGACAGATGACACTCCGGTTGTTTTGTTTTTGGATGAGTTGAACCGTGCCCGTCCTGAGGTTTTGCAGACTATCATGGACCTTGCCTTGAACCGTAAGCTTGCCGGTCGTTCACTTCCCGCAGGCAGCCGCATTATTTCTGCGGTGAACAATGGTGAAGAATATCAGCTTACAGATCTGGACCCGGCTCTTGTTTCCCGTTTCAACATTTACGAGTTTGTGCCAAGCGTTCAGGACTGGTTATTGTGGGCTAACAAGAATGGAATTGATGAGCGCATTACATCTTACATCGCCGCTAATCCAAAGGCCCTGGACAACCAGATGGCAATTGAAGATATGGAGAATCTGGAAAAAACTCCGGATCGTCGTGCCTGGGTTCGTGTCTCAGAAATCATTACAGGTAAAGAAGTTTTGAAGCAGAGTCACAAAAGTATGATTGCGGGAATTGTAGGCGGAGTTTCGGCTAACAGATTTTTTGAATTCCTTGATCACAATCATCTTTTGACAGCAAAGGAATTGCTGCTTGGTAACTTTGAGATGAACAGACTCAAGCTTGAATCTTACAAGACACCTCAGTTTGCGACAATCAATGATGCCGTTTTTGTCTATCTTGAAAGTGACAAATATGGTGACGGCGACAAGACCGTGATGGCAGAAAATCTTGCCTCATATTTCTACTATCTGGAAGAGAAGAAGCTGCGCGAGGCTATGGCGCATTTTGCAAACATGTTCAGCGGAACAATGTATCCGAATGCGCTGGTCTTCATAATCGGTGAGTGTCCTGAGCTTTACTCAAAGATGACAAAGTTTGTTGCGGAGATTAAGTAACATTGCCGTGTCATGCTGAACTTGTTTCAGCATCTTGTATAAGAGATTCCGAAACAAGTTCGGAATGACGTTTTTTTGGAGATGTCTATGTCTGTAAAAGAAAAAATCAGCAGCGTTGTTGATAAATGGTTTTTGTACGAGCCTCTTCTTTTCAATGTTTACTGCACTCACAAGCTTGAGCCCAACAGCGATATGAAGTGTTCGTTCAGAACCGGACAGCGCCGCATTGAATACAACCCGGAACTTCTCAAAGATAAGTCTACAGAAGAAATTGCGCAGGGCCTTAAAAACGAAGTTACCCGCATTCTTCTTAAGCATCCTTATCAGCGTGTGCCTCAGAATCCGAACCGTTCTGCCTTGAAGACTGCCAGCGATGTGACAATCAGCGAGAGCTGCTACCGCGATAAAAATCTGAAAGATGCCAAGCACTACAATTTTGATTCGGGCTTGAGTTACGAGGAGTACTACAGAAAGCTTTATTATATCTGCCCGGATTTTGATGAAATGGGGCAGGGGAAGCCGAAGTTATCGCCAGGTTTGGGAAAGGACGAGACCTGGGATTACGAAGCTGCTGCAGATTCTGCCGAGCTCTGGACCGAAGACGAAGAAATGTCCGACAATATAAACCTTCAGATTCAGAAGGCTCAGAAAACAAATCAATGGGGTAGTGTGAGCGGCCAGTTCCAGGAGACAATTACAGCCTCTATGAAAATCCCGATGGATTATCGTCGCATCCTTTCGCAGTTCCGTGCAAGCATAATCAGCCAGCGAAGAAAGCTCACCCGCATGAAGCCCAACCGCCGTTACGGCTTTGAGTTTATGGGAAGTCAGTTCGAGCCTAAGACACATCTGCTTGTTGCAGTAGACGTGAGCGGCTCAATTGGTTCCGATGACCTTGTGCACTTCTTCTCAATCATAAACCGCTTTTTCTCTTACGGAGTTGAAGCCATAAACGTGATTGCTTTTGACACAGAAATCAAACAGGAGTTCGAACTCAAGAAGGCAGCAAAGAATATCCGCATCACCGGCCGCGGCGGCACCGACTTCCAGTGTGCAGTGGACTACTACGAGAACCACCCGGAGTTCCAGGGCATGATCATCTTCACCGACGGCTACGCTCCAGAACCAAAAATCACAAAGGCAAAACAGATGCTTTGGATTCTGACCAGTAAGGGCGAATACGACAATGCTATACAATGGATTAGAAAATTAAGGTTGAGTAAGGCTACTTGGATACCAAGCTTAAAATCTTCTTAAACTTGGTAAACGAGTGAGGGGTAGATTGATATGGAAGTTAGAAACAGAAGAAGACTCCGATGCTGGAATAAACTTCATCCTTATGGATATTATAATGAATTGGGACAGCAACCATTTGAACTGTCACTAGAATTAGGATATGAATTAATTCCGTTAGTTGATCATGAAAAAGGGGCATTGTTATTAAATGAAATAAAGCATCTTCGTAATGAAATTGATGTAGAATATGGTTTAACACTTCCTGCCTTTCATATCCGGGATAATATGAGCATAGAACCTTATGAATATAGGCTTTTATTACATGGTGCTGAGATAGCAAATTTTGAAAAAGCAAAACCTGGTTATTGTTTATGCATAGATGCAGGATCTGTCACCAAGGAATTAGAAGGGGAAAAAACAAAAGATCCTGCTTTCGGGATGGATGCTATTTTTTTACCAGAAGATAGAAGAGTTGAAGCTTCGTCTGCAGGCTATGTTGTTGCAGATCTGGAAACTGTCATCCGAATTCATCTTAAAGAAGTCATCAAAAAGAATCTTACAAAATTTCTGGATCAGTGCATGGTGAATACTCTTATCAATAAAGTCCGCGATAAGAATCCGGATGTTGTTGATGATGTATTTTTTATGCACAATTTTTCAACTTCAAAATTTAAAACAATTCTAAACTGGCTGCTGGAAGAAGGTATAAGTATCCGGGATATGAATTCAATTCTGGAAGCTATAGCGGATAATCTTGATGAACCAAAGAGACTGTCTGAATTGATGGAAAAAGTCAGGGAGAAACTTGCTTATCAGTTTTTGCCGAAGCTTGCGGATGACAATAAAGTGATTCATGTAATCAGGGTTTCGCAAGCATTGGCAGAAGCCTTACTTGACCATATTTTTATACCACAAGCAAAAAATGAATTGCCTTATTTTGCCTTGACCCCGGAAGAAAGCAATAGATTGAATGAAGAGATAACGAAGAAATCAGACCTTATGAAAGAAAATGGTTATGAACCGGTGTTCCTGGCTATAAGTAATATGAGAACATCCTTGGCTGAATATGTAAAGCAATATTTTGGAAACTGGGCTTGTATATCAGATATAGAACTTTACTCGATATATAAGGACTATAACATTGTAATTGAAGAGGAGTTAGTGGTAGATGAAATTAAAGTCAATGAACCATGTCCTGGCAGCAATTAACAGATGTGACGTAATCCTCAAGAATGGGCAGGAACAGTTTGTAGGTCTTTATTATGATGAGGTTAATTTTGACCGGCCGATAGTTCTCTTCAAATGTGACTGGGGCTTTAATTATTATTTATCGAAGGCACTTGAATTAATGCCTGTTCCATGTGTGGAGCATAAGCCGCTTGCCAGAGCTTTGTTTGAGAATACAAAAGAAGGCGACTACATAGATGTGAAATACATGAATGCAGTGGCAATAGTTTATTCGAATCTTGATAAGTTCAAGAATCGCAAAGATAAAGAAGATTTTGATGAAGAGTTATATAACGATATAACGACTCAGTTATATCAACTGGAATCAGATATTTGCAAAAGTGCTGAAAAGAAGTTCTTGAAGAAGAAAATACAAGAACCAAAAATTCAGTATTCAGCAGATATTGTTTTAGATCGTATTAATAAAGCAATTCAAAAGATTTCAGAGGAAACTGGTTTTGATTATAAAATAATACATAACGCATCAAAAGAGACTTATGAGTTTTATCTGGAAACACTTCTCGAAGAATATGATTTTGATATATGGGTTATGGTAATGGTTTCAATACCAGATCAAAAAATCTATATCGGCAATAGATGTATATTCAAAACTTATGAATTAAGCGAAGCGGCTGTTGCAGTTGCATATATATGGATGCTCACAAAAACCTGCAATGAGAAATTACGGAAGGATGTAAAAACTTTCTGCGAAGAATTTGAAATAAATCCTCGCCTTTTTGATATTGCTAAGTACTCAATAAAAACCATGCTGACAATGAATTACAACTATACCGGTATTGAATATGGTATCGATGATTCAATGAAAACTCAGGTTATGGTTTATTTGAAAGAGAAAGTGCCTGCAGAACCAGAAACAGAAATGAATACAATTAATCAAGGCTCGAAATACAGGCTTATCTTCAAGAATTTGCCGGGTTTAGATAAGAAGGAAAAATCGAGAAAAAAACAACAGGGACCAATGATGTATGAAGTCTGCATTACCTATAACGAGTTTATGCGGAATCCAGATGCTTTTAAGAAATTTATCGAAGAACCGAAGGTTCTTAAGAAATGGAACTTCTGGTCCCGCAGGAAAAAATATAAACAGGAATTTTTTGATGAAATATTTCAGACTATCGAACAGTGATAGCCCGGCCATATTATATTAGCAGTAAAGAGGATAAGTTATGGCAAAAGAAAAGGTAAAGAAACAGTATTTGAACGGACTCGAACGAATCCTAAAGATTGATCAGATGATTTCTCAGGGCGGATATCCAAGTGTTGACGATTTTGCACGCGTAACAGAAGCTTCCATTCCAACAATAAACCGCGACCTGCGGGATTTGCGTCTGAAGTTCGGTGCAGAAGATATTTTGCAATACGACAGAATCAGAAAGGGCTTTTATTATACCCAGCCATCTTTCAGAATCCCTGCAATGCTGACCTCTGAAAAACAGATAGTTGCGGCACAACTGATGTCCAATCTTCTGAACTTGATAAAGAATACCCCGGTTTATAAAAAGGCAATCGAAGTATTCAATTCTCTTTCTGATAACATTGATGAAGATTCAAAACTCAATTCAAAAAAACTTTCGAACCGCATTTTGTTTCTTGGAATGGCCCCGGTGAAAATCGATGACGAAATCTGGACCAAGCTGGAAGAGGCTATGTCAAAGAATAACTACATCCGCTTTAAGTATCTGAATTATGACAAAGAGCTTGTAGTTCAGCCCTGGCAGCTCATTTACAGCGAAGGCATGTGGAGCCTGTACACCTACAATCAGATGCCGGATGTCAAAGACAACAGATTTTACAATCTGCCGGGAATCCACGACCTGGAAATTGATAAGAAGAACACCTTCGAGCTTCCTCCAGATTTTGAATACACAAAGAGAGCAAAGGGAAACTTCCGCCGCTACATAGGCCCGGCCCTTATGAATTGCAAACTCAAAATCACTTCCGAAAAAACTCTCAATTACATAAAAACCTACAACTGGGCCGAGGACCAGAAGTTCGAAACTCAGAGTGACGGCAGCACAATAATGACCTTCACTACTAATCAGGACTATCCGCTGCTTGGCTGGGTACTGAGTCACGGCATGTACGTGCAGCCGCTTGAACCGGAGTGGCTGGTCAAGGAGTGGGGGAAGAATGTAAAACAAATGGCACGTTTGGCTAATGGGGTGTAGAATAAAGAGATAGGTTATACTTTATGAGTGGAATAAATATAAACGATTTTGATACATGTTTTAATTTGGTAAAAGAATTTCGTGATGAGTTTTTGCATAAGAACATAGATGAGTTAGCAAATTTCTCATTTTGGGATGTAGCAGGTCATGAAACATATGATGGAAAGTATAAAGGTCCTGCTGATTCTAACTATGATGGTGATAGAATTAATATAGTCTATGCAATTGACTACTTACTATATCATGATACAAATCTTCCGAACGGATTTAGTTTAGGTGATGGAATGAATTATTCCGGTGATACAATAAATACTTTTCGTACCCTTTTTGGAAATAGATTCAATAATGATAAACAAAATGGAGAGGAGTATGTTGAATCACTTTTTCATTTTTCAGATTCAGAAAAGAATATGAAGAATGAGTTTTTTAGGACTTATCAAAAGTTTGGAAATTTTTACGTCTTGCCAAACGGCTCAAAAGCAGGTGACACTCTGAACAAATATCGTGGTATTCAGGATGATTATAGAGATTTTTTTGATGTTTTTTTAAATCAAATGGATCTGTGCTTAAAAGGTCATGCTGTGGATATTAATTTAGATTGTATCGTTAAAGAGCCAAAACTGAATAAAGACTTTTTCAATAAGTATGCAGATATAAAACAATTTTGTCAGCAGTTTTATTTAACTGAATACTTGCAGTTTGATTATAAACATCCTAAAACTTTGAATAATAAGAAATGTTGTTGGAAGACTTTTTATTCATTGGGAATTACCGAAGATGATTATAAAAATTTTGCATTTGGATATATTGCAAAAGCTACAGAACTTATAAACAATCGTTCTTTAAGAATTGTAGAGATATTAAAAACAAAATATCCAAAATTAAGATAGTAACTTGAAAATTACAATAGTGCTATATTTTAAGTGGCAAGGAGTATAAAAATGGGAAGATTTATTCAAGACAGTAATACTCACGGCAGTCAAAAGGATCTGCAGATTTTGGTTAATGAAAAAAAGGATTTGTTGGATCATGAGCTTTCCAGCATAATGAAAAAGAATATCAATGTAACCTGGAAATCGCCATTGAAAACTGATCAATTTGCAGAATATCGGGATAATGAGTTTCTTAAGATACTTAATTTAGATTCAAGGATTGTTGTTCCCTTAGAAGATTTCTGGCCAAAACGTGGGCCGCAATGGGATGCACTTGGAGCAGACAATAAAACTGTTTTTCTGGTAGAAGCAAAAGCTCATGTTCCTGAAATTGTTTCTCCGCCAACAGGTGCCGGTCCTGAATCAAAATCGAGAATTATAGATTCTTTTGCCGAAGTAAAAGAATATTTAAATGCTGCTAACAGCATTGATTGGACAGAAACCTTTTATCAATATACAAATCGAATCGCTCATTTGTATTATTTAAGAGTTCTTAATGGTATTGATGCATATCTTGTAAATCTTTATTTCTTGAATGATGAATCAGTAGACGGACCTTCTACAAAAGAGGAATGGCAGGGCGCAATAACTGTTATAAAACAGTATCTGGGAATTCCTAAAAGAAATAAACTGGATAAATATATGTTAGATATTTTCATTGATACAAAGAATCTGTAAAGAATCAAATGCAATATCACTGCATGATAGTACCTCCGCCTATACTTTGAGATAGACGGAGGTTTTTTATTAGATACACAGCTTCCCGTAATCATCTTTCAGGGATATCAGAATCTCTCCCTTGTTTGAAAGATTGAAAACAATTTGAACGAGAGCGGCCTGGGCTGCATCTACATCTTGGGCTCGGACTGGGCCCATCCATTCCATATCTTCCTTGAGCATGCTTGATTCACGTTTAGACATGTTGCGGAAGAATTTGTCCTGGACTTCGGTGGAAGCGCCTCTGAGGGCTTTTGCGAGTTCCTGCTGGTCGGAATCGCGTAAGACCTTCTGAATAGCTCTGTCATCTAGGTACTGGAAATCTTCGAAGCAGAAGAGGCAGTCTTCAGTCTTTTTCTTGAAGATTGGAGTTTCCTTCTGGAAGTTCTGAATGGCTTCTTCTGCAAAGGTTTTGCCGGAAAGCGTAATGTTTTCTTTGATGATTTTATAATCATCAGTAAAATCCATTCCGGAAGCTGTGACGATGTGTTCAACTTCGGAAATGACCTGGGCATCGGATTTTTGATAGCCTTTAGCATAAGCTTCAACCTGGCGGCGGGTCTCGTTATCCATGTTGTTCAGAAGGTCGAGTGCATCTTCGGATTCAAGAC
>JAEEGJ010021920.1_pt1 | contig 13639 bp, 8 predicted proteins | sample 8958761 | NCBI WGS metagenome assembly JAEEGJ01 (sample SAMN16246546, study PRJNA631951) | gut metagenome | biome: gut microbiome; feature: rumen; material: RS-attached | host: Bos | place: Iran: Karaj | collected 2018-10 | reverse complement strand
TTTCGCGGTGGTGCCGCTGAGCTTCGGCTCGATGTCGTTGCTCGCCACGGTGTAGCGCGGGGTTTTCAGCGGGAAATAGTCTTTGTTCTCGAAAGTGAAGAGGGTTCGGTCGCCGTCCTTCTTCGTCTTCACGCTGACGTTGCCGTTATAGATCTTGTACTGCAAGTTCTTGCTCGTCAGCACACTGACCTGATACACTTTCTCTTTCACCGGTTGGCTGTTCCAGAAGGGGACGATGTCGTAGAAGTGGCCGCGCATGGGCGGGATGTACTTCGCGTCGGGATCGTCGCCCTGCAGCAACGCGTAGGTGAAGCCCTTCTTGTAGGTGAGAAACTCCACCTCGTCGCCGGGTTCGAGGCGGCCGAGGGCGACCATCTTCTGCCGTGCTCCCCAGTAAATCATGTGAGCCGGCGCGGGGTAGTCGCACACCATAAAGTCGGAGTGTTCCTCGGTGCCGTCGTGGCGATAGACGACCACGTCGCGGATCTCGCAGTAGGCCGACAGCGGGTCGTAATCGACGATGACGGTGTTATAGTCGCGTCCGCCGGCATCACTCAAGATCCGGTAGCGCTGGTGGTTGACATAGTGGCTGAGACCGTTCTCCTCCATGCGCACGGTCATGCTGTCGTAGAGGGTCACACGGTCGTAGCCGGCGTAGGGGTCGGTTTCCTGCGCGGTGGCTGCCATGCCGAGGCACAGCAGCAGGGTGGTGAGTAGGGTTCTTATGTTCATAGTATTGGTTTTTCTTTATTGTTGATTCCGCAGTCCGAACCTGTCTGCCTTATCAAGCCCCACACTGCGCTGCGCTTGTGTGGGGTTATTAGCGCTTCACGCGTCTTGCCCCTTCGGGGCTGCTCAAGGAAGTAGTTGTATATATATGGTGACTTTTTCGACATAAACTGCTGACTACTAACTGCTAATTACTAACTGCTAACTAAATAATGTCTTTTTCTTCGATGAGGTTGTTCAGTATCGCATACACCGTCAACGCGGCGACGGATTTGATGCCGGTTTTGCGGACGATGTTCTTGCGGTGGGTGATGACGGTGTGGACGGAGATGTTGAGTTGGTCGGCGATCTCGTTGTTCTTAAGGCCCTTGGAGAGGCAGACGAGCACGTCCTTCTCGCGGTCGGAGAGCGGGGCGGTGTCGGATTCGTCGTCGTCGGACTGGACCGAGCGGGCCACCTGGTTAAGGGTCGATTTGATGCGCTGGATGTCGTCGTTGAGCTCGATGACGCCGGCGAACTGGCGCTGGTGCTGGGATTCGAGGTAGGCGGTGACGAGCCCGACGACACGCAGGTTCGGCAGCTGGTCGAACTCGGCGCGAAGCGTGGCACGTTTGGCGTAATCGAACAACAACGGATTGATTATCAGGATATCCGGACGCAAGGCGTTGATTCTGGCATACAGGGAGCTCAAATTATCCGTTGAAAAGACAACCTCCGCGTCCGGCAGTTCCTCCAAAAGGCGCTCCAGCCCGATACGCAACATGGTGGAAGGTTCGGCAATGACAATCTTATTCATGGCGCTTGGATTCTAACAGTTGGATGTATGGCAGCAAGATACGATCCTCCATCATCGAATGCTTCGCGATGTCGTTGGACAAGGCATACATATCGAGAAGCATATCGACGCGCTCCACGGGGGAGATTTCGGCGGGGATATACTTCAGCAGCAGGTTGGAAAGGTCGTTGAGCGTGTCCTCGATGTCGTCGTGCTGCTGATGGAAGGTGCTTTTCTGGTAGGTCGCGGAGGCGGCGGCTTCCTGTTCGGAGAGGATCTGCCGCAAATAGGGGAACAGCACCTCCTCCTCGTAACGGAAATGCTTCTCCATCTCCTTGCGGAACTCGGCGTAAAAGTTGGTGATCAGCGTGCTGTACTTTTTGTCCATCGGCTCTAACAACGCATTGAGATGGTGTTCGATGTGCGGCAGCTTGTTCTCCAAATAGTCTTTGTGGGAACAGGTAAGGTATTGCAGAATGTCGGACATCCGGCACTGCTGCAGCTCGGTGGCCGTCGGGAAATAATCGTCCTGACAATAGACCCGGCTGATGAGCATGAAAAGAGCCTCGGAGACATGGTGTTCCGCGCAGAGTTGCCCGATGCTCTTCTCTCCGAAACCGAGCGGAATCCCGAGTCGTGGCAATACTGTTAAAAGACTGTGATACTGATTGATAGCATCCGCCATCTTCATTTTAGGCGACAAATGCGGAGGGGTGTTTGAGGTAGTATTCATCACATTTTTTTTCTTTGCGCAAAAATACTATTTTTTACTATTTTTGCACGTTGCAATTTTGATGCCGAAACAATAAACTCAAACCTGCGTGCTCTCATGGAGAAAAAAACGTTCTTGTTCGTAACGATTTTGCTGTCAGCCTTGTCGCTGGGAGCCCAAAACGGCATCACGTTGACGTTCACCTGCCGGACCACCGACAGTCTTTACGTGAAGCCCAATTACATCAAGGTGGAAAATCTCGACCGCGGATGGACCGAGATCCTCCACTTTCCCGACACGGTTTACCAACTCCATCAACTGATGGCATGGACGGACGTTCCCGACCATTCGGAACAGTTCGGCCTCGAGATGTCGCCCAACCCGTTTGACGGCGCGACCACAGTGACCTGCGGACTGCTCGCGCCGGGCGAAGCGACGGTGGAACTAACGGATCTGACAGGCCGCATCCTCACGACAAAACGAATCGAAGTGCCTCGTCCCGATCATTATTCTCTTTGCGTAAATATTTCTTTTCCAGGAGCTTATCTATTGAATCTCAAACAAAATGGAAAAACGGCTACGGCAAAGTTGGTGAACACCGGACACGGAGGGAGGGACGCGATAGAATTTGACGGGGGAACGAAAGGGCATCGCGAAAACAACCACTTGAGATCATCCTCGAAAGCCGATCCACCCTACTTGTTCCAGGCGGGCGACCAGCTGCGGTACACCGCATACGCCGTGGGCAACGTCAGTTATGAAGTGCTGCAATCCCCTTTCGAGAGCGACACCCTGACACTTCTTTTCAACCATTTCATAGAGTTGGGCGATTCGCTGCCCTGTCCCGGCACACCCACGGTGACCGATTTCGACGGGAACGTTTACAGCACAGTGAAAATCGGCACCCAATGCTGGATGAGAGAGAACCTTCGGACCACCCACTACGCGGACGGGACGGAAATACCTCTCGGGGATGAATTAGCCAGCTTCACCGACCCGCTTTATTTCAACCATCCAGCCGGCAGTTTGACGCTCGCTGAACGAGGCTACCTGTACAATTATCCGGCGGTGATGCATGGCGACTCCTCCAGCTGGGAAATCCCCTCCGGCGTTCAGGGCATCTGCCCCGACGGGTGGCACGTGCCCAGCCTTTTGGAATGGGGTGTGCTCATCGAATATTTGGGCAGCCAGGACGAATATAACTGCAACAACTACGGATCCTATATCGGGAAGTCCGTCGCGGCGAAGACAAACTGGCCGGAGAGCCCTTACACCTGCTGTGTCGGCCACTATCCTCACACAAACAACGCCACGGGATTTTCAGCACTGTCGGCTGGATACTGCCTCGGCTCTTCGTTTGACAATGCCGGCGCCTTTTTCAGCACTTGCACCCTTATTAACACGAATGTGGGACGGGCGGCTTACACCTTGTCCTACAACAGCGTTAGTTTGAATTACGCCACCTTGGGCGAACAACTCGGGCTGTCCGTGCGCTGTCTCCGTGATTAAACCCCTTCAAATCAAACAAATCTTCAACATTTTATTCAAATCCGTCATGACCCCGCAAAAAGACAAATACCAATTCGCAAAAAAGGAGATCCTGCAAATCCTCATCGCTATTTTCGCGTTGATTTCGGTCAGTATGGTTTACTATTTCCATATTCGGAAGGAAGCGTTGCATACGGCACAGATGCGCGCCCAAGCCACCTTGAAAAGCAGCGAAAGGGTTATCACCTCCCGCATGGGGAAGATTGAAATCGCCGTGAACGCCATGCGATCCATGGCAGAATACGCTCTTGACGACCCCGACGCGATGTATGATATCGCCAATTCTATTGTGGAGTCCAACAACCGTATCTTGGGTGCGGGCATTGCCTTCAAGGCGGACTACTACCCCGAAAAAGGGCACTGGTATGAAACATACGTCGGGCACCAGAAAGGCAGCGACACGCTTGTCACGAAACAGTTAGGCAGCGAGGAACACGACTACTTCCAAATGGAATGGTTCAAACGCGGGATGACCTCCAAAGAGGGATTCTGGAGCAACCCCTATTTCGACAACGCAGGTGGGAAAACCTACATGGTCTCCTACTGTTGCCCCGTCTTCGACAGCGCGGACGAAGTGGTGGGGGTGATCTGCGCGGATGTCTCCTTCGACACCCTCGCGAAGATTATTCAAGGAGTGACGCTGTATCCACATAGTTACTGCACTTTGATTGCCGGTGACGGCTCCTTGCTGGTGCCACCGCCGGCATCCGCCAAAAAAGGGGGCAAAAGTCACGTGTTCTCAGAAGGAATCGACGACAAAAACATGACCCTGACCATCACCATTCCTGACTCCGACATGTACAAGCGACTCCGGGAATCAAGCCTCTTCTTCGCCTTCATGGCCTTGACGGGTATTTTTTCCATCATCTTCATCGCCTATCGTTTAGTACGGAATTTGCTGAAACTGCACGAAATACAAATCAAAGAGCAGCATATCGAAGACGAACTTGCCATTGCGAGCAACATCCAGCGGGCGCTGTTGCCGTCCGACGTGTTGCCCCAACCGGTCAAAAACATCGATATCAAGGGGTTGCAGATCCCGGCCAAGTTCGTGGGCGGTGACTTGTACGACTACTACATCCGCGACAACAAGCTACTGTTCTGCGTCGGCGATGTCTCCGGCAAGGGAGTTCCCGCCGCGTTGCTGATGGCCATCGCACACAGCCTGTTCCGCATGCTGTCAGCCCGCGACGACCGTCCGGAACAAATCATGGAGGCGCTGAACACCGCCATCAGCGACAACAATCCCGACATCATGTTCATCACGATGTTCTTGGGTGTCATGGACTTATCCACAGGAGAGATCCGTTATTGCAATGCCGGGCACAATCCTCCGATCGTCATCAGGAACGGTCACGCGGAGTTTTTGGGCACCGAGCCGTCCTTGCTCTTGGGCGTGGATCCTACAGCGCAATATTCAGCAAATGAGTTGACGTTGTCCCCGGGCGACACGTTCTTCCTTTACACCGACGGTTTGACAGAGGCGGAGAACATCCAGGAGGAACTCTTCGGGGAGCGCAGGTCGCTGGAAACCGTCGCCACATTCAACACCCTGACGGCAGAGGAGCAGGTGGAGCGGATGCGGCAGGCGGTAAAAAAGTTCGCGGACCAGGCCGAGCAGAGCGACGACCTCACCCTGCTGTCCATCCGTTTTACGAAAACCGGCAACACGCTGTGCATGAGCAACAACATTGAAGAGCTCAACAAACTGGAGCCTTTCTTAAACGAATTCTTCGAGCGTGAGAATCTCGACCTGTCGATTTTGCCGCAGATAAACCTCGCGCTGGAGGAGGCGGCGACCAATGTCATCATGTACGCCTACCCCGAAGGCGAAAAGGGCACGGCGGAACTCTCCGTGGAGGTCGCCGACGGGTTAATCTGCGCCACCCTCACTGACAGCGGCACCCCCTTCGACCCGCTGCAGCAGCGGGAAGCCGACCTCGACGTCTCATTGGAAGAACGTCAAATCGGCGGCTTAGGCATACACCTCATCAAAGAGATTATGGATGAAGTGGAGTACGCGTATGAGGATGGGAGAAATGTGCTATGGATGAAGAAAAGGCTGTAGAAAAAGAGTGATACAAAAGCTCAGCCAATTCAAAGAAAAACTTTATCTTTGCAAGTCTTTTTTGCTATTTGCATCAATAGAGATAATTAACTGAAAAACAATATTTTAATATGGATATTAACATTGTAAACGAAGGGAACACCATCACCGCTGTATTCGACGGTCGTTTGGACACCGTTGCCGCCCAACAGGTTGCGGACACCCTCGACCCGCTGTTGCAACAAGCGGACAGCAATATCATCCTCGACTGCGAAAAAATGCCGTTCATCAGCAGTTCCGGACTGCGTATCTTTTTGAAAATCAGAAAAGAAGTGGCTGCGAAGGGCGGAAAGATGTGCTTGAAGCACGTCTGTCCCGATGTGCAGCAGGTCTTCAAGATGACCAAATTGGACGACATTTTCGAGATTGTTGAGTAGCGATGGTCTATCTCAACGACCACGTGGATGCACTCGACCTCGACCTCGCGCTGACGCGGGTGTCGGCGCAAAGGCGCGAGCAGGCGCTCAAGTTCCGGCATGAAAACGGACGCCGCCTGTCACTCGCCGTCTATCTCCTGTTGATGGACGGTCTTCGCGACGAATACGGCATCCAGACCCCTCCGGTGTTCGACTATACGGCTGAGGGTAAGCCTTTTATCCTTGGCCGTCCCGACATCCATTTCAGTTTCAGCCATTCCGGCAACGTGGCCCTGTGCGCGCTCAGCGACCGGCCCGTGGGCGCGGATGTGGAGGTTCCCCGCAAGATCACGCCCTCGTTGGTTTCCTACACGATGAACGACCTTGAGCAGGAACAAATCAACGCCTCGGCGGATCCCGCAATGCAATTCCTCTATTTCTGGACTCGCAAGGAAGCGCTGCTCAAGCTTACCGGCGAAGGAATCCGAAACGACATGAAAATAGTCCTTTCGGAAGCGGAAAAGTATCATTTTGAGACTATCAAAACAAACAATTATCTCTTTTCCATTGTAAAACACCGTGAATAATTCTAATGATAGTCATAAACCATAAAGAAATAGTATGAATGATTTTTACCACAAAGCCATCCGATGGACATTGGCTGTTTTCGCCATCCTGGCAACAGTGGCGTTGCAGGCCCAAACAGGAATAGTCGATTATGAAATCCCGCCCACCCCGGACAATGAGTTTACGATTGACGCGAAGCTGAACACCCGTGGAGAGCTCCGTGTCGGCGGTTTCGATCCCGAGGAAGAAGAGGAGGGCAAATCCCCGAAAGCCCAATTCATCATGGGCCAATACAGGATCAACCTCGGATACAAGCGGTCCGACTGGTTCGAAATGAGACTCTCGCCGCAGTTCTCCGGAGTCTGGGGGCAGGCCGGTGGAACGCTGAGTCTTGCCGAGGGCTGGTTCTCGATGAAGCACAAAAAAACCGGGCTTTTCGCCAAAATCGGCCGGCAGGTGCTGGAATACGACGACGAGCGCATCTTGGGTTACGATGACTGGACGATGACCGCGCCCACCCACGACGTGCTGAAGTTCGGTTTCGAGGGCTACGGCCACAAAGTGCACGCGCTTCTTGCTTACAACCAGAATAGCGACAATGTGTCCGCCGGAACCAGCTATTATGCCGGTGGTATTCAACCTTATAAAACCATGCAGACGCTTTGGTATCACTATACCACCCCAAAATCAATTTTTGAGTTTTCATTACTCGGCATGAACGTCGGCATGCAGAGTATGATACCGGAAAAGCCAGACAAAACCTTCTACCAACAGCTTTTCGGCACCTATATGGTCTTGAAACCCAGCATTGTAAGGTTGGAGGGCGCCTTCTACTACCAATTGGGCAAGGAAGAACACGGCATTCCGTTGAACGCCTACATGGGAAGTGCGAAACTCAAGGTCACACCGAACGACTTCTACAACCTCTATGTCGGTTATGACTACATGAGTGGCGACAAGTACTTTGCTGTTCCGTCGGGAGGGAACCTCGGCATGGTCCACCACGATGTGATTCGGGGTTTCTGTCCTATCTTCGGCTCTCACCATGAATTCTATGGCGCCATGGACTTCTTCTATGTGGACAGTTATGTGGGCGGATTCACCCCTGGTTTGCAAAATCTCTACACCGGCGGTTCCGTCAGTCCCGTAAAGGGTCTGAACATCAACGCCGCTTACCACTTCTTCGCCATCGCCACCAACCTCGAAAATATGAAAAAGCCGTTGGGACACGAGGTCGAGTTGTCGCTCAACTACTCCTTTGCGAAATTCGTCAGAGTGGGAGCCGGCTACTCCTATATGCGCGGCACCGAAACGATGGAAAGGCTCCAGCATGTCTCCGAAAACCGCCAGCTGCATTGGGGTTGGGTGATGATCTCCGTCACCCCTACCCTTTTCACCACCCAATGGAACGACAAAAAGAAACAATAATTCCAAAAGGGCTGAAAGCCCGACACGTGTCAACCCAGGGCAAGCGTAGCGAACCCTGGGATCCAAAAGGGCTGAAAGCCCGACACGTGTCAACCCAAGGTGAATCTTGATATAAAAGAAAAAAACAAAAACAATATGAAAAAATCATCACCGTTGTCCCAATCGCAAATAGGCATTTACGCCGAGTGCATGGATCACGAAAACGAAGTGTTTTACAACCTCTCGTTTCTTTTCGTCTTTGACGGCAGTCTCGATGCCGACCGTTTGTGTCGCGCCATTGAGACGACGATAAAGGCACACCCCACTTTTTTCACCCGGATTGAGGTGAGTGATGAGGGAGAACCTTTGCAAACCATTGACACGGATGAGGTTTCAAGTTTCAGGTTTCAGGTTTCAAGTTTTACGGACATTGAGACAGAGAAGCGAGAGTTTATCCAGCCTTTCAAACTCATTGGCGGCAGGCTGTTTCATACCAAAGTGATGCGCGACGAGGAACATATTTATTGGCTCTTCGACATGCACCATATCATCAGCGACGGCACTTCGTACAACATTATCATTTCCGATGTGGAGACGGCATACAACGGCGGCACGCTTGTCCCCGAGGAGATGTCGATGCAGGAATTCGCCCTTGCCGAAGTTGAGATGCGCAAAACACCGGCCTTCGAGGAAGGCAAACAGTGGTATGCCCAAAACTTCGATTGCGGCGACACATACACCCAGCTTATGCCCGACTTGGAGATTCCCGAACACACGGATGCCCATAAACTCCGCATTCTCGACACCGACATGGATCGGGTGGATGCCTTCTGCAAGGCCAACGGCATCAAGAAAAGCACTTTCTTCACGTCGGCCTATTCCTTCCTGCTGGCCAAGTACAACAACGAGCATGAATCGCTGTTCGCCACGGTCTTCAACGGCCGTACCGAACGGAAACTCCAACATTCCGTTGGCATGACCGTGAAGACGCTGCCCGTTTATGCCAAGTTCACGGATGAGACCACCGTGCTTGACTTCCTGAAAGCCGGCGAAGAACAGATGATCGGCTGCCGCAAGCACAACCTCTATTCCTATACCGACATGATGACGGACCTTAACCTGCAAATCAACACCACATTTGCGTGGCACGGCCTCATGCTTGATTACACCGAACTGATGGGCAAGCCGATGGAGGCCATACAGCTCCGCAAGCACAACGAGGGAGTGTCGCTTTATCTGATGGCATTCTATGTCGGCAAAAAATATCATATCAGAGCGGAATACAGCTCCAACGAATACTCCGAGACGCTGATTGACCAATTTATGGAGAGTTATGAGGCGGTTTTGGAGGGCTTCCTAAGCCAAACCCTCCTTCGCGACATTGACATCTGCACCAAGAGCCAATGCGACTTGCTCGACAGTTTCAACGAGACCGACAATCCATACGACGACACGCAGACCATCGTATCGCTGTTCCGCCGTCAAGCCAAGGCAACGCCCGACAAGACGGCTGTGGTCTTCAAGGACAAGCGGTTTACATACGCTGAAGTGGATGAAATCAGTGACCGCATTGCAAGCTATATCGCATCGAAAGGATTAGGGCTTGAGGATGTGGTGGCCATTCTGATAGCCCGTTCAGAATGGATGGCCATCGCCTCGCTGGGTGTGCTGAAGGCAGGATGTGCTTATCAGCCGTTGGACCCCACCTATCCGAAGGAGCGCCTGAGCTTCATGATGCAGGATACGGCTTCCAAACTGTTGATCGCCGACGAGGAACTCTGTTCCATCTTGGATGAATACAAAGGTGACGTGTTGCTCACCAAAGACATTAAGAACCTGACGGATTCCAAGGAACTTGCTGGGCCCAAGCCCGAGAGTCTCTTTACGCTAATCTACACCAGTGGCTCTACGGGTGTACCCAAGGGATGTCAACTCGAACATCGGAACATGGTGGCATTCAGCCACATGCACCGACACGCCCTGCATGTAGAGGCGGATAGTCGCATAGGAGCGTATGCCAGCTTCGGTTTCGATGCTTGTTTGCTTGAATTATGGCCGCCGCTCATAGTGGGTGCCACCGTCTATATCATTCCTGAGGAGATCCGTCTTGACCTCATCGCGCTCAACGACTATTTTGAGCAGAACGGCATCACCCATACGTTCATGACGACACAGGTGGCCCGTTCTTTTGTCAACGATATCGCCAATCACTCCTTGAAGGCCTTTATTACCGGCGGTGAGAAACTGGCGGATGTCACACCTCCTCCCTATTTGCTCTTGAACGGCTATGGTCCTTCAGAGAGTATCTGTTATGTAACGGCATTTGCTGTGAAGGAGAAGCTGCAGAACATCCCCATCGGAAAGGCAGTGGAGAATATGCATTTGTACATCATGGATGCGTACGGGCACAGGTTACCTGTAGGCGCTGCCGGCGAGTTATGGGTCAATGGGCCTCAGGTGGGACGCGGCTATCTGAATCGTCCGGAGAAGACCGCCGAGGCTTTCGTGGAGACGCCCTGGGGTCGCTGCTACCGCACCGGCGACATCGTGCGCTACCTGCCTGATGGAAACATCCAGTTTGTAGGCCGCCGCGACGCACAGGTGAAGATTCGCGGTTTCCGCATCGAACTCACGGAAGTCGAGGCCATCATCCGCCAGTACCCAGGCATCAAGGATGTCACCGTGCAGGCCTTTGACGAAGAAAGCGGCGGCAAGTTCTTAGCAGCTTATATCGTTGCAGACGAGCAAATTGACATCGAAGCCCTTAACAACTTCATCATGGATGAGAAACCGCCTTACATGGTGCCTGCTGTGACGATGCAAATCGACCGCATTCCGCTCAACCAGAACCAGAAGGTAAACAAGAAAGCCCTGCCGAAGCCCGAAAAGAAAGCGTCTGCCGCTGAGGTGGAGAGCAATGCGCCGATGAACATCCTGGAAGAGGAACTGCACGAAATCGTTGCGGGCATCGTAGGCACCAAAGACTTCGGCCTGACCACCGTGCTCGGCTACGTCGGACTCACCTCCATCTCCGCCATCAAACTGGCCGTGCAACTCAACAAAAAGTATGGCGTCATGGTGGATTCCAAAGAGTTGGTCAAGAAGGGCAATCTCCAATATATCGAGAATGAAATCCTCAACCATCTGTTAAATACGCTCTCGTCGGAGCAAAATACACCGAAAGAACAGCATACAGAACAGAATTCAGCATTCAAAAATCCCCCTTTGTCCTACGCGCAGATGGGTGTCTATGTCGATTGCATGAAACAGCCCACCTCCACGGTGTACAACATCCCAACCCTCATTCGTCTCCCCAAAGACACGAATGTGCAGTTGCTTGAAAAATCCATCGAGACTCTTATCAGATCACACCCGCAGTTCTTTGTGCATTTTGACAGCGAAGCCGGCGAAATCGTGCAAATTATGGACAAAAACCAATCTCTTGCCCTCTCAAAGAGCCAGTTGAGCGAAGTAGAATTGGAGAAATACAAGATGGAGTTCGTACGTCCTTTCAACCTGAGACAAGGGCCGCTGTACCGCATGGAAATCGTCACCACGGAGCAAAATGTCTGCCTCTTGGCGGATGTACACCATTTGATTTTCGACGGCGGTTCCCTCGACCTGTTCCTGAACCAGTTGTGCGACTTGATGAACGGCAAGGAAATCGAGACCGAAACCATCAGCTATGCCGACTTTGTGGCAGATGAGAAAGCCGCAGAAGACACACCGAGTTACATCGAGGCCAAGAATTTCTTCAATGAGCGTTTGGGCAATGTGGAAGGGGTTACGGAAGTGCCTACCGATTTGACCAATCCCTTGGAGCAAGGTACCGTCAGCGAAGTTTTCTGCAAGATGGACTTCAACGCGATAGAGGATTTCTGCAAGAAGAACAACCTCTCGCCCGCACACCTCACCTTGGCGGCGGTTTTCTATGCGCTCTCACGTTTCACCAACAACGAGCAGATTTGCATCACCACCATCAGCAACGGCCGTTCCGATTTGCGCATAAGCAATACGACGGGCATGTTTGTCAACACCCTGGCCTTGAGTGCCCAGATTGGTGAACAAAGCGTGATGGACTTCTTGAAAGAGACCAGCCAGAACTTTGACGAGACTTTGACTCACGAGAAGTATCCTTTCGCACAGATTGCCGCCGACTACGATTTGACGGCTGAAATCTTGTTTGCCTATCAAATGGGAGTGATTAACCAATATGTAATCAATGGTCAAAAGCTTGATATAGAGTCTCTTGAACTGGATACGCCGAAATTCCGCATCGCTTTCTACATTCAAGAGGAAGAGGGTGTGCCGGGCGTGGTGGTCGAATACGACAATGGCCGTTACAGCCACGAACTGATGCAAAGTCTGGCGCAGTCGGTAAGCAATGCGGCCAATGCCTTCGTCCAGCATCCTGAGATGGCGTTGCAGCGTGTCTCCTTGCTGGATGCCGGACAAACCGCTTTGCTCGACAGCTTCAACCAAACGGATGTGCCCTACGACGACACTCAGACTGTCGTTTCTTTGTTCCGTCGGCAAGCGCAACTGACCCCCGACAACATGGCTGTGGTCTATCACGACCATAAATACACCTATCGTGAGGTGGATGATATCACCGAGCGCATCGCAACCCTTCTTGTGTCGAAAGGTCTTGGAAGAGAAGATGTTGTCTCGATTCTTATCCCGCGTTGCGAGTGGATGCCCATCGCCGCACTGGGTGTGCTGAAAGCCGGTTGCGCCTACCAGCCGCTCGACCCGAGCTATCCTGCCGAGCGGCTGAACTTCATGATCCAAGATGCGTCTGCCAAAATGCTCATCGCCGACGAATCGTTGCGCGACATTGTGAACGAATATCACGGCGAAGTGCTTCTGACAAAAGACATTCTCGATTTGCCGAAAGCCATCAAGCCCGTTGACGTCAGTGTCCACCCTGCTGACCTCTTCATCCTGCTCTACACTTCAGGTTCGACCGGCACGCCTAAGGGCTGCCAGTTGGAGCATCGCAATTTAGCGGCTTTCTGCCATTGGTACCAACGCCGTTTCGAGCTCAAGGCCGAGCATCATGTGTCATGCTACGCCAGCTACGGTTTCGACTGCTGCATGATGGACCTCTACCCGGCACTGACCTGCGGTGCCTGCGTCTATGTGATTGGCGACGACATCCGCTTGACCTTGCCGGAAGTGAATGCATACTTCAATGAAAATCACATTACCCATTCGTTCATGACCACGCAGGTGGCTTACCAGTTTGCCACCAACATGGACAACCATTCGCTGCTGCATCTGATTGCAGCGGGTGAAAAGTTGGCTTCGCTGGCACCTCCGGCGAACTTCAAGATGCACAACGGCTACGGTCCCACCGAGGGCACCATTCTCATCACGGAGTATGAGGTTGACGAGGAACTCAAGGACATTCCTGTTGGCAAACCGTTGGACAATTC
>JAEEGJ010021917.1_pt1 | contig 13640 bp, 17 predicted proteins | sample 8958761 | NCBI WGS metagenome assembly JAEEGJ01 (sample SAMN16246546, study PRJNA631951) | gut metagenome | biome: gut microbiome; feature: rumen; material: RS-attached | host: Bos | place: Iran: Karaj | collected 2018-10 | reverse complement strand
GGATTTCGTGTTTCGGCTTTTACCGGACCGTGCTTCGGTATCAGGGTTGCCGACGATCAGGGTGATAAGGTGCCAATCTACATCATCCGCGAGACCACAAGCGATGATCAGATCGACTCGGCCATCTGTCCCACATTGTTCGGCTGGCAAGCCGGCCTCTCGATGAAATTGCGTTTCATTGCATTGAAAATCGGCTATGAGCGGTCGTTGAAAAGCTATTGGGATCCTGCTTTTTCAGAAGCGATCCATATGTCCAATGGCAAGGAATTGCTGACGACCTCCATCCATCACTCCCTTTTCATCCGGCTGGGATTCACGTTCTGATTAACCTATGACGCAACGTTTTATGGGTCAACTGCATCTAGAATATACATCACATCACATATTGAGCATCATGAAACGAATCATTATTGTCCTCTTTGTCTTTTTTCTCGCGACGGGGGGTATATTTGCACAGAACGGTAAAGGCGTTGAAAGCAACATCCAGTTCAGCCAGGGCATGTTTGTCGAAACGGGCGGAAGCAGGCTTGGCCAAGTTAAAGAACTCTTTAAGTATGTCCGGAACAACCCCAAATCCATTCCCTCATATCTCCTGTACTATCTGAGTTCATCCTCTAGAATCTCTTACGGCCTCGACATCCAGCTTGGCGGTCCCTGGTCATTGATGCCCGGTGCCGGCCTCCGCGGTGACGTGCAGAGCCTCTGGTTAATTGGTTCCATCGGCGGAGACGTTGACTTGCTGGGCAGCCTGGACGCTTTCTGTTCCCTTCGATATCATCTTGACGCAGGTGGCGTCGGCATCATTTTCGGCCTAGGTCCGGATGTTTCCTATATCTTTTATCAAAGTCCTTACTACATCGATGCCGATCCCGGCGACCCGTTGAACGGCAAGGATAAATTCTACCATTTCGACTACGCCGTCCAGCCAAGCATTACCTTCCGGGCCGGCAAACACTGGCAGTGGGGCCTCGAAGCCAACCTCGGCGTCCGCAACATTCGCATTCCTTACCCACAATACACGGACAGCCCGACACGAATCCCCACTTATCTGGATCGCATCTCCTTCACTTGCGGCTTCCATTTCTAGACACCTGGACAATAAACCTTCAGAGATGAAAAAACAACCATTGTGCATCCTGGTGATGCAGATCTTATTGCTGGCCTTGTCTTCTTGCAGTGTTTTTGAATTACAAGAGGAGGAGACGGCTGTTTCCGGCATGTATTTTAAAGAAGATGCCGCTTGTGATCTTCATTTCAGCGACAGCTGTTTCTTTTCTGAATACTATCCGGACATTCTTCATTCCTATGCTTCAGGGGAAGAGTTAGTTGAATTATCCTGTTTGATATCCGCCAACGAAAGGAGAGATTCTGGAGATTATTGTATCTTGTTGGGCATTCCGAAAGATGCTTGTAAAATCGAAAACAATCGATTGACCTTTTCGGCCCGATGCTCCGTTCATATTCTTTTCATTTCAATCATAAGTAGAGATTTTATATACATTTTTTCGCACCAGACTGCCAAAGCCCATTTCAGAGGATCTGCTCATTTGACAGAGGATGTGTCCCCAGGTCCTGTTCGGGTGGATTTGAAAATGGATAATGGGGACAGGATAAAGTTGCTGTTCAATCATGTCATTTCAGGCAACGTTTTTTATACTAGAAGGCGGTAAGGAAGTACTTAACAGAAGGTGGCGTGGAGCGTAAGCGGGTGATATTCAGCCAAATGCGAGAAACAGCCCACCTTTGTGAGAGGAGGGCTGATTTTAGGAAGTCATTGTTTATCAAGATGTTGAACTCCACGGAATGAATTTAACGATAGTCCCTATGAAAAAAATACTATTCTTGCTATTATTGATAAGCGTTGTCTCACCAGCGGCAGCGCAGCGCTGGACTGTCTGGTATGGTATCAATTATTCGGGCAATACAAATGACCCGCAACTATTCTACCAGTGGCGTCTCGCGAATGCCGGAGTGGACTATACCTTTCCCATGTCTCGATGGGATTTTACGGGAGGTGCCGGATTTAATACGAAAGGAGCAGACGCGCGTGTAAATTATGCGCAGATCGAAGGGAATGTAGGCTATCGTTTCATTGATACGCCAAAAGGATTTCGTGTTTCGGCTTTTACCGGACCGTGCTTCGGTATCAGGGTTGCCGACGATCAGGGTGATAAGGTACCAATCTACATCATCCGCGAGACCACAAGCGATGAACAGATCGACTCGGCCATCTGTCCCACATTGTTCGGCTGGCAAGCCGGCCTCTCGATGAAATTGCGTTTCATTGCATTGAAAATCGGCTATGAGCGGTCGTTGAAAAGCTATTGGGATCCTGCTTTTTCAGAAGCAATCCATATGTCCAATGGCAAGGAATTGCTGACGACCTCCATCCATCACTCCCTTTTCATCCGGCTCGGATTCATGTTCTGATAAGTCGTTCCTTGTTTTACCGAATAATTGATCATTGTCATGAAAACTCATTTGATCATTACGCTGGCGCTTCTCATTGGCGCTGCTGCTTGCCAGGAAATAGATGTCCCGCGTTGGGATGTCCCAGAGAACTTTTTTAAAGTGGAACAAGGGACAGATGTTGTCTTTTCCAAAGAAGGTGAGCTTTCTCTGAAATCAGTATCCGACTCTAAGGTATCGCTGAGAATGTGTCTTCAGGCAGAAGAAATAGGCAGATCAGAAGGAGATCTTATTTTGACGCACGCCAAAATGTTTTTCGACCTTGACGATATGTCATGTCGCATCGATAAGAATAAAGCACATTTATATGCTGACAACCTCCCTGGTTCCATTACTTGTACCGAGTATTATTATCATCCAAATATTACTGTCACAAAAGTGGCATCAGAGAGATTGTCAGGTAAATACACCTTCGATGTGAAGTTGGGCAGAAGCATGAATCAATTCGGAGAGAAATCCCGCCTTTGTGAAGGGGATAAGCTCACCGGTGACTGGACGATCCACTTTGAGGCAGATGACGGGACCCGACACTTGTTCAAGGTTAGCTCTGTTGATATTGTTGGAAATCTTATGCCGTTTTAATATCTTTACCTGTCAAGACCGGGTTCTATTATGCTTCGTTATTTCATATCGCTTTCATAAGGCGTGGAATAATCATAACATCACCCCAAAAGTAATGTGACTATGACAAGGAAAATAACGATCTGTATCATCGTGACACTTCTTCTTTGCACTTCATCAGCGGCACAGAAGAAGGTCTCATACCAGCGTGATTATCGATATCTCGTTGAAAGAATTGACGGGGTCTATATTCCTAAAGACATTGACGAAGCGATCGATTCTCTGGATGTCATCCTGAGTGCAGAAGATAAACGATATGTTGCCGATTCCCTTTCATTGGAGGATTTTACTGCCATGGCCCATATGGGAATAGGGATGTGGATGAGAAACAACTGGGGATTATGGGGAGGTTCTCGTCTCCAAAGGTACTTCCGCGACAAACAGGTCAATCATCCCGACGCTATGTCACACGAGATTCTCAAGGCTTTTTACAAGAAGAAAATCAAAGGGATGGTGTATCCTGTGGAGGAAGATTTCGACCTCGACAATGGAGAAAACTATGGAGTCGAAGTTATTCGTATGAAGGGGATAACCAAGTATTTCCATAAGGAATGGTGGAGAATGAGAAAGGGAATATCTGAGACACGACGAGAACTTAAAGAAGAAGGAATCCGTAAAGGAGGCCTTGTATATTTTCAATATCCCTATGGTTGCTCAACGGCTGAAGAGCAAGACATCTGGTTATCTGCCGATAATTGTGACGCGTTGCCAAAAGGAATAATAACGGACATTGACTTTGGCCAACAACGGATAAAGGTCAAGTTGCTATCTACGATATCGCCACACGGCATCATCATCTTTAACGGGGACATCAAACCCGATACCGATGGCGATCTCGAACGGAACTTCGGCCAATTTGCCATCAATACACCGAATAGGTTTTATATGCAGGTTGGCGATGAACTCTGGTTTGATTTGGACTCCCACTGCTGGGCTTTAGGTGAATCTTAGGGAAAGATAAGAATTGTAGAATAGACTATCGAAATATCGCGGAGCGGCAAACATCATAAACTTCTGAATAACAATATCAATGCGGAAATAATCAGGCAAATTAACAAGCCTATGAGTGCGCCTTTGATTTGTGACTTTTCCTTTTCTTTATCTACCGACATGTCTTCATCGGCATAACGCATAAGGTTTCTCCCAGAAAGGCGGTCGACGATTTCCTCAAATTCGCTTTTTTTGATGTTGAAGTTGCCAAGGCCAACCTGCGCATTTGGTGTATCCTTGTCCTTAAACACAATGACAAGAATACGAGCACCAATGTATGCCTTGCTGAAATAACAGTGGTCTATGCTATCCCATGCATAGAAAGAACCGTTTTCATCTGTGAAGCCTTTTTCTGTCAGGATAATCCGCCTTTTTAAATGTCGGTACTTTACAAAGCACTCATATAGAAGAAAAAGAAGGAGTATAAGAATTGTGAAATCTTTCCACACATAACCCGCGACCAGGCATCCGACTGTGAGCAGACATGTCAGATACCATGTGAGTTTCTCATTCTTGAAAACAATTTCATCTTTTTCCATCATGCACTACAATTATCATTTTAACCGGCGTTTGAAATGGCCACGGGTTTATGACCGTATTCATGACAAAGAGATTCAAGCTCTTTCATAAAAGATGTTTCTATTCTGTTCGCTTTGCAAAAATGCGAAGTCTCCTCATAGATACGGTCAAATCGTTGCCAATCTCCCGTCATCGCCCAATATTTCATGTAAGTACGTTCCCACACTCCGCGGCTTCCAGGGCTTTTGAATAGTAAATCGTAAAGGTCTTCGACACACTTGATCTGATTAAATCTCTCATCGACTTGAATGATGTCTTCCAGGCATTTGTCAGTATTGTCGAAATTGTCAATTACATCGATGGTATACTCATGGTTTTCAAGAGGCAATAAATCTTGGGCCCTGAAAAAGACCTGAGAGAAAAGAAGATTGGACGGACTTGTTTCCTTGATTGAGCAAACGTGGCCGACGGCCCGCTCAACGCTTGTGGATACAATCCCGACGTTGACATAAAAAGTCTCTTTCCCTTCCCATGAGAACAAGCTGCTTCCCTGTATGTTGATGATATAGATCATCTCACCATTCTCACGTAAGAAAGAGTTCCCCTTTTTAACATACCCGCGTTGCTTTAACACCGGCCTCAACTTGTGGGACAAGAAGTCTTTGATCAGTACGCCCATTACTGCATTTGTTGATGGTTATTTTCTGTTATGATATGTAAAGATAGTGAAAAGTCTGGCTGACCGGGCACGTCAAGGCCGGTTTCCGCGCCCGAGTGCCCCGATTTTCACTTTCCGGGCACGCTAGGGCCCCTTTTCGTGCCCGCACTTGAGCGATGCTTTCCAATCTTATTGAGCGTTAAAAAAGCAATTAACATTTTGTTATTAACATTTTGTTAATTATCTTTGCGGAAAAGACGTGGCTATGCTTGAAAACCCCTTTATCCTGGAGCCTTATCAATCAAAGGCATACTTCTGCGACAGAGAGAAAGAAACGGAGGAAATCATCTGCAATATCACGAACGGGCGGAACACCACGCTCATCTCTCCCCGAAGGTTGGGAAAGACCGGTCTCATATTTCGGGTATTTGACGAGATGATGGCGAGAAAACTGCCCTATGAAACCATCTATTGCGACATCAGCGACACCCTTTCTTTGGAGGAGTTCATCAAGGTCATCTCAGATGCCGTTGTCAGCAAGCTCGAAAAACAACAGAAGATCACGGCTTTTTTCAAGACATTGAAGAGTGTCCGTCCCCTGCTTGGCATCGACCCGCTGACCGGTTCTCCCCAAGTATCGTTTACTTTCGCTGACGACAGTCAAAAGCAGAGTACGCTCAAAGAAGTAATGGACTATCTTGAGCGTTATCCGCAGAAAGTCGTGCTGGCCATAGACGAGTTCCAGCAAATCAGGGAATACAACGATGTCAATATGGAAGCGGTTCTCAGGAAGCATATCCAGCATCTGCATAATGTCCGTTTCATCTATTGCGGAAGCAAGAAGCATACGATGACCGATATGTTTACGAATGCCAAGAAGCCATTCTACGAGAGTACTTCCTTCTCCTATCTTTCCAAGTTGCCTGTTCCGGTTTATTCGGCTTTCATCAAGGAGAAATTCGAATCGGCGGGAAAGACCATCGACGATGATTCCATCCGCTTTATCATCGAATGGACGAAAGACCATACTTACTATACGCAACGGTTGTGTAATGAAGTGTTCTCCCTTTCCGGAAATGATATCGTCCGGAATGATATAGTGACCGCCATCCAGTCCATCCTTGATTCCGAACGAGACCGTTTTCAGGAAATCCGCCGGCTGGTTACCCGCTCCCAATGGAAAATGCTGGAAGCTCTTGCCAAGGAAGGAAGCGTCTCGCAAATTACCTCCTCCGCTTTCCTGTCCAAGTACAAGATCTCTTCCGGCCCGACCGCATTGAGAAACATAAAGGCACTGATGGACAAAGAACTGGTGCTGGTAACGACTACCGATGACGGTACGTCGTATTCAGTTTATAATGTTTTTCTGTCTCGATATTTGGAAATGAATCGATAAATGAAGACTCGACAAAAATTCCTTGATATCGTTTGTGTCCTGATCATCGGTCTGGTCTGTTTCTTTTTTGCCGGAGGTTTTGCATGGGATTTGGCTAAAGATCTCTTTGGCCGCCCCTTTGATTTCGTTGAATGCGTTCTGGGACTGTTTATATTTGTCAGTCTGTTATCAGCGTTGGCTACCTGTATCTGTCGTTTGATCCGCATTCATTTCAACCCCAGTAAGGCGGAAAAAAGCGTTGCTGTTGTCTACTTATGCTTGGCGATATTGGGTATTTATCCCCTGATTATAGTTTCCCTTTTTGCTACCATGACATTCAGTTCGGGAGACAGTCAGTGGCTAATGACAAGAAACCTGGTATCTGTTTTGAGTATGGATTTGAGCATTATATGGTTAGCTGTGCTCTCCGTGAAATTGATTTTAAAAGGAAATAATGATTATTTCTAACCAGTAAACAATATGACTGACCGCTGTTTTTTAATTGTTTTCGGTTTTCTTTTTATTCTTGTCGTTTCTGGTTGTAACCATTCTGGGCAAAGAAGAGAACCTGATGAAAGACAGATTATTGCAGATTATGGGTCCTATCCCTTTACGGATTGGATTGATTGGAGTGTTTCTTATCGGGAAGGTGCAGGATATTATTTAGCGTGTTATGAACATGGAGACACATTTGACAAAATTCTCTTTTTTAAAAAAGATTCTATTGTAGTAGTAGCTCCTTCCATAGAAGGATCAGATAAGAATAGTTATTATTCATTAAATGATCTTAAAATTTCAGGGGTATGGGATCAATGCTATCCTGAAGCGGATTATGCTGTTTTTTGTCAACTCGCATATTTCATAACAAATACTGGATTACAATTAGTTCAAGTAACAGAATACGATGTGAGATTAGAAGGGAAGAATTTTATAATTCTAAAGAGGATTAGACCTGATGGATTCATCAATGATGCTTATTATTGTCCAATGGGGAATGGATGGTATCTTTACTCCAAGAAAACGTCAAAGAGTAAAGAGCAATGAGAAAATGGCGACCATCTGCTTCTAGTTTCGACGCGACGACACTGTGGATTGGCTCACGATGTCGTCGCGGGTGCATTCGGGGCAAAAATGCTCGAAATTGCTCCGCGACGACAATGTAGGAGCACTCAGCATGTCGTCGCGGCAAAAGAAGGCAGGATGCGGCCACAGAATGGAAATCCAGCCACATTTTTCATTCTGTGGAAATACCTTTCAAGCCCGTATTTGAAGGCTGAATGGCGAGATTTTATTAATAGTTTGATATTCAGTCGATTACAAGCCGATATCGAGCCCTTAATTATGTCGTGTTAGATTTTTTTCTTAAACATCATCCCGCCGCTTTATAACCACGTGATTATCAGCATACTGCAAAATCGCCCAAGACCTGCTTTGTAAGATAAATCTACAGCCCGGAAACGCAACATCTGGCGATATTTGTGCATCTTTGTAACAAACACACGCATTTAATAATTACTCATTATGAAAAGGATGATATTCCTCGTTATACTGCCGCTTGCGCTTCTCGTGGGAACTGTGGCGTGTCAGGAAATAGATGTCCCGAATGGGGATGTGCAGGAGAATACCTATTCGGATTTTGTGTTCCCAACGGAAGCCGTTCTTTCGCTTAAAACAGCCACGGCTTCCGAAGTTACGGCCGCCCTGAATTTTTGGACCGCTTCGGACGGCGATCTCGAGAGTGTCCAGATAAGATTTGTCTTTGAAAGGGTGCCGTGCAAAGCGAATAAACAACGTGTGACCCTTTCCGCCAATGGTCTCTCAGGACGGGTGCATTGTTATAAATACTATCGCTATTGGGACAAGGCGGGCTCTGAGAGCTTGCCCGGGAAGTTCTATTTTGATGCGAGGCTCAACAGAACGATGAATCGATTTGGCGACGAAGCCCACCTTGGCGAAGGAGATAAACTCACCGGCAACTGGACGATCCGCTTCGAGGCCGACAACGGCACAAAGCTTCTCTTCAAGGTCTCGTCTGTAGAGATTGTTACCAATATTCCTTTCTGATATTGCAGTTAAGGGCTGATTGGGTTCTGTTATGCATCGTTATTACATATCGCTCATATCGCTTTCGGTGGCTGCTCTTTTGCTGGCCTCCTGTGCCAGCCGCCGCACCGCGGCAACGCTCAACGATGTAGAAACTTACATCCAGCAGCGTCCCGATAGCGCCCTGGCCACGATCCGCGCCATCGACACGTCGACGCTTACTACCCGCAGCCTCCGCGCCCACTACGCATTGCTCTACGCCATGGCCCTCGACAAGAACTGGATTGACACGACCGAAGTCGGGGTTGTGATGCCAGCGGTGGAGTACTACGACCGGCATCCTTCCGACATCCGTCGGGCGAAGGCTTGGTATTATCTGGGAAGAATTCAACAGAATGCCGGGGATCGCCCGGAGGCAAGTATTTCTTTCATGAGAGCGGAAAGATATGCGGAAAGATCTGATGACGTTTATTTCAAGGGACTGATTTTCCAGTCTTTAGCCTCTATTTACAGTCAAGCGCATCTTCATGAAGAGGCGCTCAAATACTCAAAGCGATCCTATTCCCTTTTTGTAGAATCAAAAGACACGCTGAATGCGAATGCGGCTCTTCTCGGTATCGCACATGAATATAATAATCTGGGAATGAATGCAGAAGCAGATTCCTTATTCTGTTTATTGATAGATGGCAGTCAAGTTCATCCCAATCTTCGGTCCGATCTTCTGAGTAGTTACGCACTGAGTTGTGTGACGCAAGATAAAGATTATGAAATGGCTATTCGTCTTTTCGAAGAGGCCCTCTCTTCTACGGGTTCCTTAAAAAACAGAAATCTCTGGGGTGCTTATGCCTACGCATTGATGCGAATTGGGAACACAAAACGAGCTGAACAACTTTTCCGACAACTTGAAAAAAATAAAAACAGTTCCCAATTATATGTTTATGACTACTGGAAAAGCATGGCCGATGCCTATTCGGGAGATTATTTATCTGCATTTCTTCTTCAAAAGGCGGCATCTGACATCCAAAATGAAAACGTTAAGAAAGCTTTCAGACAGTCTGCCATCAAAGCCCAAAAAGACTTCTTGGAGGAAGTGAACCGGGAGTCAGAAACAGCAGCCCGGCGCAAGCTGGTCAATCACTGGCTGATCTGGGGCTTTGTGGTATTGCTTCTGTTGACAGCAGCGATTGTTGCAATTCTTCAGGTTAAGCGTAAACATGAACAGGACCGCGAGAAAAGCCTGGAGCTCGAGCAGGAGAATGCCTCCCTTCAGGAGGCGGTTACGGCTCTTTCCGACAAAGTGGCCGAGATGAATGTCCAACAGGCGCAGCTGCAACGGGAGTATACCATGCATCTGCAATCGTCTTTCCGGGAGTGGGGTCAGCTGTACAAGGCGTACTATCATCCTGGCAAGAATGATATCCTTGACATTCGCGAGAATGTGTATTATGAAGCGACGAATGCGATCTCCCGCCTGTCGGGAGACAAGGAAGGGCAGATGCTGCTGGAACGTCGTCTGAATGAACTGTTCGATGACGTGATGGTGCATTATCGAGCCGATTTTCCCGATGAAGCGGAGTCCGACTATCATTTCGTGAGTTTCGTTTTTGCGGGTTTTGATGCCAGCATCTTGAAGGCGGCCTTCCAAATCCCGTCGATCCCAGCCACCTATGCCCGCAAATCCCGTCTGAAGGAAAGCATCCAGAATTCATCTTCCCTGAACAAGGAACAATACCTCCGCTTTTTCCGCTGACACCTGACGCAACATTTGGTAATACTTGTGCATCTTTATATCAAACACTTATAAACTCTATGAGAAAAAATATCCATATTATCCTTTCTTCGCTCCTTCTGGTAGTATGCCTAAGTGGGTGCGAAACGTACAATATCAATAGAGGCAATCGGAATGCCCTCGTCATCAAGCCTGCCAAACAGTCCATGGTAGATTCAAAGCTATTGTCTAAAAAAGGAACGATGATTATTTCCATTGGATCCGCGTTTATGGGTGGCGGTATCCCCGACATCAAGGAGGGATCAGCCCAATACAGTCATTTCTACCGTGAAAAATATCCTCAGGGATACAATCTGGGAGAAGCGGAACCTTTGGCTTGGATTGATGGTTTCTTTCATAACGGTGTCGAATACACGAAACCGGGTCAGCAGATTGATAGAATATGTATTCTGGGACTCGACGAATCGCTGGGGCTCGGCAGCAATTTGATAATCCCCATGAATCAAGGCAAGTACGAAAACGGGCATGACCTGATTAAGGAGGTACGGATCAATTCGTATCAACTGTCCGCCATTGATCCGGAAGAAACAGACATAGATATCGTCATCATTTCCAAGGCGGGCGATGTCATTAACCTTACTTTCGCCAATGAATTGACGCCGTTTGACGGGTTTATTTAGCCTGAGAAAACTATAAATGATCAGATGATGAATCGTTGTTCCGTTGTGGCTTCTATCTTGGGATTATGCTTTTTCGCATCTTGCCAAAAAGGGTCATTCATCTCGGGTCAGTATTCGATAGATCGCATAGGTCACAATACTACGATCCCCATTGAGCATTGGTTTCTTTTTGAGGAGGATAGTTTATTTACATACTATTATTCTTCCGGCTTTCATAAAGAGCTTTCAAGTGGAAAATGGTATACAGGGAAAAGGCCAAATGAGATTCAAATAGCGAGTAGCATATCGGATATTCATAATATCCCAATTACAGTTCTCGAGGATTTTTCGAATGAGGTGAATTCTAATTTGAAGTGTATTGCACTTCAAATTAGAATTCACCATACATAATTATCCCGTTGGTCTTATATAATTGATTACCAATTGTTTTTACCGATGAAGAAGATTACTTCCATTCTCGTTCTTAGCCTGATCTCCTTTGCGCTTTTGGCACAAAACCGCTTTTCTTATTCAGTGGAAGTTGCTGCCGGAGCCGGTATCGGGAAGGGCCCCCTCTTCACCATTACCCCGGAGTTTGTTGCACAATATGATCTTGGGAGAGGTTTCAATTTTGGCGCTGGGGCGGGAATGCGCATCTCCAAGCCCTGCCTTCAGTATATTACCAATAATGGAAACAAGAGCCGGTCTTTCTGCAACGAACAGGATGTCCCGCTATTCCTGCGTTTTGGATATGGTAAAGAGAAACTATTCGCCAATTTGGATGCCGGCTATTCAATAGGTGTATTGTCTTATTACAGCGCCAACTGGATACCTGGCGGTAAGAAGAAACCTTGCTATAATGGGTTCTTTGTTGAGCCCCAACTGGGCTGGAGAATAGGAAGAAGAAGCGCCTTGTCGCTCGGCCTTCTATTGCAGCAAAGCGCCATCGTGAACCGCGTCACAACAGATAGTGGAACACCTGACACTCCATCTTATTCTACCAGAACCGACGTTCAAGGACAGAACGTCTTCACTCCCGCCATAACGCTACGATACGGCTTCCTTTTTTAAGCTGAGCCAGTTTCGACGCGACGACACTGTGGGGTGGTTCACGGTGTCGTCGCGGCCGGGTTTGGGGCGAAAATGGCCGAAAATGCGACGCGACGACAATGTGAGAATGCTCAGAGTGTCGTCGCGGCAAAAGAATGAGAGTGGGGGGCGGGGGCCGGTTATTTCTTGGTTTGTGGCTCCTCGGGAAGGACTTCTTCGGCTTCGTAGCCGAGTTTGACGATGGCGGCGGCCAGTTTTTCCTTGTCGGTCTTGGCGGCGTCGTACTTGATCCAGACGGTGCGGTCGTCGAGGTTGACCTTCATGTCCTTGATGCCTTTCTCATAGGGGAGGTTGGCTTCGACCTTCTTGACGCAGTTCTTGCAGTCGATGGAGGTGACGAAGGTCACTTCCTGGATGTCGGCCTGTTTCTTCTGTTTCTTGTCCTGGGCGAAAGCGGCAGTGCCGGCCATCAGGAGCAGGGTGAGGGTGAGGAATAAAAAGCGTTTCATATTGTATTAGATTTGATTATTTCCATAAAGTATAACGGACGCCGATGTAGATTTTGCGGCCCATGAGGGGACCCCAGACGCAGCTGGCGTCGAAGAGCTGCGGCAGGACCCGGGAATCGGCGTAGCTGCTGGTATCGCCGAAGCCGAAGGGATTGTCGGCGCCGATGATGGCGTGGTGCTGGCGGTAGCCCAGAATGTTCTCGGCGCCGACATAAACGTCGAATCCCTTGAACTTGCGGGTGACCTGCGCGTAGAGCATCGGGTAGACCGGGGATGTTTCCATGCCCCAGACGCCGGCCGCATAGTTGGGCAGCCGCATCGGGCCGTTGACTTGCGCCGTGAAATCGAAGGTCCACTTGTTCATGGCCGTGGCGTACTGCATGTTGAGCACGCCTTTGAATCGGCTGGTCATCGGCCGTTCCACCAGCCCCTTGTTGGCCAGTGTCACCTTGGCGTCGGTGTAGCGGAAGGTGGCCGTGATGTTGAAGCGCTCCAGCGGATTGACCGAAAAGTCGACCTGCCAGGTGTTGGTGTAGGATTTCCCGTAGGCAGAGAGATTGTAGATGGCGATCAGGTTGTTGATGAATTCCATGTCGACGATGACCTGCTTGTTGAAGTCGGTCCGGAAGTAGTCGAAGCTCAAGTAAGTGTCGGTGTCTTCCGCACCGAAGGGCAGATAGAAGGTGACGTTGCCGCCCCAGGTCCAGGCGTCTTCGAGGAGATTGAGATTGTCTTCGATGGTATAAGGCTTTCCCGTCGAGAGAATGCCGAGGTTGTCGGTAAAGATGTTGGCGGTGCGATAGCCGCGGCCACCCAGCGCCCGGAGGGTGATCCAGTCAGCCGGCGCCCAGCGAAGGTTGGCGCGCGGAGCGAAGAGCCAGCCGTGGAGCGTGTTGTACTCCAGGTTGACACCGCCCACGAAGGTCAGGGCCTCCTGGTAGTTGAAGGTGTATTCGCCGAAAGCAGAAATCGCGTGCTCCTTGCGGCTGAAGCGCTCCCAGGGATTGTTGTGGAGGTC
>JAEEGJ010021912.1_pt1 | contig 13643 bp, 10 predicted proteins | sample 8958761 | NCBI WGS metagenome assembly JAEEGJ01 (sample SAMN16246546, study PRJNA631951) | gut metagenome | biome: gut microbiome; feature: rumen; material: RS-attached | host: Bos | place: Iran: Karaj | collected 2018-10 | reverse complement strand
AATACGTTTCCGAGAATTGTCAATTCTGCGAAGGGACTCTCTTGGGTTTTCGTATCTTCCAAAAAGCCCTTCACTAAATACAACAATCAAAAGCCCAAAAATGCAACAGGGTTTTACATATATTGACACCGCAGAACAGTATTTTTCCTTCTCGTTGGAAAATATATTTTATGTAAGACATATTTAGGCCTAGTTTTTGTCTAACAGGTATTCTTTTTTGCAATTTTAATTTCCAAAAAGAAGATGTGATAGAGTAATTAGCGACAACTGTTATTTGGAATAATTCATATATCTCGTGTAAAATGATCTAAACTTACAAATATTATATTATTACTACAATGGACTTATGTAGCCTCTCAAGTGTTTATATTAATAGGTCATTATATTATGGTCTTAAGACAATTAATACTCAAAACTGATTCTCGATTAAAAAGGGTAATCACTAAAGAATCTTTACTAATGGAGAAAAGCATGAAAACTATACTGGCAAATGTCCCAACTGAAACTCTGACCCTACATAAACCTTCGGGTGATGTTTTTGAAGTCGCCGGGTTGGTTGATTCTGATTCCTCAACGGTTTTTAGTGATGATGTCACAATCCCAATTGAGGTCAATGATTATTTTGAACGAACGCTTCCTAATGGCGTAGTAGAGTATTACAAAGTACTCGATGCTGGATTTTATAAAGGTATACATGGGATTCCTGACAACTACCAAACAAAGGTTCAGCAAATTCAATCACCAATAGTTTATTCAAGTGAAAACAACAACCGGGATAAGATGATCTTTATCAGTCATTCTTCAAAAGATAAAGAGTATACCAAGGCATTTGTTGATCTCTTGTTTGCAATTGGGCTTAATGATGAGGATATTGTGTGTTCATCCTACCCAGGACTTGGCGTTCCACTCAGTAATAGTATCTACGAGTGGCTCGTTGCAAAGTTTCAGGAATGCGATCTCCACGTGCTATACTTTCTTTCACACAATTATTATAAATCAGCTGCAAGTTTGAACGAGATGGGCGCAGCATGGGCGATGAAGCAAAAATGGGATGGTATTTTGCTTCCAGGCTTTAATTTTTCAGATATAACAGGTTGCATAGATGCTACAAAAATTGGCATTAAAATGGATGGCGATTTAGATGAATTAAAACATAGACTTGGTGAAATAAAAGATAGAATAGTGAACGAGTTTGCTTTGCGACCGGTTAGCGCTACACGCTGGGAGAGAATGCGTGATACCTTTATCGAAACGATAAGTCGCATTGAATATAAGAGCTCAAGCGATGAGAAACCTGATGTAGCGACCGCTCCAGTACATAATGGTGGACCTATCTCCATTTTTGCTTGTGTAATGCTGATGTATGCTGCCGAAAGCAACGGACAAATTATGGTTATACGCTCGATTAGCGGTACATCGTATGAGGCCGGAAATACTACCATGCAGAGATCCCAGAGCCCAAGAGAATTGGCAAAATGGGATGATGCTGTAAGTCGGCTGATAGCAAATGGATATATAATGCGTGTCGATTCAAAAGGCGTGTTCTATCAAGTCACTGCAACGGGATATAACGTTGCTGATAGTTTTAAACAAGACAACGAATTAGATATAAATATGTCACCATCGGAGATTCTCATGAAATTTAGTGAATAAAGGACGATAATCATGAAAACACAAGTTTATTTTGATAGCGACGGCTTCTTTTGGCCAAGTGATATTAGCGATGAATATATGAAGGAACAAAGAAAAGAGATTTCTATTGAGAAAGATGATCAACCGTTTTATTCTTTAGTAGAACAGTATTACCTTGGATTTCGCTCATCAATATTCATCTGTGAAGATAGTGTAGAGGATAAAGAAGAGGCGATGAAGGTTTTAAAAGAGTGGCGTGAAGCATGTTTAGTTAGTGCTATTGAATATGCTCAAAAGCACATGACTTCCAATGTTGTATTGCCAATAGATTTTCTTTGGATCCATAGAATGGAAATAATAAATGCAATAAAACAGGATTTCCCAAATGCGGATAAAATACAAATCAAGCTATCTTTGAAACCAAGGATTTCAGCACAAGTTAAGAATAACAGCATCATTTTTTCGGCATTAATCAGGTCATTGTTAATTCATTGTAATCTAGTCCTCATTAATCAATCATTAACTATTGATAGTAATGAATTGGAACGCATCGATCGTAGACAGTTATCGCGCTTTATTATTCCATATCTATTATTCTGTCACGATGATTTTTCTGTTAGTAATTTACCAATAATTAGTCCATGTTCAAGCCAAGCGATGATGCTCGCCTTCATATATACCAACATACAGGTAAAATTCATTTTTGTTCATGAATATGCTCATATTCTGCTGAATCATTCAGAAGAATACAAAGCGAAGAATAAATCACTGGATGTATTGGAAAATGAAGCAGATAGTTTTGCATTGAACCTACTTATTAAAGAAACAAAAAATGATGGTTCATATTCAAAAGAAGATGTTTTCACCGCTATTAGGTGGTTATTCAAGTATCAATTCTTAGAAGAGCGCATTGGAATGCTCGTCCGTGGAGAAAGTTTATCGGATCATTATTCAGCTTATGAAGAACGTCGAAGTGCGTTTCAATCTGATCTAATAAAAAAACACGACTTATCCAGTACATCAATAATAGATATGATCGGATTTCTATCAATCGTCGAAGTTCAGAATGTACTCTATGAATATGGCGTTGATCTAATAAATACAATAATCAAGGCCTTTAATAAATCAAAACAAAAAGGAGAATTAGAACCATGGTGGACAATGATAACACAAAGATAATTAAATTGAAAATCTCTATGGAAATTGACCCACAAACGCAAGCTCGAAACCTATTTATCAATGATCGATTGGTTGATCAAGAGATCATAAGAGCAGATGTATTTGATAACGATACCTTTTCTTTTGATGGAAATAAACTTGTTGAGATTCTAATTTCTTTTTCAATTGGAATAGCATCTGGAGTTGTTGGTAATATTATATATAACGCAATACATAGTGCGGCAAAAAAATTGGAAATAAATGGTCGTCGAACAAGATTAACAGAAGAAAGTATTACGCAAGCAATTGAAACAATTAAGATGCTATGTAATGAAAGAGACGTTGAAAAAGATAAAATAAAAACAAGTAAAAAAGATACATCTCAAAGTGACTAGAGGGGGTATAATACACGGAAAAGCGCTTGGGCTCTTTCCAAAATTCTGTGTAAACGCCTTACTGGCGTAAAACAAGGCGAAAAGTGTAGTTGCGGGTGACGGCTCCGTCCGTCACCCCTTGTTTCAAAAATAGCAGAAAACCGTAAGACTGTCAAGGGTGCCGCAGGCAAGGCGCAGCCGCTTGCCCTTGACGGGCGGACGGCTTTTCTGCTACGATCCCGTTAGTCCGGCATCCTGTCGGCGTAGTAGACTGCCAACTGCGCGTGGATCACCGACCAGTCCTGACGCCTGCCGGTCCATTTCTTCGTTATGTCCAGCATGGCAAGATACAGCATCTTAAACAGGCTGTCATCCGTGGGGAATACAGCCTTGGATTTGGTCACTTTCCGAAGCTGACGGTTAAAGCCTTCAATGGCGTTTGTCGTATAAATCAGTCGACGGAGCTCTGGGAACTTGAAGTAGGTACTTAGATTCGGCCAGTTCGCTCGCCAGGAGGCGGAAATCTTGGGGTACTTCCTATCCCTGCGCTCTGCAAACCGATCCAGAGCTTCTTCTGCGGCCGGCTCGTCTACCGCTGCATATACCTGCTTCAAATCGGTCATTAAAGCCTTTAGATCCTTATAGGATACATATTTGCCGGAGTTCCGCAGTTGGTGAATAATACAGTTCTGGATATCGGTCTTGGGGAATACTGCCTCGATCGCATTGGAGAAACCGGTCAGGTTGTCCGTACAAACAATGAAAATATCCTCCACGCCGCGATTGTGCAGGCTGTTCAGCACCGTTGCCCAGTATTTGGCGCTTTCGTTTTCGCCGACCCACATGCCCAGCACATCCTTCTTCCCGCTCAGGTCGATTCCAATGGCGATATAGACCGCTTTCTTGACGATCTGTCCTTCGCTGCGTACATGGTAGTGTATCGCGTCCATGAACATGACCGCGTACACGCTTTCCAATGGTCGCTGCTGCCATTCCTTCGCTTCCGGCAGGATTTTGTCCGTGATCCGGCTGACTGTGCTTTCCGAAACCTCGATTCCGTAGATATCCCGGATATGATCGCCTATATCCGCAGTCGTCATCCCCTTGGCGTACATGGAAATGATCTTTGCTTCCACGTCCTGGCTGATGCTGGTTTGATTCTTCCGCAAGATTACCGGATCGAACTCGCCTTTCCGATCCCGGGGGATCTGGATGGTTGTGTCTCCGAAGCTGGTTCTGAGCGTTTTGCTGCTGTGACCGTTCCGGCTGTCGTCTGTCGTTTTTTCTTTTGTGTCGTAACGGTCATACCCCAGATGCTCGTCCAGCTCAGAATCCAGTCCGTTTTCCATGAATTCCGCTATGGTTTCCCGAAACAGCTGCTGGATGTCATCCATGCCGCTTACACCGGCCATCTCCAGCAACTCCCTTATCTTTTCCCGCCGAGCTGCTTCCTCCGGACTTCTACGTCTTCCGTTTTTCTTTGCCATATATAGCGAACCTCCATTCCGATGCTCTTATTTTCTACACCGGTTTGGAGGTTTACACAAACTTTGGGACGGTCTCAGCGCTTGTCTTTTTTAATTCATTAACCGACTAGAGAAAAGGAGATTCGTTGTGATTATTAAATCTGCAAATCTCCTTTTCATCACCCAATACAATACGCGATTCGATCATTCGGTACAACAGTAGCTTCTTTCAAAATCCTTTCTTCGGGAATATTGTAATATGTTTCCGAAAACTGTGGCTTCTATGAAGGGGATCCCTTTGGTTTTACATTTTTAATTGTTGTTTTGTCTATTTTATTTGCTCCAACTCTGCTAGAGCACTTTGGGGCAATCCTAATGCATATATATTGTTTCTACTTAGCCAGCTTATAATATCATCTCTCTTCATATTTGAATCTATTAAGTGTGGAACTATAAGAGCCGCTGCTGTTCTCGATAGTCCCATCCCCATCAAATTAACCATTGTATTAGAAGATCCGCCAAGTTCCATAAACAAATGCAAAGGAGGAATAGATTCTAGATACCGTTGATCTCGGTTTTTTATCAGAATAAACGATAGTAAATCATTATAGCATTTGCTATACTTCACATATTTAAAACGTATTGCACCTTCAATATCTTTAAAGAGCCCGCGAGCTTCAGTATTTACATTAGCTGAACCTCTTTTTCGATTCTTGTTTTTATACTCCAATCTCGACGAAAGCAAATCATAATATGACTCTCCGCGCATCCAAAGGAGGGATAGATTTGAGAAAAATTTATATCGATTGTTATTGATTTTACCCAATATATTATCAAAATTTCTAAATAACTGATAATAGAAGCCCTTTATCCGTTCATAATTCTGCATTGGATGTGGCGGAATCAGAGATAATGGTCCTTCATTCATATACTTAGCTTCTATATATCGATACATCTCCTCTTGCCGATAAATAGATACATTTGGGTTCTTTGAATAAATATCATATGGAAGACTTATTGATGATGCAATACTATCTATTACATCGATTATTGCTCTTCTTTGACATTCCGGCAATCGTTCTCCATATTCATTGAGAACATCAGCCAGTCGGTTTTCTGCATGTAAAATTAGTAGTCTCATAAAAGTATTCTCGAGACCTTGCGTGTCCTCTTTGCCAGAACCATGTTCTCTATCCTCAATATACTTGCATAATCCCTCTTCTGGATCACAAACATAACGAGAAAAAGATGGATACACTTCTTGACTCTTTTCGATTGCAAGTAACGGGTTTAAATCCCAATCCTGAAGATTAATCAAATAGATGTTTCCCTCAAAGTCTTTTGTCAGTCTTCCCGCTCTTCCGGCAAGGTTCCAAAAATCGGGACCATCTAGAGGGATAGGCTGTCTGTTTTTATAACACCCTTTTGAAGGCTTCATAATAAAGATATTCTTTGCAGGAAGATTAATCCCTTGAAGAAGTGTACTTGTGCACACGATAAAACGTATTTTCCCTTTTGCACATAAGCGCTCAATGCCTTTACGAATAAAAGATGGTAAATTACCATAATGATAAGCTACACTATTTTTAATTGTTTCTGCTAATAGATAGTCTTTATGAATATGATCTTTTATAAACTCCGAAAATTCCAATAGTTCATCATCGATTTGTTGATTGTCTTTTTCAGTAACCGCTTGTGAAAGGAACTGTGCTATTTTTTCGCAGTTACTTGGCTCACTTGCATAAATAATGCTATTTTGATTCCTCCCAATACAAAATGGGATTATTGCAAGCAGTTTGTTTTCATTCGACAGTTCAAAGGGAGAACGTAAATTACATACAAAAGAAAACCTTCCTGTTTCATCAAGTTTTGACACATTAAACGTGTTTAAATCATTAATTTGCACCGTAATATTATATAGATTTTGGCTAACTGGTGCTTCGCCAATGGGAATTATTTTATAGCCATTCTTACCTAAACCGAATAACGCGATAAAAACATCTGGATTCTTAACAAACGGTGTTGCAAAAACGACGCGAACATCACTATTATGAGTTTTAATTCGTTCAATTACAGATTGTAAAATTACTCCCCTCGATTTATCAGCAATATTTTGGGCTTCATCAACCACAACAAGATCTATTGTTATGCTATTCTCCAGTAATAACTGTACTCGTTCTTGAGTTAGTACAAATACATTATGCTCCAACAGATTATCAGTATTGGGAACTTCTGTAATTAAAATGTTTTCTACACTCTCGTTTAATATATGTATAATAGATTTCAAATCCACAACCACTTGCTCAATAAGAGCTCTAGTTGGAACAATATAGATAACATTATTTATGTTTTTTTCTTCTAACGACTGAATAATATGGTTTTGAAGAACAAAAGATTTACCTGCAGAAGTTGGAGCATTTACGATAACAGTTTTATACTCATCTATTGCATTCCATAATTTCTTTTGAAAATCTGTTAACATGAGCTCTTTACCATTTGCGAACCTGACAGTGTTTTCATTTATATGGGTTTCTCGCTCAAACCATAATGATTCTGGGAGAGCTACATCTGCATATTTTAATCCATTTTCAGATATAAGTTTCTTTTCTGCAGGGAAATTACCTAGACGAGAAAGGATCAGTGATAAAACTGCTGAATAATTGTTGAGTTCCGTCTTTGACCTTGGATTGGACTCTTCAACAATGTTTTTTAGATAAATTGCAATTCTATATGCGGTTTCTCTGAACTTCGGATCTTCAGAGAGTGAAAAAATAGTGCCACATTGGAGCAATCGCCGTATTTTTATATAAGAATCATTGTCGAGGCAGTTCAAAGATGGTTGTAATGATGCTTCCGCACTAGTTGAGGAAGCCCATGAATAGTCGCACATGAACTGACTATTATTCCATATTTGCTGACATAATTCGTTAATCATTATTATGATCCTCATTTATCATGGTATTGCTAACTCCTAATAACTGAAAAAACTCTTTTCTAAAGTTACTCACATCTTCGAATGGAAGTAGAACTAGTATGAATTCAAGGTTGCTTAACCCAGTCTTTTCAATTTTATCTGAAAACGTTGTAATCGCATATTGTATCTTTTTAATGTAGTTTTCAATGAAATAGCCTTCAATCTCTTTTTCTGTAGATCCCTTTAGGTTTTTATATAGTTCATAGTCAAAGCCTATAAAACAGCTGTATATTTCTTTCCATTTATTTGATTGCTCTGAGTAAGGATTGAAATATTCACAAAGGGCTTTTCGCATTTCATCGTTATCAACATCGGGCATATCTTTTATAATATCAATATCCCTCTCTCTCGCAGGACGTCCTAAATTATCATTGTCTTTGCCAAGAAACGAATTAATTGATTTGACAACAAAATCCATAGCAGAAGTCATAGATTGGTACAGCTTTGATTCTCCCCAAATCAGTTGAAGTTTGTCATCCTTTCCACAGAATTTTATATGGACACTATCAGAACCGTGAACTGGCATTTTCTCGCTTGTTTTTAGGAACATTTTACACGCAATTTGCGGAGCGTTGAAGAACGCTTCTAAAATGATAAATGCAATTAACTCGGCTGGTTCACCAAGTTGTGCTCCGTGTTCTTTAATTGATTTAATAAATAAGTTTTTTGCTTGATCATGTAAATCTGTAATATACCGTTCATTACCTGTCTCACTAAACAACGTAACAGCTTCTTGGAACTTCTTTCGCGGAATACAATACCGTATAATTTTATCATATGCAAATTTGGCAAACTCTTTTTCTGTGATTTTTCCATTTCGAAATCTTAAATAAAAAAACTTACCGCTTAATTTCAAATTATCACACTCTGGAACATCAGCAGTTATTTCACATATTCTATGCTCTATCCCCTCATATATAGCAGCGTTTTTTAAATCCTTAAGCGAGTTTATGTCAATCACCTTCTCTATACTATAATGATTCTGAATTTGTTGGGTGTCGGAAAATCCTACAACCAACTTATTTATTCTCTTTGAATGCTTCACTAGAATCGATTCATCCAAATACTAGCTTGCTTATCTATCACGAACCGTTATACCCCATAGAAGCAATCTCTAATGTTCCTTAGCGCATCCATAACCGCACTTCGCACCTGCTCCGCAATGTGTTTGTACGTTTCCTTCGACAGCCCGATTGCTTCGGCGACGGCGTAGAGATCCATGAGCGAGGGGTTCGAGCCGTTGCCGTTGACGGTGGTTGCATGCTCGCCGCCCGTGCTGTTGCTGTAGGTCAGATCGTATGCCGGGGCGAGCCGCCAGCCGATTTCTGGCTCATATAAGAACGCAAAATTCTTGGCGTGATCGTCGCGGTTGTGGGCAAAGACATTGAAGCACATCAGGCGGTACAGCTTCTCGACCTCCTTATAGCTTTGCGTCAACGCAAGCGTGAGCTTCATCAGTGTATGGTAATCCAGCGTCGGCAGACGGTGCGAATGCTCTAAAAGCGCCGAGGCAGACATCATATGAATGCGCTCGATTCCGCGGCGATCAAAGCGCTTTGTGCCGAAATAGCCATCGCAGGTCTTGGACGGGAACAGTCGGGTTTCGCTCATTTCGATCCCGCACTTCTTCGCGCATTGGCTGTATTCGTATTCGATCCGTCCGATGTCCGACCCGTCAATCGCGGAGGGGAACTTGATGATCCAGTCCTCGCCGTCCACCTCCGTCATAATCTTCGGCCGCGCGCCGCCGGAGGAGCCGCCGAGCCGAAACAGCTCGTCCAGATCTTCGGAATACGCGGATTTCAGAATACGGCTGCATTCCTCGGCGTAGTAGTCCAGCTCTTTCTGCGTGGTTTCGCTCTGCCACTGCACGGACGGACGGTAGGACAGCGCACCCATGCCGGACTCACCGACAATCGCCAGCCGTTGGAGCGAATTGATCGCATTGGGTTCCTCGTGCTCCCTAAGAAGCATCCGATCCACTAAAAGCCGTCCCCAGCCGTCCGGTAAGCTGTCCGCAAACACACCGAACAAGCCCTCGAACGGCTCGTATTTCGGAATGAACACACGACCGTCGAGCGGCAGCGTGAACGGGCTGATCGAAAATCCGTCTAGAAGCCAATCCGCGTCGTACTGGAAGGCGCCGAGCCATCTCTGATACAGCGCGAGCGTGCCGACCTTTCGCCCGTGGTAGAGCACATCCAGCGACTTAAAGGTTTCCATCGATAATCTCCTGAATGGACTTGATTTCGGTCGGTTTGAAGATCGCTTCAAACGGCGCCGTTTCGCCGAGCACGACGGCGATCTTCAGCAGCGATTCGAGAGAGATCTCCCCTGTCTGCTCAAACCGCTTCATTGAGCCGTAGCTGATCCCGGCCTTTTCGGCAAGTGCTTTTTGCGAAAGCTTCCTAAGCTTACGCAGCTTCTTCAGATTCGCGGCAATTTCCATGCCGAGTTCTTTCGGTGTTTTCATCATATTCATGCTCATATTTTAGCATGTTTTCCTCATTGCGTCAACGAAATGCGAATATTTTAGCATTTCATTGCGTCGCTTGATATTAAGCGTAAACACCGATTGAAGTTTGATACTTATATAGACACCACAGAAACTATAAAAGTCCATTCTTTCTACAAATATTTTTAAAAATTACGGAATTTCTTATCCCTTCTTGTACATCAGGTCTTTGGTCAGCTCGGTCTCCAGTTCTTCCAATGTGATCTTGCCTTCCAAACAAGCGTCGCGCAGATCCATGGCTTTTGCGGACCAAAGGGCAAAGTCCTCTTTGGTCATGTGACCGTTGCGGATACGAGCGTGGTGGGTTTTGTACGCACGCTGAAAGATCTGCAGCGCAGGGCTGTCCTTAACCCGACGCGCAAAGGTGTTGCGAGCGCCTACCTCCTTGCAGGTCTTGTCTGTTTCGCCCGGGGCAAGGTTATCGCAGTATTCGACCTCGTATCCGCCGCGCGGCATGAAGAATCTTCCGCAGTTGGCGCAGCAGCGCGGAACGCGATTTTCCAGTAAACCGGTCATCAGTTCCGTGTAGAGAAATGCTCCGGGAGAGCTGTATTCCGTTTCCCGATAGATTTTGCCGTCCTCTCCCAGTGCGTAGATTGCTGTCATTTGACCGCCGTAATTTAACTGCATCGGACTACTATCAAGAATCCAATCCCTTTGAAACAACCTCTTCAAAGCAGCTTGCTTATCTCCGCTTTGGTATTCCTTCAGAAAGGGTTGGTAAAGCTTTTTAACCCGTAAAAATTCATCTATCAGCGTTTCAAATTTATCCCTGTTTGCTCGAATCTCATCGTTGAAAGCATAGATCCTGTCATGATTCTTAAACTGATACTGCGGTTCAAAAATGGCTTCGGACATTTCAAAATGCGGAGAAGAGTCTTCCTCCAACGGTTGAGGACTTCCGTCATCTTCCTCGTCCTCAATGGGTTCGTCATATCCGCGCAGAAGCATTTCGTTTCTGTCCATAATATCATGCAGCTCACCTGCAGCATGTGTAAAGTCGCGTTCCGGCACCCCGGCATATAACGGCTGTTTCTTTAGAAAAGAAAGGAGCTGCTGTTGTTTGCGAAACGCTTTCTCCAAGTGTTTTCCATAGTTGCCTAAGTTTTGATAATTAATGAGAAGTTCAAAGCTTGCACGCCCAAGCTCCATGCGCAGTTTCTCAAGCTTTGACATGTCCATATTCAAGTAGTATGTCAGCATCTCACCGCGTTCAAAGGGCGGAGCATCCACGCCGCTCAGCCAAATCTGTTGATCCCGTTCTCTCACCTTAAAAGGTACCATACGATTTCCCTCCCGAAATAGAAGATCATGTTTTACAATTTAGATAATATCTAATTCATTATAAATTACCTATTGCCAAATGTAAAGAGGTTCGCTATAATTTTCGTTAGAAAATATTAAATCTATCTAAATTACCTAATTTAGGAGGATAAAAGAATGTAGTACGAAGCACCTTGACAACTTCATATCGTTCTGCCGCCGAGGATACGGCAAACAACCGGGCCATTCGGCAAGGTCGCGGGCACAGCCCGCTGCGGCAACGCGGTGCAAGGCAGCGCAGGAACGCAGGCAGTCATGAGAACGAGCAAGCAAGAAATATGCGGAAGGGGGTTTCTTCAAAACCTTCTTTGCCCCTTCCGAACAGCAAAATTCATTTCATAAGGAGAAAAACAACATGAAAAAGACGAACGAAAGCTACAAGACGATGGACGTGATCAGCTTTGCCGATTTTTGCCGCTGCATGAGGCAGGCAAAGGCGGAGAACCCGAGCATCACAGAGGAAGAACTGGACGCACTGGCAAACGACCTGATTATGACGGTGCCATTGCCGGATGGTAAAGAGACGGAACCGATGGATGATGTACCGATGATCGGTGTTCTTTCACGGGAAGGTGCTGATCCCGATCCTGTTCTGGATGAGGTTTTATCCTCGATGGGCACGCTTTTCAAGCCCCTGCCGTAATTGACCCTTTGCAAGCTCTGAAACTTTGATCTGCGTTCTTTGCGGGAATGACCGCACCCCGGAAGCAAGGAAGGAAGAACGCCGCAAGGAAAACTGCGGCATATACGACCTTCCTCGCGAGACCCGCGGCATGCAGAATCGGAGGGTTGCCTTCGGCAATCCCCCGCTGCCGCCGCCCCGCGCACGGATCGGCTGACCGGAACGGCAGCCGAAAAGGTTGCCGAGAATGGTGACGGAAAGCGCGTTATTCGCCCCGAAGCTGTACTCCGTACTGCGAGAGGGCGAAAACGCGGTTCATTTGCGGCGAAACGATAGAAGAAAAAGGCAACCACCTTTTTCAACCTATCGGGAAAGAGATCAAAATGATTGCCGCAAATGGTCCGGTGCCGTTATACGGCAGCCGAAAAGCCCCCTGCAAGGGCACACCACCTGCATGCAGGTGTAGTATGTTATACTGCACCGCCGCGGCAGGAAAAGCGGACGCTTTTGCCTGCCCTGTGCAGTCGGTTTTCGGGAAAAGCGACTGCACAGAGAGCCCGAAGGAGCGCACCGCGATCCGACAGGGCTCGACCCTGCGGCGATGCAGGATTCTATGAATTACCTCCACGGAAGGAAGTCCGCAAATCACATGGTTTTCCGATGCGGCGTTCTTCCTTCCGTCCCATCAAACGAAAGGAACAGAATTATGAAAACAAAGCAAATCACAACAAAACAAGAAGGAGGTGAGACCGGATGAGCCAATACGCAATCATGCGATTTCAGAAATGCAAGGCAGGCGGCGTCGCCGCGCGAAACCGACACAACGAACGCAAGAAGTCAGAATACAAGAGCAATCCGAACATCGATCAAAGCAGATCGCATCTGAACTATCATCTGGTGCAGCCGGAGGGAACCTACAAGGAGGCATACGAAAGCCGCGTCAAGGCGGTCGGCTGCCGAACGCGATCGAACAGCACGGTGCTGGTCGAAACGCTGATCACCGCGACGCCGGAGATTCTGAACGGCATGACGCCGGACGCACAGCGGCAGTTCTTTGAGCGCGCCGCCGCATTTCTGTATGAGCGGATCGGCAAGGAAAACGTGATCTCGGCGGTCGTTCACATGGACGAAACAACTCCGCACATGCACCTCTGCTTTGTGCCGATCACGAAGAACAGACGGCTGAGTGCAAAGGACATTCTCGGCAACGCGCAGGAGCTTTCCAAGTGGCAGGACGAGTTTCACGCATGGATGGCGGAGCGCTATCCCACCCTGTCGCGCGGACTGCCGCGCCGGATCACGCACCGAAAGCACATCCCGCCGTATCAGTTCCAGATGGCGAAAGATCTCTCAAAGAGCTACGGTCGGCTGGAGGAAGCGCTGAAAACGGTCACGGTGTTCAATGCCGGCAAGAAGCGCGACGACGCGCTGAAGCTGATCGGGCAAATGCTACCGGTCTGCTATTCGCTTGCGGGACAGATGCAAAGCACGGAAACCTACGTCCGTGAACTGGAAAAAGCAAAGCGGGATCTGGAAGCGGAGGTTGCGGAGCAAAGCAAAACGATCGCGCAGCAGGACG
>JAEEGJ010021911.1_pt1 | contig 13643 bp, 12 predicted proteins | sample 8958761 | NCBI WGS metagenome assembly JAEEGJ01 (sample SAMN16246546, study PRJNA631951) | gut metagenome | biome: gut microbiome; feature: rumen; material: RS-attached | host: Bos | place: Iran: Karaj | collected 2018-10 | reverse complement strand
GCTGCTTATCCGGTGTGAGGTTGCAAACGAGGTCTGCATCCGGAATCATTTCTTCATAAGTACCGACCTTGAAGCCGTTTTCAGTAGCGTTCTTCCAGGACTGGCGCTTCTGTTCGATGGCTTCCTTACGGAGCGTGTAGGAGACGTCGAGGCCGCTATCGCGCAGGTCAAGACCCTGATGCAAACCCTGAGCACCGCAACCGACGAAAACAATCTTCTTACCCTTGAGGGCTTCAACACCGCGGCTGAATTCAGAATGTTCCATGAAACGGCAATGGCCAATTTCTTCGAGTTGGCGACGCAATGGGATTGAGTTGAAATAATTCATATTATTGAACCTCTGTTAAATAAAATGTTCCGTCGGGAAATATAGCATTTTAGAACTTAGAGCTTAGAGCTTAGAACTTAGAAAAAACAAAAAAGAACGTCATTGCGAGGGGAGAACAGCCCCGAAGCAATCCACTACACACAAAAGGGGGAAGGTTCCCCCTGATTGCAGCCGCGACCAAGGTCCCTGAGCCTGTCGAAGGGCCGCGTCTTCCATACACCCCCTCTGCGGGCGCTCGCCGCCCCGCAACGCCCCAACTTCGCAGTAGTCAGCAAACAGTGGTTGGTGGTTAGGAACGCAAAAAAAACGTCATTCCGGCCTCCGAGCCGGAATCTCCATTCCTACTCAAACAAATTAAAGAATGATCAAGGCAGAGACCTCGGAAATGGGTAAAAATCAGTCCATTACGCAACGAACTGAGAAAGCATGATCCTTTCTGAGGTTGTATTGTTCCGCAGTCGCAAAATTGAAACGCAAAAACATGTAATAGGCATGCAGTTCATCATCCTCAGTGGCACTCCAGAAGTAGGCTCCGTAAGTGTAATCGTCAAAGCGATTATAGTAGTATCTGCGAGCGGCAGGCAACGCAGAAAAACCAAAAGCATCGGAACCGTTTCCGTTATTGAACCAGCCGCTCATCGATCTGAGAACATCGCCAGATTTAGATTGGCCACCAACCGCCGTAAACAGAGTTGTCCATTCCGTTGTATCTGGCAAATGCCAGCCAGTGGGGCAAATACCCTGCACCGTATTAGGCAAGAAGCAAGTCCTATCATAACCGCAATCTCGTGAAGCATCCTCACCCGTTGCAAGTTTCACCGAGTCGATAGCCGCAGCCCAAGTGTAAAGGCGTCCCATCGCATCGCAATTCTTGGGTTCATTATCGAAGCACCAGGACCAATCATATATCGCATCACCAAAGCCACCCTGTCCTGGGTCATAATCCAGATTTTCAGCCATCCACCACTGATCTCCAATTTTTACAGTCTTATAGGTTCGACCATCTCGTTCATCTGTCAAAGAACCATATTCACAATTATCCGTACTATCCGTCTTGCAGGGCGTCGCTAATTTTACACTATCAGACGAATTTGCTGCAACTGAAGACGAGGATTTTACCGAACTGCTACTGGATTCTTCGCCTACACTCAGAATAACGGATGAAGAACTACTCGACTTCACCGAACTTGACGAAAATTCCGACTTCACGGAACTCGACGATGAAGCTTTCACGCTACTCGATGTCATTCCGGCCGATGTGCCGGAATCACCTTTTTTACTGCTGCTTGACACACTCGAAGACGATGACTTCGCCTTTCCACTGCTGTATGAATTTTTCTGGATGCTAGAGCTTGAAGACTTCGCTGAACTGCTACTGGATTCTTCAGCCTTCGGCTTCAGAATGACGGATGAAGACGATTCAATACCCAGCTCGTCATTAACATCAACAGATGCCGACGAATCATCCCCGCACCCGACAAAAACAAACGCCACCAAGCCCATCGCAACAAGAAACTTTTTCATAAAACATTCCAACTTAAATTTATCCGCAACAAATGTAATTTATTTTCACCCCAGAACACCCAAAGGCGGCCTTACGACCGCCTTATGTTACTTCCAATGCATGGTCAGTTTGCGTTTGCACTGGGCGCAATCCGTCAAATAAGAGTCAATAAGGGTCTGGTAGGGAATACCGACCTCTTTCGCCATATTCTTGAAGTACTCAATAGTACTCGAATTCAGACGGATTGTAATCTGCTTTTTCAATGCGGCAGCATAAGGATTTTTCACCGCCTTCATGCTTGCAAAATCGTATTCCTTTTTCATAATCCGTCTCCTTTTCGTTCATTCCAATAGTATTGGAATTCTTTTTTTGTTGCCTTGCGGGCGCTGATGATTCGATTGACAACAATCTCGGCATCAAGTAAACTTCGCTCCGTATAGACAACTACAAGAGTCCTGAGTTTTTCCGATAATCCTATCAGAATAGACCTGTCCTCGTTTTTAGAATGTTCTACGTCAAAGAAAACTCTAGCATGTTCATCTTCAAAGCACGATTTGGCTTCTTCAAACGAAATACCATGTTTCTTTTGGTTGAGTTCATTTTTATGTTCGTCCCACTCAAATTCTACTTCCATGCAGAACCTCGTGGTGTAATTATAATATAATTACATTTAATGAGAAAAGCAACTAATTGTGTGATCATATTATACTTTTTACCGGGAACGCCTCCCGCGAGCGAATAGAGAACATCCCTATCTCTCTATATACACGCCATTTTCGGGCGTTTGAATACCAATTTTCTGGTAAAAAGATATTTTCAACAGTAAATAGTCGCCAAATCCTTCAAAAATAAATATCTTGCGCTATATGACTCCTGTATGGTACCCATGGGCAGAGTTCGCTATAGCTACAGGATGTTCGTTTACTGTTTACTATCGGAACGATTCAAACGAGATAAAAAGGATTAGTCCTTTACGCAACGAACAGAGTACCCGAGGAGCTTATTGAGGTTGAGCAGGTCCGCAAATTCGTGGTAGTAGTCCAAGTACATGTAGTAGGTGCTGATTCGATTGCTTTCAGTGGCACTCCAGAAGTAGGCGTATTCGCCATCGCTGTTGAAGAAGCCTCCGTTGCTCCTGTAGCCGGAGGGCAAAGCGGAAAAACCGAAAGCATCCGTACCGTTGCCATTGTCATGCCAGCCGCTCTGCGACTTAAGTACCTTGCCCGCAGTCGATTGGCCACCCACCGCCGTGAACAAAATGTACCATTCCACTCGTGTTGGCAAATGCCAGTCCGGCGGGCAAATGCCCTGGACATTTGCGAGTTTCATGCAGGTCTTTTCGAAGCCGCATTCCTGCGGGCCATCCGCATCGTTCGCTAGTTTCACAGAGTCAATCGCTGCCGCCCAAGTGTATAGGCGACCGGCCTCATCGCAATTTTTGGGTTCATTATCGTAGCACCAGCTACGTTTCAACAAACTCGGAGTTTTTGCGCTATCGGCGTAGTTCAAATTTTCCGCCATCCAAACCTGATTACCGATTTTTACAGTCTTATAGACATGACCATCGCGATCGTCAACAAGTTCTCCGTATTCACAATTATCTTCACTTTCCGATTTACACCCAATTATAGAGTTCGATGATGATTCACTCAAACTACTGCTAGACACCCTAGACTTTTCGCTAGAGCTCGACTGCTCTTCAGCAGAACTGCTACTAGACTCACGCTCTTCGCTACTACTCGAACTCAAAATTTCAACAGAAGAAGACGACGTAACACTAGACGAAGATGTCACGACACTGCTATTTGACTGCGAATTCTCAACAGAAGACGACAATTCCGATTTTCCCGAACTTGACAAAGCATCGTCCACACTACTGCTAGACTTTCCAGACTTTTCGCTAGAACTAGATTGTTTCGCGTCGCTCTGAGTGTCGCTAGACGAAGACTTCGCCTTTTCACTGCTGAACGAGCCCCGTTCAGCTGAAGAAGACGATTCAATTCCCGGCTCGTCATTAGCATTAATAGAAGCCGACGAATCATCCCCGCACCCAACAAATGCAAATGCAGCCAAACCCATCGCAACAAGAAACCTTTTCATAAAACCTCCGGTAACCCGGTATAACAAATTCAAAGCAAATGTAACTTATTTCGTCCAAAGCGACAAAAGGCGGCCTTTCGACCGCCTTACAAACAATCTTACTTTCCGAAATCAAAAAATGCTGCGGGATCCGTTCCAAAAATTTTGCCGAGTTTTAAAGCCATCTTGCGGGAAACCGTTCTGCGTCCGTTTTCCATAGCACACAGGTTTTGCACCTGAATTCCAAGTTTCTCGGCCAAAGTCACCTGCGACCAGTTGCGCAAATCCCTATTCGCGACAATCATCTCTGCAGGTGTCGTCTCCAGAGTCTTGAACCACTCCGACTCCTCAAAAGGAACGGCAACGTCTTCATCGCTGACGATCACATTCTCCGGTTTATAAGTGTCCTTCAAGAACCTGACAAGCGGAGCGGGGATATGCTTCGCCCTGATTTCAATACGGGGCCTTTTCACGACTGCCAGCATAATACACCTCGATATCTATAGAGCCATCTCTACAAGTCCAGCACGCCACCCAGTTAAGAGCCAGGTGACAATGCTACCTGCCACCTCCAAGCTTGGAGTAATGCCAAAACAATGGTTGAATCGGCCCGGAAATCTTGAGTGACTGAACGAGAGCCTTAAGCTTATTTTGCACAGCCTTCGGCATCGTCGCAGCACTTTTTTGTGCTCTTTTGGTTATAGTTACATTGTACATAGTTGAATATAATCAATTTTTGATTATTTGTCAAGTTTTTCGACAACCCACACAGGCATTTCCCAAACACAATCAACAAAACCATCACCAGTTGGTGTTTCGGATATAACCCTAAACGGGAAATCTTCTTTGCATTTTTCGATGTTGTTATTCATACAGCCTCTGTTTTGTGGTCGCATTTGCGGCCGGTTTATTGTTAGAGGCGTTCCCTTCAATCCAAATTTCAGGATAAAAAAGAACGCACCTCGCCTTTCCTTAGACGAGATGCGTTCAGCAGTAATGTACCTATATTCTAAAAAGTTGGCAAGGGACAGAAGAAAAATTTACAATCCGTATTCGCCCTGCTAGGGGACTACTATGTAGTCCCTCGCTGCTCGGCTCAGCAATGCAGAAAAACCCGCATTTCTGCGCTACACTCGCCTCACTGCTAGTTCTTTACGCAACGGACGGAGTATGCACCAATCTTAGAGTTTTCGGACCATTCTACAGACACACTATCGTAACGCAAGCGTACGCCATACGCGCCGTATTCACTAGACTCAGTAGCGCTCCAGAAACCAGCAAAACCTTGTCCGCTTTCAAACATGTGAAAGTGGTCACCATCCCTGTAGCCAGAGGGCCATGCGGAGAAACCGAAAGAGTCTGTTCCATTGCCGTTATCGGACCAACCTATATGCGACTTGAGAGCCGCACCCGCATACTCGAAACCACCTGCAACCCGAAACAGAGTTCCCCATTCAGTAGTATCAGGCAAATGCCAGCCTGGCGGACAAATTCCATAAACTGTATCGGGAAGGGCACAAGTCTTGTCAAGGCCACAATCAACGGACTTATCCATATGAAGTTTTACAGAATCAATTGCCGCCGCCCAAGTGTAAAAACGCCCTGTCACATCGCAAGATTCTGGCACATTTTCGAAGCACCAAGACCAAAGATATCTCTTAGCACCAGAGACTATAATCGCTCCTGGATCAAAGTTTAAATTTTCAGCCATCCAAATTTGGTCGCCAATTTTCACCGTCTTGTAAACTTTGCTATCACGGGGATCTATTATAGTATCATACTCTATTTCAGGATTCAAAAAATCTTTTTTCGGTACACACCAATAATACCTCCACAGAGTATCCAAAGCCTCATCAACCGATTTAGGACATTTACTAAAATCAAGATGTCGCAAACTTCTACTAGACATTTCTAACATTTCATCAGACGACATGTTCTTTACACAACGAATATAAGCTGCATTATCCTTAGAGAACTCGTCCATCCAATCATACATGAAACCATTGTGCAAACCTACATTCCGCACATAAATTCTATTAAACTCAGAGATGCTCCAGAAAAAAGTAACGAAACCATCACCATAGAATTGGCAAATGGAATACTTGGCGCTGTAGCCGGCGGGCAAAGCAGAAAAGCCAAAAGCGTCCGCTCTATTGTCATCTTCGAACCAAACAGCCCGCGACATGAGACTCTTACCCTTATAATCAAAAACATTCACAACCATAAACAATTGATTCCATTCATCCTCACTAGGCAGGTGCCAACCACTCGGGCAAATGCCTCGAACAGGCTGGGTCGGCGAATACATCGATTCATATCCACAACCGGTTGTAACAGAATCCATCGCAGCAGCCCAAGTGTAAAGGCGGCCTGCCAAGTCGCAGTTCTTAGGTTCATTATTATAGCACCAAGACCAATCGTATTTAGCATCGCCAGAACCACCCTGTCCTGGATCAAAATTCAAATTTTCGGCCATCCAGGTCTGTTTTTCAATATTCACAATCCTGTAAACTTTACCATCGCGAGAGTCTACTATAGTATCATACTCTATTTCAGGATTCAAATAAACCTCTTTCGGCACATCCCAACTCCAGTCAATCCGAGAACTCGACGAAGCTCTAACGGAATTACCACCATCCCCGCCGCACGCAGCAAGGAACAACATCAAACAAGAAATTGCAATACGTATGCCTCGATTTCGCAATTTTTTCGCTATTTCCAATTTTGCATTATGCTTTGCAGCGACTTCGTCAAAAATTCTCATACAGATAATCATAAGATACCCCAAACTAAAGTTACTTATTTCCACCTCGTTTTGCAATATTTTGAATATCAGGTTCAACACAACGATAACCCAATTCACCAGGAATTAATGGGATTGCTAGTTTAGGATTTTCTTAATTAAAGATAACAAGCATACAAAAATTCAAATCAATTACAAAAGATGCGTCCGAAAAAGAGCTCGTCCCAACGGCATTAAAACATGTTGCCCCAAAAAGGAAGCGACACAGCCGGACACTTCAAAAATCAAATACAAAAAGATAAACATCAAAATGCCAAAGAGTAATTGTTCCATTTTTACCACCTTTTTGATTCAATTATACATTTCAAGAATGTCAAAATTTGTCAAATCAAAGCAAATGGAAAATTATTCAGTAGAAAGATTTAATAACCGGCGCAAGCCTTCGCCGTTTTCCCTTCCCATTTTTACTATTCTTTCACCATGCTCCAGTTTTTCGAAGTAACCAAAGATTCCCCGTGGTTTCCGCAGGTCAAGGCGCTGTACGAATCGGCGTTTCCGGCCAACGAGCGCATTCCAATAAAGCAGCTGATGGATAACAAAATCCAGCGGGAATTTTTCGCGTTCGTTGACGACATCAACGACTCCCCCTCGTTTTGCGGTTTTTCGAATTCCATCACGCGGGGCACAATCACGAACATCGTCTATTTTGCGGTAGAGCCAGAACTCCGCAGTCGCGGTTACGGTTCGCAAATTCTAAAGACAATTCACGAAGCTCATCCCGACACGCGTTTGGTCGTTGATATCGAAGTTGAAGAAGATTCCAAGGACGCCAAGGAGCTTGAACTCCGCGAACGCCGCCGCAACTTCTACCTGCGCAACGGCTTTGACGCAGCCCCCGTCGATTACCACTGGCAAGGCGAGCATTACCGATTGCTCACCGCCGGCGGAACCGTCACCGACAAAGAATTCCGCGATTTCTGGAAAGAAGTCCTCAAGGATATTCCCGGCGCAAAATACCCGTAACGCAATAACGTTATTGCATTTTGATCCGATACCCGTCTTCGGGGCGGATCCATCTGTCTACAAACGATTTTTCTTGGCTCTCGGGCGACTCCACCAACTTGATGTTCGAACCAAGATTTAGACGGATAATTTTTTTCGCGCGCTCACTTGCCAAGCGTTTCAGCTCGGCATAGTTTTCTTTTTCATATTTCTTTTGTTCGGAAATAAAGAACTGTTTAAAATCTTCAAACTTGATGTTATTGAACCAGCCGTTCTTTTCCCACAAGACTTGAATACTTTCAAAGTCAATGCTATGGCTCAAAATTTTCGGTTCCGGAAGATGGATAAAAATAGTCCTTGTTATGGAGTCCACCTCGATTTTAACGTTTTTCAAATCGTAACCAAGCTTGACATCACCCTGGTATATTAAAGCGAATTCCTTGATAGACTTGTTGATCCGCCAATCGGGCATATAGACCAAGAGTTTTTTCGCTTCTTGGTAATTGGCAACTTTCCGGTAGTGGTGATGGAGCGTTGCAAGTTCAGAGATTTCGTTAATTTGATTCGATACAAATTCACTTGTAATTTGCGTTTTACGGGAATCCGAGAACAGCAACATTTTCACGACAGCTTTGGTCGCGAAAAACAAGGCGCCCACGAGCGCGAGGGCGAGAACTATTATTACAATCCTCTTCTTCGTCAATCTACTTGCAGCCTGTTTCCACAACCGAATATCCATAATCCGACTTTCTCCTTTTTCGCTTCTATAAATATCGCAAAAATTTTCTAATCAATCAAGTCGTTTTGGAATCTGGACAGGTGTTCGAACGGTAAAATTTGCCTTCCTCTGAAAAGTCCGCAGCCATCGTTGATCAGCTGGTTATTGATAGCCTTGAACATATTGACGTCAAGTTTCGAAAGTTCGAGCTCTTGCAATTTGGTCAAACGTTCGTAAGCCTCATCAAAATAGACGCATTCACCGCTTGGAATTTGGTCGTGCTTGGAGCGCCGCGTCTCTTGCGTTTTTTCATAACCAAAATGGTTTGCCTCTCCGATTTCGGCAAAGTCATCCATGTCTTTTGTACGGAGTTGCAGTTCCGTATAGCAACGGGCCAAGTTGTCATAAAATGTTATATGCAACGATTGATAACCGGAGCTTCGCGGAGTTGCAACCGAATCATGGTAATACGGTCGAACAGAATCTTTAAGCAAGTCACAAAATCCGCCATCGGAATGTCTAGAAATTTCAGGAGTAAAACCACGTTCTTCAAGAAATTCAGGCATCACGTTTGCAATTTCATATAGATAGTTCCGTTCAACCTCGCTCCGTTCTTCGCCTTTTTTGATGTGGCAGACCGGCATCGAAATCACGATGCGGTAGGCTATCAAATCGCGGAAATTCAACGTACTTTTGATTTCGGCTTCAGACGGAAATACTTCATTTTTCTTGTAGTAGTTGTAAACAAATTCAAGGATGTAGCCATTGAATTTTTCTTCGGCGCGAATCAAAGACTTTATTCGCCCTTTAAACGTAAATGCCAAGAAAGGATATTCTCTTGTCATAAACTTGTAGAACTCTTTGATTCTCTGAGACTGCGAGGTCAAGAAGTCGTTATGCTCCAGCAATTCAATAATCTGTATCAGAAAATTCGAATGCGCAAGATCAATGCTGTTATGCGATTCTTTCGCGCTGTTTCTAAGGTCATTCGAATATTGATGCAAAATTTTCAGCACCGTATTCCCGGAAAATAGGTAGTCATTCAAAGAGATCATTTCTCCTCCTAAAGCCTAACTTTTTGAGGCTTACAGGAAGTAATATAACAAAAAGCATTTGCTCATCTTATCAAAACAAGGTAAATTTCTAAAAAACTAAATTTTATAAAAAACATTCACCCGAACAATTTACACAAACTGTAAAGAGAATTTTTAGGATACAAAAATATGGAAAACAGAGAACTCAAAATCCATGGCATTTACAAGCATTTCAAGAATCGCTACTACATTGTCGAGGGAATCGCAAAGCATTCCGAAACCGAAGAAGATTACGTTATCTACCGAGCCCTTTACGGCGACAACACGGTTTGGCTCCGCGAAAAGTCCATGTTCTTAGGCGAAGTCGATCACGAAAAATATCCAGACGTAAAGCAGAAATATCGTTTTGAACTTGTAGAACTTAAATAAACTTTTTCATTATACAAAAATTCAACAAATTAATTATATTGCATTAACATGAACAAGAAAACACTTATTAATTTACTTTTAGTTATCATCAGTATCCTCATGATTTCATTCTTCGTGAAGGATTGGCTTGTATTTTACAACTGTGGCGCCGTCGAGCAATGCCTCGTAGAGAGTAGCAATTACCAGAACATCGCCAAATTTGCAGTTACTGCCATCATGACACTCATCGTATTTTTCATCGGCAAAAATTGCATTTGCAAGCGGGACCGCATTTTTTTGCAGGCGGGTTTTGCAATGGCTTTTTGCGCTGATTTCTGCTTGAAAATCATGCACAATTACTCCCATGTTTTGGAACACCGCAGCGACTACACACTGCTCGGCATTTGCTTTTTCATGGTCGTGCAGGCGTTGTTCATTTACCGTCACTCGCGTACAAGCGACACCGACAACAGTTCGCCATGGATTCTCTGCATTCCGTTTTCAGTTTTATTTATCTTAAACGCACTTCACCTATTCCGCATTTTTGAAGGGCCAACAGTCCCTATCATCGGGACTTACGCGGCATTCCTAATTTGCTCGCTCATCGTTGCTTGCCAAGTGCCGAAGAAGGGTTACTTTCAGGGTAAAAACGCAAGAAACATCAAACGCGGCATGATTCTATTTTTCTGCTGCGATGCCTGTGTCGGCATTTCACTTGCCACCGGCGAAGACCATAGCGTTCAAGAAATCGTTGCGACAGTCGCGAACAACTTTGTATGGTACTTCTACACGCCAGCCTTGATTTTGCTCGGGCTTAGCGGGTACAAGAGAAAAGACGGGTGACAAACCTATTTGATGAGACGGCCTTTAAAATCATAGGCGCGAGGTTCAGGCTTCGCGCCATTATTATTGCGCGAGCTTCCGTTTTCGTCACCAAATTGCACATAAATTCTTCCATTTTCACGATAGACTTTTGCGCCGTAAATATGTGCTTGGGAAGAACTTCGCACACCCGCATGAATCGCCACCGACGAATCCTTCGTCGGGATTTCATCATCAAGCTTGAGCAAGCGCCACATCTGGTTCCATTTCCAATCGTCGTCCCAGCTTTGTACCACGCGTTCGCCGTCAGTCGTTGCGCGGAGGTACATGTTGCTATTCTGCATTTTCATGCGGACCACATTACCTTCGTAGCCGGATTGTTTTTCCATGATGACTTTTTGGTGAGCGCCACCGTTCCACTTGTAAACGCCAACAGTCACTCCAGCGTCTGTGGATTCGTTCGGAATGTCCAGCACCACATCGCCAAAGTTGATGCGGTAAGTCGTCGACGAAAGCGGAGTCATCGTTGCAATCGCGTTATCGCCCTTGCAGTCGCCAAGCGCAAGTTTGTCTTCGGCAGTTTTGACCATGCAAGTTCCAAAATTCATTGAGAATATGCGCACGGTATCAGGCTTTGCGGGCTTCGCTTGCCACACTCGCACCCAGTCGGCTTCGAAATACGCAGGCTTGTCTGCCGTAATTTCGATGTTGTCACCGGCCCAGCCGCCAATTGCAAGATTCACGATGATGTACTGCGCCGAAAGTTGCTTGATTTCGGTCGGGCGGTTGTAACTTGCAAATTTTTTATCGTCGAAATAGAAGCTTAGAGTCGATTCATCCCACTCCACCGCATACGTATGGAAATCCGCCGAGCGATCTACATTGTCATCCTTATGGCCGCCAAAAGATGCTTCGTGATCCCATGCCGAACCATGACTGTTGTACCAACCAGGGTCCGTGTAATGCAAGTAGTAATGGTGCTGCTTACGCGATGCAGGAATTTCGAGAATATCGATTTCTGGAGGCCAGCCATCTTGCAGAGTCCAGAACGCAGGCCAGGTTCCCTTTTGCCATGGAGCTTTAAAGCGGCCTTCGATGTAGCCGTACTTCACTTCGAAGTGCCCCTTGGTGTCAATGGCGCCCGAAGTGTAATCGACAGGAATTTCCTTATTGTTGAATTTGGCCTTCCGGCCTTTGGCATCAGGATGCGTTTTCTTTTCGCCCTTGAGCTTGAGCGTACCATCGGAGACAATCACGTTTTCTTTGGCGCAATACGCACGGTGGTTATGCGTGGGGCCCCAGTTGTAAGTCGAATTCCACTTTTTCGTGTCCAGCGAAGTGCCATCAAAATTGTCTTCGAAAACGAGTTCCCAACCGCTAAAATTAGACGGCGGAGCCGCAAAGACAAAAGCCGAAGCCAACAACGTTGCAATTACAGATTTCGTTGCAACGCGCGCAATGACGTTTCTTTTTTTCATATCCACTTCCAATCCTAGCCCACAGCCTTAAAATTTTAGGCCAAATAACACATCCCAACACCAGCAAGCAAAAACGCCGCAGGCTCTATAAATATACCTACAGCGTCAAAATAAGCCTAGTTAAAAGATGTAAACAAGCCTAAAAAACAGGATTTTAGGCATAAAAACCAACTATACAACACTCGATTTAGCATCCATCACGTGACGGCGCCACTTGCCACTTTTCCAACGACGCCAGAAAACAACCGGAGCCGTACTGTAAACCGCAACCACGGCAATCCAGGCGTAATGCGCCGGCAAATGGAAAATGTAAGCGACAACATACAACGCACCTGCAACGCACCAGTTCATAATGGCACACGCAAACATAACCCACACCGTATCGCCCGCACCGCGAAGCGCGCCCGCATAAATCACAAGCAAAACTTCAACAAAGATGTAGAACGTCGCAATTTGCAACATGAAAATGCTCATGGGGCGCGCCGCCATAAAAATCGCAATGGCCTCTTCTGTGGCCTCGGCGACATCCGGCTTGAAAATATCCGTCAGTACACCTGGTAAAAAGATGAAGAAAATGCCCATGAGCAAGGAATAACCCCAACCGAGCTTGAGCCCCGAATAAGTCGAACGAGTTGCCGCAGCAGCATCTTTTGCACCCACATAGCGACCAACAAGACTCGTCGATGCAACTTCCAACCCCATCAGCGGCACGTAAGCGACCATGTCCCAGTTGAACATCACCGAAGACGCCGTCGCGGACTCGGGGCCAAGCGCATGAAACATCAAAATCAAAAGCTGGAATGCCGACATGTTGAGGAACATTTCGACGCCCGACGGGATTCCCTTTTGCAAGAGTTCACGCGTCAAAGACCAGCTAAACGCAAACGAAGAGCGAGTCGCAAAGCGCGAATTGCAAGACTTTCCAAAGAACTTGGCGAACAAGATGACGGTCGAAACAAGGTTTCCAATCAACGTTCCGTAAGCCGCACCCGCTATTCCCATCGCAGGAATCGGTCCACATCCGTAAATCAAGAAGTAGTTGCAAACAACATTTACAATCATCCCGACAAACGCGGCCTTCATCACGATTTTCGTTTCACCGATACCGCTAAAGAAGCAAGGTGCCGCATTACGCACAAGGTTTATAATCCCGCCGAACATCAAAATATTAAAATACTGTTTTTGATATTCCAGCTGGTCTGTCGGCAAATGCTCCAAACCAAACAGCAAATGTCCAAGAGGTATTGTCAAGTACAAAAGCGGCACCGAAATCAACGACAGATACAACGCCTGCATGAACACGCGAGCGCAATCCATTTTCTTTTTCGCCCCCAGACGTTGCGCGACCCTGGCGGTCGTATAGCTAATCGCGCCCGTAAAAAATGTGGTGAGCGCAAGCTGCACCGCCCCCGCCCCAAGTGCTGCATTCATTTCGGCAGGGCCAAGTTTCGAGAGAAACAATCGGTCGATAAACGTCATGAACGTATCGAAACTCATCGACAAAAGCATAGGAAGTGCTACCACGAG
>JAEEGJ010021903.1_pt1 | contig 13649 bp, 13 predicted proteins | sample 8958761 | NCBI WGS metagenome assembly JAEEGJ01 (sample SAMN16246546, study PRJNA631951) | gut metagenome | biome: gut microbiome; feature: rumen; material: RS-attached | host: Bos | place: Iran: Karaj | collected 2018-10 | reverse complement strand
GGTCTTGAATCAAGCCGCTGAGAACCGCAGCCCCGCAATGATTGTCAACTTCATCTTCGACCTTGCCAAGGAATTCAACCAGTTCTACCAAGAATGTAGCATCTTGAAGGAACCCGATGCCGACCGTCGTATGTTCCGCTTGCAGGTCTGCGACATGGTGGCAGCCTTGTTGCGCAATGCATCTGAACTGCTGGGTATTGGTATGCCGAATCGAATGTGATTCAAAATTCAGAATTCAAAATTCAAAATTGAGCAAAGTCCGCGAATCTTAAATCTTTAAATCTTTGAATCTTTAAATCTTAAATCCTTGAACGTCTTTTACATACCCGGAGCGAAAGAAGGCCTGACGACCTTGCCCGAGGACGAGTCAAAGCACTGCGTCAAGGTGCTGCGTATGACCGAGGGTGAGCGTTTCTGTGTCACCAATGGAGAGGGCTTTCTCTTCGATGCCGAGTTGGTGGAGGCCTTGCCCAAGCGGGCTACCGTCAACTTGACGAACCAGCGCAAAGGGTATGACCATTGGGACTTCAACCTCGAAATCGCCATCGCCCCGACCAAACTCAACGAGCGTATGGAGTGGTTTCTTGAGAAAGCCACGGAAATCGGCATTGACAAGGTAAGGTTGTTCACCTCCTATCATTCCGAACGCCGCGCCGCCAATGTGGAGCGTTTCCAAAAGGTGATGGTGGCGGCGATGAAGCAGAGCATCAAGTCGCGTCTGCCGAAGGTGGAGGACTTGATGTCCTTCGACAAACTGGTGAAGCAACCCTTCGAGGGACAGAAGTTCATCGCCTGGATTGACGACGACGTGAAAGACTGCTTATGCGACTTGTATCATAAAGGCGAAAATGTCATGGTACTTATCGGCCCCGAGGGCGATTTCAGCCCCGAGGAAGTGGCCTTGGCCAAGGAGAACGGTTTCGTGCCGTGCAGTTTGGGTGAGGCGAGACTGCGTACTGAGACGGCGGCCATCGTGGCATGTCATACGATTCAACTTATCAACCAGATGAAATGAAAAAGCTGTTGGTAGTCATATTGTTGTCGTTCTCTTTCGTTGCCTCTGCCCAGCAACTCAATATCGCCTTGCTGAAATACCGTGGGGGAGGAGACTGGTACGGCAACCCGACATCCTTGCCCAACTTGGTGCGGTTCTGCAATCAGGAGATTGGTACGGACATCAATCCGAATGTGCCCACCGTGGAGCCGTCGAGCCCAGATTTGTTCAACTATCCCTACGTCTATATGACGGGACACGGTAATGTGGTCTTCGATGCGGCCGAGGCGCAAAACCTGCGCAATTACATGCTGGCTGGCGGTTTCCTGCACATCGACGACAACTACGGCATCCGGCAATACATCGAGCCACAGATGAAAAAGGTGTTCCCTGAACTGGATTTTGTGGAGTTGCCTTATACGCATGAGATTTTCAAGGCGCCCTACGCGTTTCCGAACGGTTTGCCGAAGATTCATGAACACGACAACAAGCCACCGCAACTCTTCGCCTTGATTTACGAGGGTAGGGTGGTGTGTATCTTTACCTACGAATGCGACCTCGGCGATGGCTGGGAAGACCAACGCGTGCATCATGACTCGCAAGAAACAAGAGAAAAAGCCCTGAAAATGGGCGCGAATATATTACGCTATGTGTTTACTAAATAACGGATAACAAAGAATTTACTATATGGAAGACGAAAAAAGAAAATGCCTCTACTGCGGTGAACCCATCATTGGGCGTGTCGACAAGAAGTTTTGCTGCGACTCGTGCCGCAACAGCTATAACTACGAAAAGACCCACAAGCAAATCAATGTGGTCAGGAAAATCAATGGCATCTTGGCCCGCAATCACAACATCCTGTTGGAGCTGAATCCCACCGGGAAAGGCTTTGCCAGCCGGCAGCAGCTGACCGAAAAAGGCTTTGACTTCAAATACTTCACTAGTACTTATACCACCAAGGCGGGCGCCGTCTACCATTTCGTTTATGATCAAGGCTATGTGCCAAAGGAGACCGACAAGGACGCCTTCGTCTTGGTAAAAAACATGGATTGATAATATTATAAAGCCATAAACTATGAAAAAGACTGTTTTTACTATTGTGTTTGCCCTGTTGATTTGCAGCCTGCAAGCCAAACCTGTTGACATTCAAAAGGCCAAGTTGTTGGGCGTCAAGTTTATGAATGCCAATACGGAAGTCAAGTCGGCTTCGGCTGAGTTGACCTACACAGCTTTTGCCGACAATGGACAGGCGGCGTTCTATGTCTTCGCGGTTCAGCCTAAGGGCTTTGTTATCGTCAGCGCCGACGACCGCGCCAAACCCATCTTGGGCTATTCCACGGAGAGCAACTTCACGCCTCAGCTTCCTGATGGCCTGATGACTTTCTTCGACAACTATAAGGCAGGCTTCAGCCAGATGTATGCCAACAACGACGAACGTACCGCAGAGGCTGTTGCCGATTGGACCAGCCTCGCCGAAACGGGTAAGCTGAGCAGCCGACGAATCGACCGTAGCGTGGGCCCATTGCTGGCTTCCATCTGGAACCAGACCGACCTGTATAACGATATGGCGCCTGAAGCACCCAATTCGCTTTACAACGGCCATTGCAAGTCGGGCTGTGTGGCCAACACCATGAGTCAGATCATGCGTTATTGGGAGTGGCCGCGCTCGGGAGTGGGCTCGCATGGTTATTATGCCAACAGCTATTACGGCAATTATGGCTGGCAGGAAGCCAATTTCGGTGAGGCGACTTACCACTTCGAGTTGATGCCCGACTTCCTCGATTATGCCAGCCCGCAGTGCGAGGTGGATGCCACAGCCTTGCTGGAGTATCATGCTGGCGTGAGTGTGGATATGAGCTATGGTGCCAATGCCAGCGGCGCCTATTCAGAGGATGTAGGCCCTGCAATGCAGACCTATTTCAGGTATAGCCCTGATCTGCAGCATCGTTATATGAATAGTTACTCCCAATGGGAAGAGGATCTGGTGGAGAATCTTGATGCTGGGATGCCTTTGTATTACGCCTCTTCCGGACCCGATGGCGGCCATGCCTACGTGGTTGACGGCTACGACGACAGCTATCTTTTCCACCTCAATTGGGGCTGGGCGGGCTTCGACAACGGCTATTATGCCATCGATGGCTTCTATCTCACTTTCTATTCCTTCCCTTGGAATCATAATGCTATCTTTAACCTGCATCCCGATGATGAGTATTATGATGCGCCCAAGGCGGTCGAGAATCTGGAGGCTATGGCCGTGTTCGACCACGCCGAGGTGGAATTGCATTTCAATCCTGTGTATGAAACCCGAAACGGAGCCGCCCTTTCGGTGCTCGACTCTGTCGTTATCATGCGTGACGGCGCGGTGATTGAGGTCATGACGGATGTGACCCAGGACGAGGTCGTCTTCTATGACGAGTTGGAGAAGTATGCTACCTATTATTATGCGGTGTATGCCGTTAACGAGGCGGGCATGAGCAAGGTGGCGCGCGATACCGTGATGGTCGGCACCAATTGTGACTTACGCTTTGAATTGTTCGACACGGGTGGTAACGGCTGGGACATGTCATTCATCGCCGTGCTCGATGAGGATAACAAGGTGTCGCAGCGTGTGGGCCTATGGGACGGCGGCTCGGCCTCACTGATTGTGCCAGTGCCGAAGTACCAGAAAGCCACGTTCTTCTGGACGTACGACAACACCTGCTATTCCCACGGCAGCCTCTCGGAGGTCTCCTACGAGATCTATGACTGGGACGACAACCTGATCGTGGCCTCCGACGGCTATCCCGAGGTAGGTGTGATTACTGATTACGACATAGACTGCAGCATGGGCTGTGAGCCTGTCTCCAATTTGGAAGCCTCCTATGTTTGGCATAATGCCGACGAGTTTGGCGCGGAGCTGAGCTGGGACTGGGACGGTAATACCAAAGACTTTTTACGGTATGAGATCTATCGCAACGAATGCGAAGTGGCTACCATTGAGGATCCGCAAACCAGAACCTATTTTGATGCATCCAATGAGGTGGGTGTGGCTGAATATGCGGTCAGGGCAATCTATGAACGCCTCAACGAGTTTTGCGAGTCGGAGATCGTTACGGCGACGGTTGAGGTGACCTCGGTTTCTGAAAACGGGCTGCGTTCTTCGCTGTATCCCAATCCTTCCTCCGACAGCTTCACGGTGGAAGGCAAGGTAAAGGAAATCAAGGTGTTTGACGCTTTGGGACAGTTGGTGTTTCAGGGTTCTGACAATGTCGTTGATGTAAAAGCCTGGCCTGAGGGCATGTATTTCGTCCGTATTGTGGATGGGAATGACGCTGTTTCGACGGTGAAGCTGTTGAAACAGAATTAATCACTTTTTCAGCAACACCTCGGCGGCCCGCAAGGCCTCCGGTGTCACCTGGTCGTTGCTGAGCATCTTGGCGATTTCAGTGACACGCTCGGCGGCATTCAACAGACGGATGTGCGACTGGGCACGCTCACCCTCGTTGTCCTTGTAGATGAAGTAATGGTGCTCGGCCTGGCTCGCCACCTGGGGCAGGTGGGTGATCGAGATGAGCTGCAACGCGCTGCCCATCTGCCGCATGATGCCTCCGATTTTGGCCGCCACCTCGCCCGAGACGCCCGTGTCGATTTCGTCGAAGATGAGGGTGGGGATGTAGTTGTAGTCCGACACCGCACTCTTGATGGAAAGCATCAAGCGCGAAAGCTCGCCACCCGAAGCCACGCGGCGGATGTCGTCAACGGCGATGCCTTTGTTGGCCGAGAAGAGGAAACGAATTTCGTCACAACCCTTGCTGCCAAAGCCCTCTATGTTTTCCACACTGACTTGGAATTGGGCAAATGGCATGGCCAACTGCTGCACCAGTATTGTGACCTTCTCGCTGAAAACCTTAGCGGCTTGGCAACGCTTGTCGTGTAAGGTTTTAGCAAGGCTTGAAAGCTGTTTCTCGCTGTCCTTTAGCTCTTTTTCAGCCTTGGCAATGGCTTCGTCAATGTTCTCAAAGGCATCCACCCTTTCTTTCAAGCTGTCGCGCAAGGCGATGAGCTCCCCAAAGTCCTTGACACGATGCTTCATCGTCAATCGGCTGAGTAGGTCGTAACGTTCTTGTAGGCTTTGCAGCTGTCCTTCGTCGAATTGGGTGTCGTTTTCGTGGCGGCGCAGTTCGTAGGCGATGTCTTTGAGCTCGACTTTTAGGGTGTCGACGCGCTCTTGAAGGCTTTCTGTGTCGGGTAAGAGGCGCTTGAGGCGTGATAGGGTGGAGGACAATTCATTGCATTGGCCCAAGATAGCCGTTTCGGAGTCTTCCATTAAATTATTGGCAGTGACAAGCAGGGTCTTGATCTCCTCGGCATTTTCCATTACGCTGAGGGTTTGCTCAATCTCGGCATATTCGCCATCTTTGAGTTGGGCTTTGTCGAGCTCATCTAACTGGAATTTCAGGTAGTCGTTTTCAGCGGCATTTTTGGTCGCCATCTCCTTCAGCTCGTTCAGCTTCCGCTTGAGGGTGTTATATCTGCCGTATTCTGCTTGATATTGAGATAAGACCTCGCCGTTTTGCGAGATCTCGTCCAACAGTTTCAACTGAAAATCTGCATTGGTGAGCAGGAGGGAGTCATGTTGCGAGTGGATGTCGACCAACTGACAGCCTATTTCTTTCATGGTCTGCAAGGCTACAGGCGTATCGTTGATGAAAGCCCTGCTTTTCTTCTGCGGGTTGAGCTCACGGCGAAAAATGCATTCGGTTTCAAAGTCGAGGTCGTTTTCCTCAAAGATGGGTTTCAGCGCATCATCGTTCAACGAAAAAGCAGCTTCCACCACGCACTTTTTGTCCTTGTCGTAGAGCACGTTGGTATCGGCACGGTCGCCCAAGGCAAAGCCCAAGGCACCGAGCAGGATGGACTTGCCCGCGCCAGTTTCGCCAGTGATGACATTGAAGCCGCTCTCGAAACTGACATCCAGCTCGTCAATCAAGGCGTAGTTACTGATGTGCAGTTGCTTGAGCATAAAAAGGGAGGATTATCTGCCTGTGTTTTGCAGCATTTCGTCGTAACGCGAACTTTGCGAAGGGTCGATGGTCTTCATGATGTTGGCGGCCTCGGTCCTAATTTTCATATCACCCTGAGAGAACACCTGGATGATTTCGTCGCGCTTGCTCTCGATGAGCAGTTGGAGGAAATAGCACATGGGGTTGCGTTCGTAGATACCCTGCAGTTGTGCTATTGCATTGAGCATGGATTCGCGGGCATCATCGGGCTTTTCAGCCATCTTGTCCAGACCTTGTCGATGGTAGTCGTAGATGAACTGGCGCAGCGGTTGGTAGGTCGGGTTATTGATGTCGCTGATGATGGCATAGCGGTTTTGCCTTCCCGTCGAGCTCCAACCGTTCTCCGAACCTGGGTCTTGAGGCGCGGCGTGTGCGATGGTCTCTGCGATGGCAAAGAAAGGATCGCCGCCGTTGAGGGAGAAGGAGTCGAAGTCGAGACCGAGGAAGAGGTACACGTAGAACCCAATCGTGCTTGTGATGTTGGAGATGTAAGTGTTCGGGTTGAAGTCGAGCGTCTGACCATCCGTGTATTCAAAATAGAACCTACGGTCGATGTAGTTGAACATTGGAGTGTTGTAGTTCGACTTGTAAACCGGGCGACGGAGCGCCAAGTTGATTTCGGCGGTAAAGTAGTTGCCCTCGCGGCTGGTCACATCGACGAGCATGGAACATTCTATCTTCTCCGCTTGCCTGAAGTTGATCTCCGTGAACTTCGTGTTGTTGATGAATTCATAAAGGGAGGTCTGCAGGTTCTGGTAGATGGTCTTGTCGCTACCTTGCACCTTGTTGGAACTGACGCGCACGTCGCATTGAAGCTCCTGCGCCTGCACCGCATCAAAGCTCAGTAGGCAGCCGAGGGCTATGAGTAGTATGGCAAAGACTCTTTTCATGGCTTCTCCCTTTATGATGTTCGCAAATCAGAAGGCTTCCTGGTTCTCCTTGGCGGGGTTGCGGAAGTAGATCTGGTCGTGAAGGAATTCGTGGATGGCAATCAGCGTGGGTTTGGGTAAGCGCTCATAGAACTTGGCGATTTCGATTTGCTCCTTGTTCTCAAACACTTCTTCCAAGCTGTCGTTGGTGGCGGCGGCAAACGACTCAATCTTCTCGTTAAGCTCGGCCTTCATCTCAGAAGCGATTTGGTTGGCCCTGATGGACAGGATGGCTACAGTCTCATAGATGTTGCCGGTGCCTTTGTAGAATTGGTCTTTCTGACGGGTGACCACCGTCGTTTCTGTCTTAATCTTCTTGAAATCCATAGTTATTTGTAGTTTTCTAATTTCTTTCTTGCTTTGTTGGCAATGCCGTTCACTTCTTGCAGATACTTGCTATTCGGATAGAGGTAGGTCAAGGCATTGCATTGTTCGACACACGATTCGTAACGCTCGCGCTGCTTTTCCGTGATGCTGTTCTCGGCATAGTCGTAATAGGTCTTGGCCATGTCGAAGAGAATCTCCTCGCGGTGCAACGTATTGGGGTATTTCTTCAGCATGTTTTCAAACGAGGTAATGGCAGCGCTATAGTTTTCCATGCGATAGAAAAGCCTGCAGATGTTGTAGTCTTTCTCCTCCAACTTGTTGTTGAGGTCGGTCAAAAGCTTTTGTGCACGCTGCAAGCTGTCGCTTTTCGGGTACTGCTCGATGAAGCTGTTCAGTTGCTTGATGGCCGTGTGGGTGCTCGTTTGGTCCAACCCTGACTCGGGTGAGACGCGATAGCTGCAATAAGCACTCATGAAAGCTGCTTTCTCGGCGTCCTTCGAGAAGGGATAGGTCTGCACAAAACGGTTGAAGTAGTAACCAGCGATGTCATAGTCGTCTTGATAGTAGTAACACAAGGCGGTTTTGTAGGTGATCGACTCACCTCTGGGTGTGTTGCGGAACGAGGCTTGCAGCAGGTCGAATAACTGAAGGGCATGGTTGTAGTCACCACGCTCATAGTAGTCCACCGCCACCTCATATTTCATCTCGTTGTCGGTGCTTGTCACCAAACGGTTAAAGTCGTTGCACGAGCTGAAGGCCACGAGACCCATAACTGCCAATATCAAAAGTCTGTTTTTCATCGGGGCTGCAAAATTACTGATTTTTGCGTTACTAACGAGTGGTTTTGACTATTATTTTTCGATGACTATTTTTTCGACTTGGGTTCCCTCAGCTGTCAGTTGCAGGAAATAAACGCCTGGGTTCAGGCTGGAGGCGTCAATCACGGTCTTACCTTCGCCATCGCCCGACATTACTTGCTGACCAATGCTGTTGAAGAGTCTGAAGCTGTATTTTCCTCTGACGTTGATGGTAAACGTGCCATTGTTGGGGTTGGGGTAGATGTTAGGCATAACGTCGTTTTCGGTCACCGACCAGTCTCTGATGGTGACGGTGATCTCGTCGGATTCGCTGTTGCCTTCGCTGTCGGTCACAACGACTTTGTAGATGGTTTCAGGCTCGGTAGGTGTGGCCACGGGGTTGGCGATGTTCGGGTTGTCGAGGGTCTCGGCAGGTTCCCAAATGTAAGTGTATTGGCCCGAGCCACCAGTAGCAACCACGTTGAGTTGGCTGCTTTCTCCTTCGTTGATGACTTCGGGGTCGGCGGTAATCTCAAGGGTGATGGGGTCGTATGAGCCAACGCAGCTGATCGTGGCAACCCATCCGGAGGCGGTGACACCTTGGTCGGAAGTAAAGCGGAAGGTGAGGGCACCTTCATTGTTTGTTGCGGTCACTTCGCCGGGATTGTTGGCGCCATCGTATTGTCCGATGAGTGTAGCGCTTGTCGAGCTGCCGTCGTAAATGTAGAGGTAGTCGTAGCCTTCTTCGGTGTTGAATTCGGCAAAGTTGACACGAATCTTGTTACCTTCAATGGCAGGCATGAAGGTCATGGTGTAGTTTCTGTTGTTGTTGTAGTTGTTGTTAGGGCCACCGTTGTCGTAGAAGAGGGCATTGCATGTCTCAATGGTGCCGTTCTGCATGTTATAGGACTCGCGCACTTGGATGTAAGCCTCGCGGGTCAAGGTCTCGCTGTTGCCATCGGCGTCGGTGATGGTCAACGTGACGTCGTAGTCGCCGGATTCGTTATAGACAATGCCATTGGGGTTCTGTTGTGTCGAGGTGGACGGTGTGCCGCCTTCGAAGGTCCATTCCCAAGAGACGATATCGCCAAACGAACCATCGGTGAAGTTGACACTGCCACCAAGGGCCACCTGTGTGGAAGAAGCATTGAAGTTGGGCAACAGACAATTGCCAGGGACGAGTTGAACGTCTAAGTTAATGGTCTCGCCATCGGCGATGGTGACATCGACGAGTTTCGGGCAATAGCCGTCCTCGCTGATGATGAAGGTATAGCTGCCACCCTTGATAGGACGGTAGAAATCGCCCATGACGTGTGATGAGACTTCCGAGCCATGGTGGTCATGACCACTGACTGTGATCAAAGCGCCTTCGATGGGTTCACCCGTGATGCTGTCCGTAACGATGCCGCGCACGCCTTTGGTGCACTGCTCGATATAAGTCAGCATGCTGTTATGGTTGATGTTCCAGAAGTTGGGCAGTTGCGAGGCATTGGGTGTCTTGCTGTTTGAGCATTCGATGGTTACCTCGCGGCATTGACCGTAGTAGTTCATGTAGTCTTGGCGGCTACCTGTAATAGTGTACCAAGCGTAGCCATTGGTGATGCCGTTGTTGTAGTCGGTCATGTAGTTGTTGCTGACTTCGTGGGTGAGGTTGGCGTATTCATGGCAGACCAATTGCCACCAAGCGTCATCGGCATGGAGGGGTTGATAGGTGTCCCAAGGATAGTTCATCACCTCGGCGCCGCCATGGTAGTTGGCACTCATCGTGAACAGATGCTCTTGTGCCAAGTCCATCATCCATTGGCATTCGTCCTGATAATAGGAAGCTCCATCGGGATGGGGGCCGTCGTCGAAGTCGGGGAAGTGACGGTTCAAGTCGACATGGTTGCCGTTTTCACGCGTGGCACCATAAACGGTGTTGTTGCCGCCATGGTAGGTACCGTCAGGGTTGGTGCAAGGGAAGATGAAGAGGTCGACGTTGTCCAGGATGTTGAGAATACGGGGGTCGTCGCTGGTGCAGAACTCGTCGATGAGGCGCAGCATCAGGATCATGCCCGTCACTTCGTCACCGTGCATGGTGGAGGTATAGAGGAAATGGGGTTTGCCATCGGTTTGGCCGTTGTTGAGGCGCGCGCCCATCAATTTACGTCCACTGGTCAAGGTGCCTAATTCGATATAGGTGCAACGCTCGGGGTGCTCAGTGGCAAATTGCTGCATCATGGCTTCGTATTCGCCGTAGGTGAGGTAGGAGTCCCAGTCGTAAGTGCCACGGGAGGCGTCATGCATGACGGGAATCTCGCGCATCGATGGCGGTGTCATCAGCGTGGGTTGATAGCCACGCTGAATGAGGTTGTCATATTGGCGTTGGTTGGCGTATGCGATGACGGTCTTGCCATCGGTGCCGTCAACGGAACAGAGGTCGCTGATAGTCTGAATCTCGGTGGGTTTCAAAACGGTAAGGGAGAAGTAATACTCACCTCTCTCTTGCATAAGTCGCTCCAAGTCTTTCTGATTGTCTTGGGCAAAAATGTTGCCACTGATGATTGCGGCAAGAATAAGGATAAAATAACGTAAGGTTTTCATGTTTTATTTATCTGTCTTTTAATTGTTTCCATTCTTCAATGATGTCGGCTTCCACCTTGTCGTTCACAGTGACCAAAGGCAGACGCAAGACGTTTTCGCATAAGCCCATGTGGCTCATGAGGCATTTGATGCCAGCGGGGTTGCCGTCGGCGAAGATGAGCTGGTTCATGCGGAGCATGGCATAGTGCAAGCTCAGGGCCTCGTCAATATGACTCTCCTTCATGGCATGCATCATGCGACTGAAGGGTTTGGTGTAGGCGTTGGCGGCTACTGAGATGACGCCCGTTGCGCCAAGAGCCATCAGAGGTTGGGTGATACCATCGTCACCAGAGAGTACGTCGAAGTCGGCGGGTTTGTCACGCAAGATTTCCATGATTTGCTGAAGGTTACCAGAGGCCTCTTTCACGGCGATGATGTTGGGATGCTTGGCCAGTTCCACACAGGTGGCGGCTTGCAAGTTGACGCCCACGCGGCCTGGCACGTTGTAGACCACGACGGGCACGGGACTGGCATCGGCGATAGACTCAAAATGAGCCCTCATGCCGCGCTGGTTGGGCTTGTTGTAATAGGGCACGACGCTCAAAATGCCTTGGATGCCCGCAAAGTCTTGTGCCTTGATGGCATCGATGACGGCTTCCGTGTTGTTGCCGCCCATGCCGAGCAGCACGGGAAGCCGATTGGCATTGGTTTTCAGGATGGTGTCGACAACGAGTTTCTTCTCGTCCGTGCTGAGCGTAGGTGCTTCAGATGTGGTTCCAAGAGCCACCAAAAAGTCGGCGCCATTGTCGATGACATGGTTGACGATTCTTATGAGAGATTCTGTATCAACAGATTGGTCTTGCTTGAAAGGGGTGATGAGGGCAATGCCCGTGCCTTTGAAAGGATTGTATTTCATGTGGTTGTTATTGTTGTGTTTGTGTTCCTGCCAAGGCCTTCAAGTAATTGTGCAGGACATGGATGTTTGACACCGGGTCGGTGCCTCTTGGGTTCTCGATGACCAGATCGTAGATTTCGACGTTTTTGCTCTGCTGGAAACTGATTCTGAAATCCGATTTCGGCAATGTGCAAAGGTAGTCGCTGATTTCGGTGGTTTTACCTGCCATGTTGATGATCATCGCACTGTAGGGAAGCTTTCTGAGGTATTCGTGCTTTTCGGGTTTCAGCACGCTCATGAAGCCGAAGTCCTTGGGTGTGATTTCATTGTATAGATCGCTTTGCAGTATGGTGTCCGACATCTGGTTGCAGAGGATGATGAAGCCACATCGACCAACACCAAACAGGGCTTTCACGCTGCTTTCTATGTTTTTATGTATGCTTTTGTCGTTCTCGTCGAGGATAATCAACACCGAGTTGATCCGTTGGAGATTGGGCATTTTTGCTGTCGTTTTCTCCGCGAGAAACTGCTCAAAGGCACGTTGTAATGCTCTATTTCTGAGATATGAAGAGATTTTCATGCCGCAAATTTAGGGAAAATCTATGAGATAGCAGGATATTTTCCTAAAAAACGCTAATTTTGCATTTTTATTATCGCAAACGCTTAATGGATGCAAGTGAATACTAAGAATATGATTGTCACTGTGTTGGGTACGGGAACCTCGCAAGGTGTACCTGTCATCGGTTGCACGTGTCCCGTGTGCCAAAGCAAAGACCCACGCGACAAGCGTCTTCGCACCTCCATCTTGATTCAAACCGACGAGGTGACGGTGGCCGTGGATGCTGGTCCCGACTTCCGCCAACAGATGCTGCGCGAGAACGTCACCAAGTTGGACGTCGTGCTCATCACCCATGAGCATAAGGATCACATCGGAGGCCTCGACGACCTACGCCCTTTCATCTTCAAGCAGCAAAAGCCCATGACGCTTTATGTTGACGACACGGCACTGCCTGAAATCAAGCGTGAGTATTCCTACGCCTTCGACGAGCATCCCTATCCGGGTGCGCCGACTTACGACATCCACCGTCTCGATGAGACACCTTTCGACATTGGAGACTTGCATTTCGTTCCCATCAAACTGAGGCATTTTACTTTGACTTGCTATGCCTTCCGTATTGGCAGTTTTGCATACGTCACTGACTTGAGCGAGATTTCGGATGAGGCGATTGAAAAGCTGCAAGGTATTGAATATCTGATTATTGAGGCCTTACAAAAGAAGAAACACTATTCGCATCTCACTTTGGACGAGGCCATTGAGATTTCCCGAAGGGTAGGAGCAAAGAAGACTTGGTTCACGCATTGCAGCCACAGCATGGGTCTCGCCGCCGATGTCAACCGCGAGCTACCCGAAGGCATGATGCTTGCTTATGACGGTCTGAAAATTGTAGTAAACAACTAAACAACTGAATAACTGAACAACTAAAATATGAAAGCAACCTATTCCCAAAGACTGATCAAACTCGCCGACCTCAACCACCACCAAACGTTTTTCGCAGGTCGCTGTTCCGAGTACTTTTTAGAGAGTTCTTATTTTGCTGTCGCACAGTATGTTGATACAAAGGACACGGTTCTTCTTGTGCTCCATGGCATCGATTTCAAGTTCCCTATTTTCGCGGGTGATATCGTCACTTTCGAGAGCAAGGTCATCTCTGTGGGTCGCAGCACTTTGACGGTCTATACAAAGATGTACCGCAGCCGTGAGCCCGAAAAGATTGCCGCCGATGGCTTCGCCACCTTCTCTTATTTGGATGAGAACCACCATTCCCGTCCTCATGGCATCACGCTTGAGCCTGAAAATGATGAAGAAAGGTTCCTGCAGCAGCAAGCCTTGGAGGTGATGGAGGACTCGAAGCGCCGGGCCAAGGCGATGAACCAACGGCTTTAAAGTTCTAACTCCTTTGGGTAGCAAATGAAATGCTTCACCACGGGCTGCGAAAGCACCGAAATGTTCAGTTGGTCGGAAGCTTCGCTGATGTCCTTCAATGTGCCGTCCTTATAAAGAATGTTGATGGCCGACTTTTTGGGATGGTAAGCGTGGTTCGA
>JAEEGJ010021900.1_pt1 | contig 13652 bp, 11 predicted proteins | sample 8958761 | NCBI WGS metagenome assembly JAEEGJ01 (sample SAMN16246546, study PRJNA631951) | gut metagenome | biome: gut microbiome; feature: rumen; material: RS-attached | host: Bos | place: Iran: Karaj | collected 2018-10 | reverse complement strand
ATTACTGAAAGCTTCTTCCGCCTCTTTCTTCATACCATTTGACAGTAGAATATGTCCTCTGATAATCTCTATGTCAGAATAGTTGCAGTCATAATCCTTGGCCTTCTCTATATAGTATAGTGCTTTGTCAACATTCTTCAATTCACTATAGGCATAAGCCAGTTCCTGATAGATGCTTGCCAGATGGGCAGAGTCCTTATCTGCCTCTTGCTCTGCTTTTTCGAGGACGGCAATGGCTTCTTCATACCGTCCAAGGTTAATCAGACATGTACCTTGATGTAAATAGCTGAAATCATCATGAGGCATCAGTTCTGTGTATTCCTTAAAGGAGGAGAGAGCTGACTCATAATTCCCCAGATTAAAGAGACCATGAGCTTTTGACGATATGCTGTCCGCATCTTTTGGGTTAATAGCTATAGCATATTCGCTACTGGTAATAGCTGCGTTATAGTCCTCGTTCATAAATTGAACGGTGGCCAACGCATTCCAGTATGAGCCAGAATAGGGATCGTGATCTATCAGCTCATTAAAGATACGCTCACTATCTTTGTATTTCCCTAGTCCACATAAGGTGCGTCCCATCAGTTCTTTGAAATCGTCAGAGTCGTCACCTTGTGAACGAGTCATCCATTCAAATGATTTGTCGTAGATTTCATAATCATTAAAGATGCTTGCGACATCATAGACATAATCCATTTGTTCATCAGGCATCATCTCTTTATAATTCTCTCTGAACAGTTCGTCCGCTTCATCTATCTTTTTTTGGCAAATCAGTAGCTCTCCTTTGAGAAAGAGTGCTTCCAGACGGTCAATAGCTTCCAGACGATCGATGTATGATTGGGTCGTATCGAAGTCGTTCTGGTTGAGTGCTTCATGAGCTCTATAGAGTAGGGGACCTACTGCCTCTGGATTGTATTCTAAAGCCAGCTTGATGGCTGTTTCCGCTTCTTCGGCGCGCTTATTCAACTGGTAATAATCTGCGATGTCGGCCAAATCATCGGCATCCATATAGATGGCTTGCCCTGATTTGGCTGACTCTTCATACTCCTTTAGTATTTTTTGAAAGCGTTTACTCTCGAAATATTCTTTGTCTTCTGTCATGCTTTGTTTGCTTTCGCCCAAGTATCCTTTAGACCAACAGTCTTATTGAATATAGGATGATCTGTTGCCGAATCGGTGTCAGGGGTAAAATAACCAATACGCTGGAACTGTAGGTAGGTAAGCGGCTTCATGGAGGCAGCGTATGGCTCAATGTAGCAGTTACTCAGGATGGTGAGTGAATCAGGATTGATCATCTGCTTCATCGCTGTTACAGCATCACAGTTCTGCTGCTCTCGGATATCTGCCAGGGTGTCGCGGGGGTTCTCTACCTTCCACAGACGGTCGTAGAGACGGACTTCTGCTTTCACTGCATCATGACAACTTACCCAGTGAAGTGTCTTACCCTTAATCTTGCGGTTGGAACCAGGCAGACCACTACGTGATTCCGGATCATAGGTGCAGTAGATGGTGGTTACATTGCCATTCTCATCTTCATCACAGGGATGTGTTTCGTCGCACTTGATAATATAGGCATTCTTCAGGCGCACCTCCTTGCCAGGCGCCAGGCGCATGAATTTCTTATCAGACTCCTTCATAAAGTCATCACGCTCAATCCAAAGCTCACGGCTGAACTCTACTTCGTGAGTACCATCTGCTTCATTCTCAGGATTATTGATGGCTGTCAGATGCTCAATCTGATCTTCCGGATAATTGGTGAGTACCACTTTGACCGGATTCAGAACAGCACTGACACGAATAGAACGACTATTCAGATCATCACGTACGGCACTTTCCAGCAGTGCCATGTCGTTGAGGGCGTCAATCTTTGTGTAGCCAATCTTATCAATAAACTTAATAATACTTTCCGGACTATAGCCGCGACGGCGGAAACCGCAAATCGTCGGCATTCGGGGATCGTCCCAACCGTTCACCAGTTTCTCATTCACCAATGCCAGCAAGTTGCGCTTAGACATCAGTGTGTAGTTCAGGTTCAGCTTATTGAACTCTGTCTGACGAGGACGGTTGTCCTCAATATTGTCAGTCTCGCCCTTCCATTCTTTCATCCATGTTACGAACAGATCATAAAGGGGACGATGCTCTACAAACTCCAGGGTGCACCAAGAGTGGGTAACCCCCTCCAGATAATCACTTTGACCATGTGTGAAATCGTACATGGGGTAGGCATTCCATTTGTTGCCGGTACGGATATGGGGAATATTCAGAACGCGATAGATCAGAGGGTCGCGGAAGAGCATATTGGGATGTGCCATGTCGATCTTTGCACGGAGTACGAGTGTACCAGGTTCACACTTTCCACTGTTCATGAAGTCGAAGAGCTTCAGGTTCTCCTCAACAGGACGCTCACGGAAGGGACTGTTAGTACCTGGGCTGGTCGTCGTACCTTTCTGCTGGGCAATCACCTCAGAGCTCTGCTCATCCACATAAGCCCGACCTTGCTTGATGAGCCATACGGCAAAATCCCAGAGTTCCTGGAAATAGTCGCTGGCATAATAGACATTTGCCCACTGGAATCCCAGCCACTTAATGTCGTTTTCGATGCTCTCAATATATTCTGTATCTTCCTTAATGGGGTTCGTGTCGTCGAAACGGAGGTTGCATACACCACCATATTTCTTAGCGAGTCCGAAGTCAATGGCAATGGCCTTTGCATGGCCGATATGCAGATAACCGTTGGGCTCTGGTGGAAAACGGGTCTGTAGTCTGCCACCGTTCTTTCCAGCTGCCAGATCATCCTTTACCTTCTGCTCAATGAAGCTAACGCTCTTTTTTTCCTCGCTTTCGTTCTTAATAATTTCTTCCATATTTTACTTTTTTACTTTTTTACCTTTATTTAATTCCATGTTCGTTAAGTGCCTTTGCATATCGGGCGGCATTCTTCAGATGCTCCTGATAGGTCCTGGCAAAATTGTGCGTGCCTGAAAAGTCTTCCTTGGCGCACATATATAGATAAGGATGATCGACTCTGTTCAGCACCGCATCGATGCCGGCAATCGAAGCAACCTTAATGGGGCCTGGGGGAAGTCCGGTATTCTTATAGGTATTATACGGGCTGCTGAACTCAAGCATGTCGTGGTAGATGCGTTTCAGGGCAAAGTCCTGTAAGGCAAACTTCACAGTCGGATCCGCCTGCAACGGCATACCTGCTTTCAGACGGTTCAGATACATTCCGGCAATCATCGGTTTTTCAGCATTATTGGCTGTCTCCTCATCAATGATGCTTGCTATTGTACACACCTCATTGGGCGTCAGTCCCAGAGCTTGTGCCTTATTGGTGCGCTCTCCTTCCCAAAAGCGGTCATGCTCTTTTTTCATGCGCTGCATAAAATGTTCCAATGTTACATCCCAATAAACCTCGTAGGTGTTGGGTACAAACAGACAGGCAATGGTAGCTGTATCGTAACCTTGTTGCGCACAGAACGAGGAGTCGCGCAACAGAATGGCTACAACGGTACTGTCGAGCATGAGCTTTCTTGAGAGATACCCGGCAAGTCTGTCCATCGTACGACTTTCTGGAATAGTAATTCTAACGGGTTCCTGACGGCCGTTTTTAATGTGCCTGAATATCGTCAGGACATTCTCATTGGCAGGAATGGCATATTTACCCGTTCTGATGTGATCGTCATAGCCTGAGAATCGTGCCAGAGTGCTGAAGGCAAAGAGTGAACCAGCTTTGCCATAAGGTTTAAGCTTCTCACGAACGGAGTCTGCAGTGTCGTTTTGGTCAATATAGATGTACTGCGTTTCCTCGTAAGTTGAGAAACTTGCGAAGAAGCAATAATATATGAGTCCCAAAAGGCAAAGCAGGCACAAAACAGCCCCTGCTAAGTAGGATTTCGAAGGTACCTTTTTCATATAACTTACCAATGATCTTAAAATCGTGTGCAAAGTTACAACTTTTTGTGCTTATTTTCTTCGGTTACTCGAAAAAATTTTCTACCTTTGCATCAAATTGCTGAAATATGAAACTAAGATTCTCCATACAATATGGTACCCAATGGGGGGAAAACCTTCATGTGGTCATTCATTTCATCAGTGCTGACGGTACTGTCAAGCGCAATAATCTGCTGATGACCACTGATGACGGCTCGTACTGGACTTTGGAGACAACAGCCCTCGCATCCAGTCAGCATCCCATAGCCTCTTTTACCTATTTCTATCAGGTAGAAGATGAGGACGGACAGATTATCCGTCGGGAGTGGACACAAGTGCCTCGTTCTTATCCTTTTGATTCTTCTAGGAGCTATATCTTCCCTGATTTGTGGCGGGACATTCCTCTTCAGTACCATCTTTATTCCCGTGCCTGTCGTGTCACCAATCACATGGAACCACAGGAAGTGGTGCAACCCATACGTATGCCTTTATATAGGAAAACACTTCTGTTCCGAGTGTCAGCTCCTCAACTTATTCAAGGACAGTCAGTGGCTATCATCGGCAGTCATCCGTCACTAGGCGCCTGGAATCCTACGCGTTATCTCCGTATGGAGTATATTGGGAAATGTGAGTGGATGCTCTCTGCTAATGTTGATTCCGTCTTGCTGCCATTAGAATACAAATATGTGATAATTAACGATGAGACCAATGAACTGGTAGCCTGGGAGGAAGGCGACAACCGTAAGGTGTAACTGAACGTCGGTTTGTCCACACCCGATTCCCAACTTAGGGACGGTTCTGTGATGGTGCTTTATGGTGAAAGTCTCCGTGTGAAGGAGCATACCTGGCGGGCTGCAGGTGTGGTGGTGCCGGTATTCTCCTTGCGAAGCACACATTCATATGGCGTAGGTGACTTTGGAGATCTTCGACGTTTTGTGGATTGGGCAGAGGTTACTGGCATGAAGATGATCCAACTGCTGCCAGTCAATGATACGACCTCCTCGCACAACTGGAGTGATTCTTATCCTTATAATATTGTCTCTGTCTTTGCGCTTCATCCCCATTATCTCGACATCGAGGCTTTAGGCACTTTGAAGAGTAAGTCCAGTATGACGGCATATCATCGTCAGCAACAGGAACTTAATGCTTTGCCTTATACTGACTATGAGTTGGTGGACCGTGTCAAATCAGCCTATGTCCGTGAGCTTTTCTCAGAGCGTGGACGGCAGACACTTGACACTAAGGAGTTTAAAATCTGGTTTCGGCAAAATGAGTCCTGGTTGGTGCCCTATGCCAAATGGGTGGCAGAGCAGGATGAGGCAGAATTGATTTACTATGTTCAATATCAATTGCATGTCCAGTTGTTGGCAGCTGCCAACTATGCCCGTTCCAAAGGTATTGTATTGAAGGGCGATGTGCCTATTGGTGTCAATAGGAATAGCGTGGAAACGGCTACTCATCCAGAGTTGTTCAACATGGATTGCTCAACGGGAGCACCACCTGATGCCTTCTCGCCAAATGGACAGAATTGGGGGTTCCCAACCTATAACTGGCATGAAGAGAAAGATGTTAAAAGCAGGAAACTGACCCTTTCAGAATGGTTCCGGCAGCGTATGAGATGGATGGAACAGTATTTCGATGCTTTCCGCATTGATCATGTCCTGGGATTTTTCCGTATTTGGGAAATACCACAGGATGCTGTTTTCGGTATCATGGGACACTTCTCACCAGCCTTGCCTTTCGCTGTGAACGAAATAGAGTATTTTGGTCTTACTTTCCGTCGTGACCTCTTTACCCGTCCTTTTATCAATAATCGTGTCTTGGAACGATTGTTTGGTGTTCATGCCCAGTTTGTGCGTGATAACTATCTGGTCTCTCGTGCTTATGGACTCTATGATCTTCGTGCTGAATATGACACCCAACGGAAGGTGCAGAGCTACTTTGAGGGACGCAATGACGAAAACAGCCTGTGGATTCGTGACGGTCTTTATCGTCTGATTAGTAATGTGCTCTTCGTTGAAGATCCGCACCAGCCAGAGATGTATCATCCCCGTATAGGTGCTTGGCAGGAACCTGTCTATGAGGCCTTGACGACAGAGGAGAAAGATGCCTATATGCGACTATATAACAATTTCTTCTATCAGCGTCATAACTTCTTCTGGGGACAGAATGCTGTTCATCGTCTTAAGGCTACTGTCTGTCAGACGCAGATGCTCTGTTGTGCTGAGGATCTGGGTATGTTGCCCGATTGTGTGCCTCATGTTTTGGATCATCTGCGTATCTTGACTTTGGAGATTCAGTCTATGCCGAAACAAAATGGCTTCGAATTTGCTCATCTTGATGGCAATCCCTATCGCAGTGTGGCAACTTTCTCTACACACGACATGTCACCATTGCGCCTATGGTGGGAAGAAAGTCCTGAGCGCACTCAGCGTTATTATGCTACGATGCTTCAAAAGCAGGGTAGGGCACCAGAGCATCTGCCCGTCCATCTGGCAGAGGAGATTATTGCCCGACATCTGTATTGTCCTTCCATGCTTTGTCTTTTGTCCCTGCAAGACTGGTTGTCAATGGATGGTGAACTGCGTTCCAAACATTTGCGTGAAGAGCGTATCAATGTGCCGAGCGATCCCTATAACCATTGGAAATATCGCATGCATATCACCATCGAAGAACTGATGGAGGCTAATAGGTTTAATAATAAGGTGCGCACAATGATCACGCGCAGTAAAAGATAACGGGAAAAGTGTATTCAACTTATATATTCGATCTAGATGGGACTTTGCTGGACACGTTGGGTGATTTGGCTGCTTCCGTGAATTATGCTTTGCGGAGTTGTAATATGCCAGAACACTCCATTAAGGATGTCCGACGTTTTGTAGGTAATGGTGTTCGGCTACTGATGGAGCGTGCTGTTCCTGATGGTGCTTCCAATCCTCGTTTCGATGAGGCTTTCTCTGTTTTTCGCCAGCATTATATGGCTCATTCCCTTGATACGACACGTCCCTATGATGGAATTCCTGAAATGCTTGCTGCTCTCAAAGCCAAAGACTGTCGTCTGGCGGTGGTCAGCAATAAGTTCTATGCTGCCACTCAAGAACTCTGCCACTATTTCTTTGCAGATACCATCGATGTGGCAATCGGTGAACATGAGGCAGAAGGTATCCGAAAGAAACCGGCTCCAGATACTGTTTTCGAAGCGCTTCGTCAGTTAGGGGTAGGAAAAGACAATGCCGTTTATGTAGGTGATAGTGATGTAGATATCCAGACTGCCCGCAATAGTGGGCTGCCTTGTATCAGTGTACTCTGGGGGTTCCGCGATCGTGACTTCCTGATAAAAAATGGAGCAGAGACCTTTGTCTCCGCTCCATCAGAAATATCGTCTGTTTAAAGGCTTTGCAATCTGGCGATATACTTGCCGAGTATGTCAAACTCTAAATTGACGACTGTCCCTATTTGGATATCGCAGAAGTTTGTGTGTTCAAAAGTGTAGGGGATAATCGCTACCTGGAAAGTGTTTGAGGTGGGATTGCAGACAGTAAGGGATACACCGTTTACAGTGACACTGCCCTTATCTACTGTGAAATAGCCTTTCTTTGCCATCTCTCTGTTCTCCGGATATTCAAATGTGAAATAAGTGCTACCGTCAGCATCCGCCATAGCGATACAGGTGGCAGTCTCATCCACATGCCCCTGTACGATATGTCCATCCAAGCGACCATTCATCAGCATCGAACGTTCCACGTTTACCTTGTCACCAACCTTCAAGAGTCCCAGATTCGTACGATCCAATGTCTCCTTCATAGCTGTTACGGTATAGGTGCCGTCCTTGATTTCTACAACAGTGAGGCAGACACCATTATGAGCCACACTTTGGTCAATGCTCAGTTCATCAACGAAAGAACACTTCAAGGTGAAATCTATATTCTCGCGATCTTTTTTTATGGCTACAACGGTAGCAAACTCTTCAATAATGCCAGAAAACATATCCTAATGCTTAATAATAAATGAAAAAAGGGTACGTGCCGATGATTTGGTGAAAACTCCTGTTTCACACGATATGAGTGCTCCCTGCTGTTGTAATCCACCGGCATTACTGCTCTCCCTCAGAGGGATGGACTGTGGCCCGCCATTGGCAAGGGAAACGGTCTCAATGAATTATTTAATGTAGAGTATCCCGATCTATGCGGCACGACCCATGTATTGTGGGTGCAAAGATACAAATAAAATGGCAAATATGGGCAGCAATTATAAATATTTTCCCTCAAACAGTGAAGAATTACGTGGAAATTGTCTAATTTTGCAGAAAAAATAAGGAAATTGTATGGAAAAGACAGTTTGTATCTTAGCTGGAGCCCGTCCTAATTTTGTGAAAGTATCACCATTGGTGCGTGCCATAGGAAAGAACCCTGAGGCTCGTTGCCTGCTGGTTTATGCTGGTTGCGAGGATGACCCAACACTCGAGCCCTCGCTTTTTGAGGATCTGCAGATGCCTCGTCCGCAGTATTATCTTGGTGTGAGCTCTACCAGTTTGAATGAGATCACCAGTCAGGTGATGGCTGCTTTTGATCGTTTCCTTGATGAACATCCTGTAGAGGTGGTGATTGTGGTTGATGATCTTGCTTCTACGATGGCTGCCGCCATTGTTACAAAGAAGCGTGGCATCCGCTTGGCGCATCTCGTTGCAGGCACCCGCTCCTTCAATATCAACATGCCGAAAGAGATCAATCGCCTTGTTATCGATGCCCTCAGCGACTATCTCTTTACTGCAGGTGTGCGCAGTACGGGTATCGCTACTCGTGAACAGTCTGAGAATTCCCAAACTTATATGGTGGGCAATATCCTGATGGATACACTCCGATTTAATTATAGTCGTTTCTGTCGCCCTGCATCTTTGCCTGATATTCAGGAAGGATCCTATATTGTGTTTACCCTTAATCGCAAGGCATTGATAGCTGAAACAGACAATCTTGCCCTGATGCTTCAGTCTATGGTGGAGGCTGCCAACGGTACGCCGATTATTGCCCCTTTGCGTGGATTGGCTCGTGATGCCGTTCTGAAACTGGGAACTCCTGTTCAGATCATCGAACCTCTTGGTTATCTGGAGTTTGGTTGGCTCACGGCTCATGCTAAGGGTGTTATTACCGATTCTGGCAATGTCTCTGAGGAAGCCACCTTCAATGGTGTGCCTTGTATCACGCTGAATGATTACACAGAACACCAGGAGACCGTGAGTGTTGGCTCCAACGTACTTGTTGGCGAGAATGCTGAGAAACTCCGTGAAGCTGTGATGAAGATGGTTTGTGGGGAATGGAAAAAATGCGCCCTGCCTGACCGTTGGGATGGTCGCACTGCAGAGCGCATTGTTCAAATACTGTTGTCTTAGTGTTTTTACCTGTCAGGCTTAATAGTTCTCGGCTTTTACCTGGAAGTAAGCCTGTGGGTGGTTGCAAACGGGGCACTCCTCTGGGGCCTTCTTGCCAATTACAATATGACCGCAGTTGGCGCACTGCCAGATCACGTCACCATCCTTCGAGAAGACACGCTCCTTCTTGATGTTGTCGAGCAACTTACGATAACGTGCCTCGTGTTCCTTCTCAATCTTTGCCACACCCTCGAACTTCTCTGCAATCTCGTCGAAACCCTCTTCGCGAGCCTCTTGAGCCATACGGGCATACATGTCTGTCCACTCGAAGTTCTCACCGTTAGCGGCAGCCTCCAGGTTCTCAGGAGTACTCTTGATGGCACCACCCTCCAGGAGCTTGAACCACATCTTGGCGTGCTCCTTCTCGTTGTTGGCCGTCTCCTCAAAGATAGCTGCGATCTGTACATAACCGTCTTTCTTGGCCTTTGAAGCCCAGTAGCTATACTTGTTACGTGCCTGACTCTCACCTGCAAAAGCCTCTTGCAGATTCTTCTCTGTCTTTGTTCCTTTCAGTTCTTTCATAATTGTATTTTTTCTTAGTTTGAAAATTGATGATGCTGCAAAGATACAATTTATTTTTTTAATCCACAGTTTTTTATGTTTTTTTCAGTTTTTGCCACTTTATTTATAAAGTAATCTCCCCTCGGAGGCTCTGGCTCATCAGGCGACGAACGTTTTCGGGATCGTTGGGGTAATGGCTCTGAAGGAACATCAGTTTGGTAACGGCACTCTCTACGGTCTGGTCGTAGCCGCTGATGACGCCTGCTTCCTGAAGATGATAGCCACAGTCGTAGCGGCTCATCTCTACAGCTCCCTGCATACACTGGCTGATGTTGACAATCACCTTGCCGTTGCGCGTACCTTCTTTTAAGGCCTTCAGCAGCCAGGGACTCTGTGGGGCGTTGCCAGAACCGAATGTGCGCATCACAATAGCTTTGAGGTTGGGCGTGTGGATGATATGACGGATCAGATCCTCGCGGATACCTGGGAAAAGGGAGAAGATAATCACATTGTTGTCGAGACGGAAATGGGGTATCATCGTTTTCGAGAAGTCGGGTTTCAAGATGCGCTCACGATGATAGGTGATATTCACACCAGCCTCAACGAGATGCGGGTAGTTGAACGACTCGAAGGCATTGAACTCCTCGGCACTCTGTTTGGTAGTACGATTGCCACGCAACAGATGTCCACCAAAATAGATACCCACCTCTGGCACCAAGGCTCGCCCTTCTGCATCTTTAGCAGCAGCAATCTCAACGGCAGTGATGAGGTTCTCCTTTCCGTCAGTGCGCAACTGCCCGATAGGGAGTTGGGAACCTGTGAAGATAACAGGTTTTGTGAGGTTTTCGAGCATATAGGAGAGGGCAGAGGCGGTATAGGCCATCGTATCGGTGCCATGAAGCACCACAAAACCGTCATAGTCGTCATAGTGATCAGCGATGCAATGACTGATGTCTGTCCATCGTGCAGGTGTCATGTCGCTGGAATCGATAGCGGGTGTGAACTGATAAGTAAAGATTTCTGTATCGAATTGTTCGAGTTCTGGCACATGCAGGAGCAGATGCTCGAAATCGAAAGGCTCGAGGGCACCTGTCTGAGGATTGCGGTTCATACCGATGGTACCGCCTGTATAGATGAGTAGAACTTTGCTTGACATGGGAAATAAAACGTTTACGTGAATATTTTCTGCAAAGATAGTGCTTTTCTCGGAAAAAAACGTTAACTTTGCGCAAAAATTAAAACAAAATAATTATGAAGCAGTTCAATGACGATAACTTCGTTCTGGAGACCCAGATAGCTCAGGACTTGTATCACAACTATGCGGCTAAGATGCCTATCATCGATTATCACTGTCATCTGATTCCTGAGATGGTGGCTAACGACCATCGTTTTAAGAGCATCACTGAGCTGTGGCTCGGTGGTGATCACTATAAATGGCGTGCCATGCGTACGAATGGTGTGGAAGAGAAATACATCACAGGCAAGGATACCAGCGACTGGGAGAAGTTTGAGAAGTGGGCGGAGACTGTGCCTTACACCTTCCGTAACCCTCTGTATCACTGGACACACTTGGAATTGAAGACTGCTTTCGGCATTACAAAACAGCTGAGTCCCAAGACGGCTCGTGAGATCTTTGACGAGTGTAACGAGAAGCTGAAGCAGCCCGAGTTCTCAGCCCGTGGTCTGATGAAGCATTACAATGTGGAGTGTGTCTGTACGACAGACGATCCCGTGGATGATCTGCACAACCATATTGAATATGCCAAGCACAAGGCTGCCGACGATCCCATCATGCTTCCTGCATGGCGCCCTGACAAAGCTATGAACATTGAGAAACCAGGTTTCTCTAAGTATGTGGAGCAACTTAGTGAGGTGAGCGGCGTGACTATTACGAAGTTTGCTGATATGGTCGACGCCCTCCAGAAGCGTCATGAGTTCTTCGAGGCTCAGGGCTCTAAGCTCTCAGATCATGGTCTTGAGGAGTTCTATGATGAGGAATATACTGACTCTCAGATTGAGACCATCTTTGAGAAAGCTATGAGAGGTCAGCAGTTGTCAAATCTGGAGATTCGTCAGTTTAAGAACTGTTTCCTGACTGTCATGGGAGAGATGGATGCCGATGCCGGCTGGACACAGCAGTACCACTATGGTACTATCCGCGACAACAATACGGCTATGTATAACCGTGTGGGTGCAGATACAGGCTTCGACTCTATCGGTGAGTTTAACACTGCTAAGGCCTTGTCGCATTTCCTCGACAAGTTGAATTCGAAAGGTAAGCTTACACGTACCATATTATATACATTGAACCCCTGTGCCAACGAGATGATTGCCACAATGCTGGGTAACTTCCAGGGGGGAGAGCCCGGAAAGATCCAGTTTGGTTCCGGTTGGTGGTTCAATGATCAGATGGATGGTATGACGCGTCAGATGAACGCCCTTTCTGTATTGGGTCTTCTGAGCCGCTTTGTGGGTATGCTTACTGATAGCCGTTCGTTCCTCTCTTATCCGCGTCATGAGTACTTCCGCCGCATCCTCTGCAACCTTCTCGGCAATGATGTAGAGAAGGGACTGCTGCCATGCGATATGGAGATCCTGGGACGCATGGTGGAGGATATCAGCTACAACAATGCGCGCCGCTACTTTAAGTTCTATTAAAAAATGCACTATCTGAGCACTCGATATGAGATATAATGCAGGATTTAACCGCGAAGGCGACTACGAGCACTACACCGTAGAGGAGTCTATGCCACTGCTGGAATGGTTGTTAGCAAACGTTCAGCAGAGTCGTACAAAGATTAAGGCGACACTACAAGGAAGGGGAATCAAGGTAAACGGCAAGACCGTCTCACAGTTTGACTTCCCACTGGAGCGTGGCATGAAGGTGGCGGTATCGAAGACCAAACGCAATCAGCAAGGCTTTAAGAGTCGCTACGTGAAGATTGTGTATGAAGACAAGTGGCTCATCGTGGTTGAGAAAGCTGTTGGCATCCTCTCGATGGCAGCAGGTCACTCCAGTCTGAATGTCAAATCGGTACTCGATGACTACTTCAAGAAGTCGCGCCAGAAATGTACTGCCCATGTGGTGCATCGTCTGGATCGTGATACCAGTGGTTTGATGGTCTATGCCAAGGATATGGAGACTGAACAGATACTGGAGCACAATTGGCACGACATCGTATATGATCGTCGCTATGTGGCAGTCTGTTCTGGTGAGATGGAGAATGATGAAGGTACTGTCGCCAACTGGCTGAAGGATAATAAAGCCTACGTCACTTACTCTTCGCCTGTAGATAATGGCGGTAAGTATGCCGTAACCCATTATCATGTGATGGCGCGTACTACGGAGCACTCGCTGGTAGAGTTTAAGTTGGAGACGGGGCGCAAGAATCAGATTCGTGTGCACTCCGCTGATATGGGGCATCCTGTTTGTGGTGATCCCAAATACGGCAATGGCGACGATCCGCTGCATCGTCTCTGTCTGCATGCGTGGCTGTTGTGCTTCCATCATCCAGTAACGGGCGAGCCCATGGAGTTTGAGACACCTGTACCCACAGAATTTAGAAAAATGTTCAAATAAGGTTTATGGGAAACATTGGTTATTACATATTTGTGCTGGTAGCACTGATTGTGGCCTTCCTCGTAGTGAAGAAGGTGGCATCGTGCATGATCAAAACAGTGGTGCTGTTAGCTATGGTGGTAGCGCTGGCTGCTATCTACTTTTTGTATTTCACGTAGTAGCAGCTATCTCTTCATCCTAAAGGCGGTTGAAGGCTTCATGCAGTTTGGCTGG
>JAEEGJ010021897.1_pt1 | contig 13653 bp, 9 predicted proteins | sample 8958761 | NCBI WGS metagenome assembly JAEEGJ01 (sample SAMN16246546, study PRJNA631951) | gut metagenome | biome: gut microbiome; feature: rumen; material: RS-attached | host: Bos | place: Iran: Karaj | collected 2018-10 | reverse complement strand
CATTTCGACAGCTCAGTAGCGTTGGAAATCATCGCTTGATGGTTCAGATCCACCATGACCAAATCAGCATGATAGCCTTCACGGATAAAACCTCGACGGTCAATACGATACAAAATCGCTGGATTATGGCACATCAGCTGCACCAGCTGAGGAAAATCAAGGCCATTGTCACGCATCACCTCCACCATCACTTGCAACGAATGCTGGATGGAAGGGAATCCTGACTTGCTGGTGAAATAGTCATCGGTAAACTTCTCCTCTCGCAGATGAGGCGCATGATCAGTGCCAATCGTATCAATAATTCCCGTTTGCAAGGCCTGAAGCAAGGCCTCACGGTCACGATGCGACTTGATAGCGGGATTACACTTGATAGCAAATCCCTTCTTCTCATAGTCATGATCATCAAACCACAGATAATGAGGGCAAGTCTCCGCAGTGATTCTCTTGTCGCGCAATGGGATGTCGTTTCTAAACAAGGCCAATTCCGCTTTTGTGGAGATATGCATCAGATGCAGCCGTGCCCCGAACTTCTCCGCCATATCGACGGCCTTTGACGAGGATTTATAGCACGCCTCCATGGTGCGGACAAAAGGATGGATGCCGGCATCCGGAACCACTTCTCCCTTCGCCACAAGGTCTTTACAACGCACGGTATTGGCATGAATAGTCTGCTCGTCCTCACAATGGGCGGCTATCAAGCAGGGAGATTCTCTAAACAGCCGCACCAGCACCTCGTTTTGGTCCACCAACATGTTACCTGTGCTGGAACCCATGAAGAGCTTGATGCCACACACCTTTTTGGGGTCAGTCTTCACCACTTCTGCCAGGTTATCGTTCGTCGCGCCAAGATAGAAGGAATAGTTGGCCAGTGACTTCTCTGCGGCGAGGTCGAACTTCTGTTGCAGCAGCGCTTGCGTAGTGGTTTGCGGGAGCGTGTTAGGCATGTCCATGAACGAGGTCACCCCACCAGCCACGGCAGCGCGGCTCTCCGTATAAAGATCCGCCTTATGGGTCAATCCCGGCTCACGAAAATGCACGTGTTCGTCGATGATGCCGGGGATAAGGTATTTACCCGTACCATCGATTACCGAGGCGGAGCCCGCATCAAAAGGCTCGCCATCAGGCACGATTTTGGCTATCTTGCCATCAGAAATAAAGACACTTGCCAGGAAGGTCATACCTTCGTTGACAAGTGTCGCATTTTTAATCAAATAATTCATCAGACTTTCTTAGGTTTAATCTTTCCTGTCATGCCTCTCCAGCGTAAGTTAAGCACGCCGAAAATGGCTTCTCTGAAGATGCCTTTGCTCATCTTCGACTGTCCTTCGCGGCGGTCGGTGAAGATGATCGGCACCTCTTCGATTTTGAAGCCCAGCTTCCAGGCGGTATATTTCATCTCGATTTGGAAGGCATAGCCCACGAACTTAATACGGTCGAAGTCGATGGTCTCCAAGACCTTTCTCGTGTAACACACGAAGCCTGCCGTGGTGTCACGCACTTTCATGCGGGTGATGAAACGCACGTATGCCGAGGCGTAGTACGACATCAGCACACGACCCATAGGCCAGTTGACCACGTTGACGCCCGTCTTGTAGCGGGAGCCCACGGAAAGGTCAGCACCATTAGCGCAGGCGTCATGCAGTCGCGCCAGGTCATCAGGGTTATGCGAGAAGTCGGCATCCATCTCGAACACATACTGGTAGTCCCGCTCCAAAGCCCATTTGAAGCCCATGATATAGGCGGTACCGAGGCCTAGTTTGCCAGGACGTTCCAGCAGGAACAAACAGTCGGAAAACTCAGCCATCATGCCTTTCACGATATCCGCGGTGCCATCGGGACTGTTGTCGTCGATGATGAGGATATCGAAAGCCATCGGCAGGTTAAAGACATAACGGATAATCTTCTCGATGTTTTCTTTCTCTTTATAGGTGGGTATGATGACTAAGTTTTCTGACATGTTCAAAAGTTATTTTATGGATTAAATTACCTTCCAAGCACAAAGTCACTCTCCGTGCCACCACTGTCACGAAGGCCTGCCTGACCAAAATAGGTGCGAAGCTTGCCATTCACTGACAAGACCTTTCCCAAATTTTCCGGATGATCCTTAAGGTTCACTTGAGCACGCAAAGGCTTACCTGCAGGCAGGTTCACAATGATACATGAACTCACATCCTTGCAATCGGGATCATCAGCAATAAGCACATTGGTGTCAAGATCGAAAGGAGCGGCCCAGTTAATCTGGTCGTTAGAACTCACAGCATTGTTTCCACTCTTCACTGAACCCACAATATAGCCTCTCACCCATGCGACAGGCTTTTCACTCTGCAAGGCGATTCCTGCTGCAACATTATACGGGTCAGCTTGTGTGCCACTGCCTTCCCCTTCACCCGGGGTAGGAGGTGTGGGAGGCGTGTCGCCACCACCATTGGCCTGACCTTCTTGGACGGTGATACGCTTGACCTCAAAGGTTCTGGACTCAGAATCCGTGGAAGTGAATTTGATGGCCACCGTGACATTCTGTCCCATAAAGTCATTCAGGCTGGTTTCAACCGTTTGGAAATCACTCCAGTTTGCTGTGTTTGGATAAACAGCCGACATCTCTGTCCATGTAGCCGTAGTCGGATCGTTTCCATAAACATAATTTGTAGAAACCTGCAAGGTCACGTCTTTGGCATTGCTATTTTGATATTGAGCTGCATAATTAACAGAGACCTTGGCATCACTGACTCCAGTGACAGCCACCGGCGAAGAGATGAGCCAGTCTTCGTTAGCATGAGACGAGCCACTCACATAACCCGTCATCTTAGCCGTGTTATAATCGATCATCCAAGACTGAGGTCCTAACACGTCTTTCGTGATGTAGCTTCCAAACTCAGAATCGAAGGACTGAGTGTAAGGCATGTTTTGAAGCTCACCGTCTGGGGTTGGAGGCGTGGGTGGCGTTTCGCCACCGTCAGCATGGCCTTCCTGAACCGTGATGCTCTTAATCTCGATGGTTCTGGACTCAGAATCCGTGGAGGTGAATTTGATGGCCACCGTGACATTCTGTCCGATAAAGCCATTCAAGCTGGTTTCAACCGTTTGGAAGTCGTTCCAGTTGGCTGTATTTGGATAAGTGGCCGACATCTCCGTCCACGTAGCCGTAGCAGGATCGTTGCCAAAGACATAATCCGTAGAAACCTGCAAGGTCACATCACGCGCATTACTGTTTTTGTATTGAGCGGCATAATTGACAGAGACCTTAGCCTCACTGACTCCCGTGACAGCCACCGGCGAAGAGATGAGCCAGTCTTCATTAGCGTTTGAGGAGCCACTCACAAAGCCCGTCATCTTGGCGGTATGATAATCGATGATCCAGGACTGAGGTCCTAACACGTCTTTCTGGATGTAGGTTCCGAACTCCGAATCGAAGGACTGACTATACGGCATGTTTTGAAGTTCACCATCTGGGGTAGGAGGCGTGGGAGGTGTTGGACCATTGCCAGGCTCACCTTCTTGTACAAGGATATATTTCACCTCAATGGTTCTGGACTGTTTCTCTGACGAAACGAATTTGATAGCCACCGTGACAGTCTCACCAAGGAACTCATCAAGGCTGGTCTCAACCGTCTGGAAGTCTGACCAGTTTGCGGTGTTGGGATAAGTGACAGGCATCTGGATCCAGTCAGCCGAGAGAGGATCTGACCCTGCCTTATAATTCTTGGAGATTTGCAGCGTCACGTCTTCGGTGTTGCTGTTCTGATATTGAGCAGCATAATTCACACACACCTTCACATGATCAACATTCGTAAGAGCGACAGGAGCCGACAGCAGCCAGTCTTCGTTGACATAATTATTGCTACCGACATGGCCAGTCATCTTCGCGGTGTTATAGTCAATTTCCCACTCCTGGTCGCCCGCCACACTGTAAGTCGTGTAAGTGCCAAAAGAAGTAGCGAAATCTTGGAAGTAGGGCAAGCCCGAATTACCTCCTGGCACATAGTCATCGAATTCCAACTCTTTTGCGGAGCGGATATAGAGTTGCCAAGTACTGTTATAGACCGAAGCGATGGCGACCAGATTACCTGTGCCTTGAGGCAGTGAGTCATAAGCGAAATTAGCATAGTTGCTGGTACGGACGATGACGTTGTTGGAAGGATCCAAGGCGTCGATCAAGGTACGGTTTCCTGAGGTGGTGGCATCCGCGAAGGTATTCTGCTCCGTGAATTTCACATTCTCCAAGCGAACCAAACCAGCAAGGTATTTCCCTTGGTTGATTTCAGCAATGGTAGCTTTGGCAGGCTCGATGTCCTTGTTATTGGCCAGGATAACGATATGGCCGTCAGCTTCAAAGTTGCTCAGCTGGGGCAGGTTGTTATACAAAGAGTACGTGACATCCTTCAGATAGACACGGATGGAGTCACCGATACGCACACCGCTGACAGCGTTGAGGTGAAGCTCGAGGGCGGCACCCGTTTTGGGGTCTTGCATGAAGGCGGACTTGTAGAGGTTACCCGACTGTTCATCAGCAGTGATGATGCCATACACCGAGGCGTCCTCCTTAAACACAGTGCCTGATTCCATGGCAAGTATCGAGTCAATGGTATAAACCTGGCCTATTGGCAAAAGCTGGATAGGCGGTTCTGGATAGTCTTTCTTGCAAGAGACAAACAAAATGCTCAGCAAAGCAAGAAGCAAAAAACTAGATTTTAATACTTTTTTCATATTTACAATATTTATATTTAACTATTCTCAACTATCAATTATTTCCTCACCGTCAGGCTGATAAAATAATTCAGCCCATACATATAGGAATATTTCTCAGGGAACATCTGGGGATTGTTGGCGTTGAAACGCAGCTGCTCGTAACCATACAGGATGGTGCTCTTGTTGTTAAGCACGTTGTTGACGCTCACATTCACCAAGAAATAATATCCTTTATAACGTTTGGAGAACCCGCCATAGAAATCAAGCGTGAAAGCAGGCTTCATAGGTGTCTGGGTCAGCACGTCTTTAATACGGATGTCATCCTGGGAATAATGCAACATACCTTCTGCGGTATGGTTATAGGGGTTCACGTCGAAATACATGTTGGCAAGGTAGTTGGCGTTGAGGCTCACCCACCAGTATTTCGGTGAGTTGTATTTGATACCCAAGGATGCCACCGACTCGGGACCTGTTGAGACGTGATAGTCTTTCAGGTAAGCAATGCTATTTTCAATGTAAGCCATTGTATTGTTGTCATCGTAAACCGAGAAGATCGGGTTGTTACGATACGTATGGATGCCGTTGGCGGCAGCAGCCTGCAAGGTGACAGTCGGAGTGACATTCCATTCCGCACCCAATTCCACGCCAAGGCTCTTCTGGTTGATGTCGGTCATAATGAAATTAATAAACTCGCTGGTGTAGGAGTTGGCGCTGGTTGTAGTGTTTTGGAACACATTTTCGCAGTAGAAACTGCGGTTCCAAATGAGGTTTTGGTATGTGTAATAATAACCTGTTAGGCGCAACTTGAACTCAGGAGAGCGATACAGATAGCTCAAATCAAAGGCATTGATGCGTTCACTCTTTGGGTTACTTCCCACGACTGTTTGGCGGGTGCGGGGCGACACATAAATGTCCCTAAACTGAGGAGCTTGGTTCATAAAGGCCATATTAGCCACGATGTGATTACGACCGTTGATGGCGTAGGTCACACCAGCCTTCACGCTCGGATCGAAGAAGTTGTGCATCTCATCTTTGCCGTAGGAGTTATCGGCGAAAGAGCCGCTCTTCCATAGGCCTTCACGCCAGATCTGCGTGAACTCAGCCTGCAAGCCCAGATAAAGGTCGAAGTTGCCGACAAGCCAGTCGATTTGGTCCCAAATGCGACCGTAGTTGCGGTTGGCGTAGTAGTTGTAGCCGATGATGTCGCCGACCTTGGCCACATGGTTGGGGTTGAGCAGGTTGGTCTGGCACTCGTCGCTTTCGAGACTCTCGGCATACTTATTAATATCGTAGTAAAAATCGCCACCAAGGAGGTCATCGACACATTCGTAATAATGCGTCCTCGATGCACTCACGGCAAAGCCGCCCGTCATAAGCAGATTGGGGGCAAACTCGTGCTTAAAATATGTAGAGTTACCCATCTGACGCTTGTCGTAGCGACGCTCGGCAAGGAGGTATTTAGAGGCGTTACCCGTGATGGTGTTGCCTTCCTGTCCGTTGGCATTGTAAACGGTGAAGAGGTGATTGCGGTTGGCGGTGTAGAGACCGTCCCAGTCGATCTGCGTGACTTTCGGGTCACGGTTACGCCATGCCTCAAACTGAGCCTCGATTTCGGCTGTGCTATGGGCGTTGGTCATGTAATAGCTCGGAAGGTTCTTGTAATAGTCGGGACGCGGGTCGGGGGCCTCACCCCATTCGAGGCTGGTCTGACCGCCACGGCCGGCAAAATAATACACCGAGGTGAAAAACTCAGTTCTTCTGTTCGGCGTCCAATTCCAGGTGAGGTTGGCGAAAGGTTGGTGGTAGGTGCTCACACGCGAGTTGCGGATGACCTGCTTGCCGTTGGCGTCAATGGTCTGATAGCCCCAGTTGGGGTTATAGTAGTTGGATCCGACGAGGTCGTAGGCCTCTTGCACCACAGGAGCCGAGCCACCGCGCTGCGAGGGTGCGCCGAACACGGTAAGGTCGATGCTGTGCTTGTCGTTGATCTTCTTCTCCACGGAGAGGAAGTAGCTATAGCCTTGGTAGAAGGTGCCTTCGGTGTAGCCCTTGCCCGCATAACGTCCGCTGGCAGCCGCCATCAGGTACCAGCCGTTGCCCATCTCGCCTGTGCCGATGGAGGCCATGGCGCGGTGGTTGTAGGAACGGTTACTGAAGGCATAGCTCACTGAAATCTGCTTGCGGTACTGCGAAGCACGGGTGTTGTAGGCAGTGAGACCACCAAGACCTCCAAATCCGGCACCGGTCTTGCCGAGGCCTTCTACGAGAACCGAATTACGGAAAGCGTCGTTGAGGCCGCCCCAGTTGGAGAAGACCGGACGCCCCGTCTCGGGGTCGTTCATCGAGATGCCGTTGATCATCACCTCGCTGTACTTCGAGTCGTTGCCACGCACGCGGTAGCGCAATGAGCCCAGATTATAGGCTGCGATGCTGTTGAACACGTCGCGCGACGAGTTGAGCAAGGTGGATGCATCGTTGACCGAGGTGGATGACTCGTCAAAGTCAGAGTCGAGCAGAATCACCGTCGGCACATCGTTTTGGTTCAAGTCGGTAGTGTCGACAACTTGGGCATACGCCCCCGTCATCAGCACCGTTGCGACCAAAAATAGTAGGAATTTCTTCATATTGAACTTTTTATGATTTGCGTTGGGTTTTGTGTGAATCAAACGGACAAAAATAGGAAAAAGTTCTTTTGTCGCTATCATTTTTATTGGATTAATTTGCTACCTTTGCCGCGTTATCAACCCTAATATCACGCCCTACATGAACAAACACTTTGCTTCCATATTGGCACTTTTGGCTTTTGCACTTGGTTTTACGAGCCTTAACGCCCAAGAACAGCAAGCCTATAAGGTCGGCTTGGTCGGTTTCTATAACCTGGAAAACCTCTTCGACACCATCAATGACCCGAACAAAAACGACGAGGAGTTTCTGCCCCAAGGTGCCAACCAATGGAACTCGGAAAAATACCTATCCAAGCTCCACAATATGGCCTATGCCATCTCTACCATCGGTGCCGACATCACGCCCGACGGTGTGGCCATCCTCGGCATGTCGGAGATGGAGAACCGCACCGTGTTGGAGGACCTCGTCGCCCAACCCGAACTGAAAGGCCGCAACTACCAAGTGGTGCACTACGACTCGCCCGACCGCCGTGGCGTGGATGTAGGTTTGATATACAATCCAAAATACTTCAAGCCAACCAATAGCAAGACATACCGCACCATCGTCCCCGAAGATCCCGAGTTCATCACCCGCGACCAACTGGTCGTCTCCGGCCTCTTCGACGGCGAGATGATGCACTTCATCGTCATGCACTGGCCTTCACGTGCCGGTGGCGAGAAACGCTCCATGCCTGGCCGTATTGCCGCTGCCAACCTCTGCCGCCACATCGCCGACAGCATCATGCGCCAAGACCAAAACGCCAAAATCATCATGATGGGCGACTTCAACGACTACCCTGACAGCAAGAGCGTGATCAACTACCTGCGTGCCTCGGGCGACATGAAAGACCTGCGCGACGGCGAGTTTTTCAACCCCATGTATGAATTGCACAAAAAAGGCTACGGCACTAACTTCTACCGCGATGCGCCTGGCGTGCTCGACCAGATGATCCTCACCCCTGCCCTGCTGCCCAACGGCTACGACAGCTACCAGTTCAAGAACGCAAAGGTACACAACAAGGAATTCCTGAAGCAACACGGAGGCCGTTACAACGGCTATCCCTTCCGCACCTTCGCCAGCGGCGTCTGGATGGGTGGCTACAGCGACCACTTCCCGGTGTATGTCATTCTGCTGAAAAAAGCGTAAAAGTTAAGGTCCCTGAGCTCGTCGAAGGGCCGACCGATAATTGACGGTGCTTCGATACTTCGACAGGCTCAGTACTCAGCAACCTGTTTCACTACATTACCAAACCTCTATTTCATCCACAAAAATCCAAGCGGGATTGCCAAATCCACTATGGTCTTCGGGCAGGTCGTAGCCTGAAATCACGACCTCGACAAACTTTGCCGTGACGGGTTCAAAATCCAGTTCGTAGGCAAAGATGCCGTCGCTGTCGGCCCAAGTGGAAATCGGGATGTCCTTTTGCGCCACCTCGCGGAAGGTCCCGCCATCGTCGGAAACCAACACCTTGACTTGGCTCGGATTGTAGATCCACGCACCTTTGTTCACTAAGGCATGGAAACGGACATGCTGCATCTCTGCAGGCTGCTCCAAATCGATAATGGCATCCAAAGGATAGCCGCAAAAGCCCAGCCAACGCCCCGAGTTGTAGGCTCCCCTACCCAAGTTGCCGTCATTGAGCAACGATGCGCCTTCGTAGGTGTATTTCTCGGCAGGCTGTTGGCGCAAGGTGATGGGCTTGTGGGTGGCCAGATTGGTTTCCACCGTGTCGGCCCACACCTGCGGGTTGAAGATGTGATCGGCGTAGGTGTAATGATAGAGTTCATAAAGTTGCACCATGTGGCGACAGCGTTCGACAAAAGCCTCAAAGTCACGCTCCTGGGGATTGTTCCACTGTATTTCTGTCAAGGCTTCCATGCGTGGCAGGGCCATGTACTGCACATGCCAGAAATGGGCGATGTATTCCGTCCAGATATTGGCTTGCACACCGATGATATGCTTTTGCTGCTCGGGTGTCAGTTCCTCGGGCAGCGGCTGGAACTCATACACGCGCTCCACGGGCAGGTAACCGCCGATGCACATGGGCTCGCTGGCGATGTCCTCGCTCTGGTAGTAGTCGAAATAAAGATGCGACGACGGCGCCATAATCACATCGTGACCTTTGCGTGCCGCCTCGATGCCGCCTTCCGTGCCACGCCAGCTCATGATGATGGCCGTCTCGGAGACATTGCCTTCCAAAATCTCGTCCCAACCGATGACACGCCTTCCACGCGCCTCCACCACCTTGGCCATGCGGTTCATCACATAGCTTTGCAGGTAGTCCTCGGCGGAGAACTTGTCGTCTTTCTTGATGCCCAGTTCCTTGATTTTGGCTTGGCATTTCGGGCATTTTTCCCAGCGTACCTTGGGGCATTCGTCGCCGCCAATGTGAATATAGGGCGAAGGAAACACATCCATCACCTCGTTCAGCACATCCTCGACAAACATCATGGTCTCCTCGTTGCCTGCACAAAGCACGTCTTCCGACACGCCCCAGCGCTTCCACACCTCGTAGGGACCGCCCGTGCAGCCCAATTGCGGATAGCACGCCAAAACCGCCTGCATGTGGCCAGGCAGGTCAATTTCAGGAATGATGTTGATGTGACGCTCAGCAGCATATTCAATGAGGTCGCGGAGTTCGTCTTGGGTATAGAAACCGCCGTGGCGGATGGTATCGTAGAGGTTGCCATTATGCCCGATGACCGTGCCGTTACGATAGGCACCCATCTCTGTCAGTTCAGGGTATTTCTTGATTTCGATGCGCCAGCCTTGGTCGTCGCTGAGGTGGAAATGGAACTGGTTCATGTTGTGCATGGCCAGCATGTCGATATAGACCTTCACCGAGTCCAAGGGGATGAAATGGCGACAGGGGTCGAGGTGCATACCGCGATAGGCGAAGTTGGGGTAGTCTTTTATTGTTCCGCAAGGGAGTTGAGAGTTTAGAGTTGAGGGTTTAGAGTTGAGAGTCAGTTGAGAGTTTGAAGTTGAGAGTTGAGAGATGGGCAGGCTTTTGCGGAGGGTTTGGATGCCGTAGAACACGCCGGCAGCGTCGGCGCCTTTGATGGTGACTTGCTTAGGGTTGATGTTGATTTCGTATGCTTCGGCTTGGTCGAAATCCTCGGGGACCACATTCAGCACAATGCCGTCGGGCTGGCTTTGATATTCTTGCATCTTCAAGGCATAACCCATGATGTCATTCACGTATTCGACCAGAAACTGCGCCTCACGTTGAATGCCCGATTCGTAATAGACAATAGTCTTTGGCCCTAGCTCAAACGGCTTCTCTTCATTCAGTTGAACCTCTTTGGGCTGAGGGATAATGTCGTAATTGGCAACAGGGAGTTGTTCTTTCGTGCAGGCGGACAGAGCGAGCGCCACAATTAATAAAATGGATAGTTTTTTCATACGTATTGGAATTAATTTGTGGCAAAGATATTAAATTCTTAACCACAACACCTTGCCCATGCTGGGCATACGAAAAAAAAAGTCCCCTGAAACCAGAGGACTCTTTTTTGTTAGGAATGACTTACAAATTAATCAAGCTGCATGGCATACATATTTGTAAATGTCTGGGCAACAATAACATTGTCAGCATTCTGTGTAGTGTAGCTACCAAGAAGGGTTTCACCGTCATAGACCTCAACAGTAAAGCCGTTGGCCAAGGTTCCTTCAGGAAGGACAAAGGTGAAGTCTCTGGACAGGTCGGGATAGCAAGTTTGCTTAGTGTCGCACAGCATGGTGATAATATTGTTTGTACCTTCAAAGACATAGCTCAAACCATTCTGGGCATAAACAATATCACCAGCAATATTTTCATTAGCGACAAGGACAACCTTGTCAATTTCTCTGGTCGTACCTTGAGGGGCATAGAAAGACACGTTCAGGAAACCACAATTGCTTTGGAACTGGAAGTTGTCAGCATTGTTGAAACCAACCATCGGATAGATGCCACTGACAAAGTTATGTTGCGGCACATAGGTTTGCGTAGCAGGGATGGTCATTCTCACATTGGCACCATCAACAACAGCGCTCGGATAGAAAGCGGTGTAGTCAGCGGTTTGGAGTTCGGACAAGAAACTCACCTTCTCAACGTCATCGACGAAGAAAGTAGCATCTTTATCAGCTTTGTCGGTGAGAACGAAATCGTAGTCGACACCAGCTCCGTTGAAAACCTTAATTTCATCACCATCGTCCCAAACCAAGTCCATTCCTTGAGCATGTGTTCTAGCATCGGAAATTGTTTGAGGCATGGAAGCGCTGAAAGTCACGTTTTTGGTATCGTTCTTCTTGCATGCAGTGAAAGCAAGAGCCACAAGGGCGCAAAGGCCCAGCATTCTTACAACTTTTTTCATTTTTTTCTCTGATTTTAAGTTAGACATTAATTAATACCGATTACCAGTTTCCGCCTTTTTGTTGAAATTCCAATCCAGTACCGTAGAATTCGGTCTCAAGTTCTACAGAAGCACAAAGGACGCCTTGTGGTTCGATTTCAATGACTTCCGCTTTGGGAGCCACATACAGTTTAATTTCTTTCATTTGTTTGATGTTTTAATTGTTAATAATGTGATTAATTATGCTCAAATTTATGTTCTGATTTCTCCTATTGAATCATCGTGCAAATTAAATACTTTTTTCTTTATGGCTTTGCAAAACATTCCATCTATTTAAGATATTAAAACCTATCCATTTTGGATATATTCCTCAAAAAAATTATAATTCAGTATCTCAGAAATGTGTTTCAACAAGTCCGTGTTGATGGAAGGACTGGCATACACCTTATACAGATGGTTGGGCGTACAAGGTATTTGGTGTGCAAGCCAAACCGTCGTCCTCCCCTGCTGCTGCAGCACGGCCTTAATCCTACTCCCTATGTGTACATCCCTTACGTTCGACATATTCTGTTTTTCACCTTGCAAAAATACACATTAATTTCAAAAATACAAAAAATCACATCCATTAATATTAATATTAATTGAGTGCTGTTTTCGTCTTGCGGAGACATTGCGCGCAACGCCTCTACTTTGCATTCACACACCGCGCCTTAATAAAATTATAAACGAAATCGAAATCCTCGTCGGCGACATAAACCTGGTTCTTATCGAATAGTTGGTTAACCTTGATCAGATTCAGCCGACGGCGCGCTTTGACACACCGCACATTGGCAAATACGGAGGTGCTCTTCGTTTTCGATGCGGCCAGCACGCCTGCGCCCATCGTCGTAGGGCTTTTGGCCATAGCACCCACCAGCGCCGTAATCAACCCAATCACCTCAGCTTTCTTGACTTGCCGAGGCATCTGGATGTGGGTCACTTCTTTCTCGTCCATCTCGAAAAGAACGACATACTTGCCTAATATGGCTGCCGTAATCAGAACACCAATGATTGTCAAGACAACAAATATTCCTAACATGATACCCGAAAGTTTCGTCCAAAACAGGAAATAATCCAGTTTCATATCCCCTAGGCCTATGATCAATCCGAACAGCCATACGATGCCGATAGAAATCATCATAACCTTGAGAACCGTAAAGAAGATGGTTGGGTTTTTCAGCATATTCATCTCATACACCCAACGGTATTTCCCGTCGCTGCAGAAACGGACTTCCTTGCCTTGGTAAGTCTTGCTTTCGACAGACTGCGATGCCTTTTCTATTGAATTGTCCATACTTTTTTTTGCAAAAATAAAAAAAGGATGGCTTTCACCATCCTTTTCTGTTGATTTTTGTCAAACAGGCTTATTCGCCCAACTTGATACGCACGAAGTTGCACACCGTGGCTTCCTTGTCGGCAGCCTGGATGTATTCGGCGACAGTCTTCGGGTCGGCGACCAGAGAGACTTGGTTGAGCAGGCAGCTCTCCTTGAAGAACTTGTTCAGACGGCCTTTGGCGATGTTCTGAATCATGCCTTCGTTGAGGTTCACCTGACCAGGCACAGTGGCCTTGATTTCGCGGGCCTGGGCACCTTGTTCCTCAGTGATGTAGCCTTTGGTGATGTTGGAGTTGATGTGGTCATCGCTGTCGACGTGGTTGGGATTGATGCCAGCCTTGCGGAGCGCCTTCTCGACTTCCTTGGCGATTTGCTCTTCCTTGGTCTTGTCGACGGCAACGGCAAACTCGCGGTCCTTCACCTCTTGCGGGATGGAGGCTTCGCTCACCGAAAGCGGGTTCATGGCGGCGACGTGCATGCACACTTCGTGGCTCACTTCCTCAACGCCGGCGAAATTCTTGTTCATTTCGACGATGGTGGCGAGGCGGTTGCCAGGATGGTTGTAGTTGGCCACATATTCACCTTCGAGGACTTTGA
>JAEEGJ010021896.1_pt1 | contig 13656 bp, 8 predicted proteins | sample 8958761 | NCBI WGS metagenome assembly JAEEGJ01 (sample SAMN16246546, study PRJNA631951) | gut metagenome | biome: gut microbiome; feature: rumen; material: RS-attached | host: Bos | place: Iran: Karaj | collected 2018-10 | reverse complement strand
CCGGCGAGGATGCGAACCTCCGGGGCTCGGAGTTCTTTGCCAACAACCCCATCGTGCCGCTGGAGCAGATCAAGTACCTGTTCAACATCGACATGATCGGTGACAACAATCCGGTGCAGTATTGCGAGTGCAGCGACGAGGGGATGCGGGGCTTCGCCCTCTTCGAGAAGATCAACGGCGAAAAACAGTATTTCAAGGCGCTGCACCGCGGAGAGCTTGCCGCCAACAGCGATCATTATCCCTTCGCCACCCGTCACGTTCCCTGCATCTTTCTCGAGAACGAGAGCGGCGATGCCTTCCCCTTCTACCACACCATCTACGACAACTGGGAGCACGCTGTCTTCGACAGTTACGAGCCTGTTTTCAAGCTGGTTACCGAATTTATCGAGCAATACTGATTCTAGTATTTACGGAAATTGCGTATCTTTGTTCGTTTTTTGTGTATTAAACGAACTGAGATATGTGTGGAATCGTCGGCTATGTCGGAGGACGCCAAGCCTACCCCATCCTGATCAAAGGACTGACCCGCCTCGAGTACAGGGGCTATGACAGCGCCGGCGTGGCGCTCATCGGCGACGGGGGCGACCTCGTCATCTACAAGACCAAAGGAAAGGTGCGCGACCTGGAGAAACTGGCATCGGCCCAGGACGTTTCCGGCGTCATCGGCATCGCCCACACCCGCTGGGCCACCCACGGGGAGCCGAGCGACGTCAATTCCCACCCCCACTATTCCGAAAACCACCGGCTGGCGCTGATCCACAACGGCATCATCGAGAACTACCAGGCCGTCAAGACCGAATTGGAGCGGCACGGCTACCATTTCCAGAGCCAGACCGACACCGAGGTCGTCATCCAGCTGATCCAGTATATGATGGATTCCCAGTGCGCCAGCCTGGAGGAGGCTGTCCCGCTGGCGCTGAGCCAGGTCGTCGGCGCCTATGCCCTGGTGATCATGGACAAGAACCAGCCTGACAAGCTCATCGCCGCCCGCAAGGGCAGTCCGCTGGTCATCGGCGTGGGCGAGGACGAGTTCTTCGTGGGCTCCGACGCTTCCCCGATCATCGAATACACGCACAAGGTGGTCTATCTGGACGAGGAGCAGATTGCCTATATCCAGCGCGGAAAGGACCTTCGCATCACGGACCTGAAGAGCGTCGAGCAGACGCCCCAGGTGCGGGAGCTGGAGATGAGCCTGAGCGAGATCGAGAAGGGCGGTTTCCCTCATTTCATGCTCAAGGAGATCTTCGAGCAGCCGCGGACCCTGCGCGCGTCGATGAAGGGTCGCCTGCACCCGGAACTGGGGGAGGTCAAGCTCTCCGGCGTCATCGACAACCGGGAGCGTCTGCTGAATGCCAAGCGCTTCATCATCTGCGCCTGCGGCACGTCCTGGCACGCCGGGCTCATCGGCAAATACATGCTGGAGGGGCTTACGCGCAAGCCCGTGGAGGTCGAATATGCGTCCGAGTTCCGCTACCGCCGTCCGGTCATTTTCCCGACGGACGTGGTCATCGCCATCTCTCAATCCGGCGAGACGGCCGACACCCTGGCCGCGGTCAAGCTGGCCCGGGAAGCGGGGGCGTTCCTGTTCGGCATCTGCAACGTGGTCGGTTCTTCCATCGCCCGCGCCACCGATACCGGCTGCTATACGCACATCGGCCCGGAAATCGGCGTGGCATCGACCAAGGCCTTCACGGCGCAGGTCACGACGTTGTTCCTTCTCGCGATGAGCCTGGCCGAGCAACTCGGTACCGTTTCAGACGAGCGACGGGCGCAGCTGGTCAACGAGCTGCAGCGCATTCCCGACAAGATTGCCAAGATCCTGGAGCATGACGCGCAGATCTCCGAGCTGGCGAAGATTTTCACCTACACGCGCAACTTCCTGTACCTGGGCCGCGGCTACAACTACCCCGTGGCGCTGGAAGGCGCCCTGAAGCTCAAGGAGATATCCTATATCCATGCGGAAGGTTATCCGGCCGCCGAGATGAAGCACGGCCCCATCGCCCTCATCGACGAGGAGATGCCGGTGGTGGTCATCGCCCCGCGCCGGGGCAACTACGACAAGATCCTGAGCAACATCCAGGAGGTCAAGGCGCGCAAGGGCCGCATCATCAGCGTCATCACGGAAGGGGACACGGACGTGAAAGCCCTGTCCGACTGGTACTTCGAGATTCCGGACACGGAAGAATGCTTCGAGCCCATCCTGTCCATCATCCCGCTGCAGCTGCTGGCCTACCACATCGCGATCGCCAAGGGACGCGATGTGGATCAGCCCCGCAACCTCGCCAAGAGCGTTACGGTCGAATGATTACTGCAGCGCCTCCGGGTCGTTGTAGCGGATATAGGCGCCGTTTTCGTAAATGTAGCTGTTGAGGCCGTTCCCGGCATCTTCCTTCACGCCCTTCCGCTTGCCGGAAAGGACTTCCTGCGACATCCTCTTTTCGTCCAGGAGACGCTGCATCGTCTCCGGATTGTCGCCGTGGTAGTGCCCCGGATAGAGGATGTTGATGTTGTTGGCCTTCATATAGGCAATCGTACGGTCCAGGGTATTGACCAGCGTCCGGAAGGAGTTGGTGAACAGCAGCAGGTTGGTGGACCCGAAGGCGTCGCCGCTGAAGCCGTAGCCGCGCTCCTTGTCGAAGAAGGTGATGGAACCGGAGGTGTGACCCGGCGTGGCGACCACCTCGATCTGACGGCCGCCCAGGTCGATGATTTCTCCGTCGGAAAGGAGGTTGACCTTGATGCCGTAGTGGCGGGCACCCGCACCGATCATGGACGTGTCGGCCGGATGGATCCAGAATTCCGGGAAGCCGATGACGCCGCCGACATGGTCGCCGTGGCCGTGCGTAAGCACGAGGGTGACCGGTTTGTCGGTGAGTTTGGCGACGGTCTCGGCCAGGTGGGGCATCCAGGCGCCCGCGTCGATCAGCAGGGCGCGGTCTTCTCCTTCGAGCAGATAGACCGACTCGTTGTACACCTGGAAACCGTTGCCTTCCAAAGTTTTGTCGTCAATCCGGCGGAAGACGACCTCTCCGTCGCGATACACGAAGGGCTCGGGATACTGGGCACGGTATTTCTCCAGCTGCTCGGCGCTCCAGGTCACGATGGCCTGACCGTGACGGAAATAGGTTTCCAGCCCGGGACGGCCCAGGTTCGAGGGCTCCGTGGCGGCGGTTCCGGCCTCCATTTCATCCAGCAGTTCCTTCATGTCCAGGAGATATTCCATCCCCAGTTCGGTGCCCTCCGGCAGATTCAGCCAGTCTTTCTGCCAATAATGACCACCGTAGATCCGCAGGCTGGCCTGGTCGACCTCGCGCTCTCTCAGAAACTCGATCAGGTAGGGCACGGCGGTGACGTACTGATTGAAACCGTCCTCATTGAAGATCCAGACTCCGTGGCCGGAACCGACAGCGTCGCCCGTGAACAGAAGATTCTGACTCTTCAGCAGATAGGCCGTCGATCCGTTCGTATGGCCGGGAACGGCAATGGCCTCCACCTCCATCCCGCCGAGGTCGAAGATCTCTCCCTCGGAGATGAAACGGGCCTTCGCGTCGGGATAGCGTTCCGCGAACCACGCGAAATCGCCTTCCGGCAGCATGAAGCTCACTTCGGCATCCTCCACGAAGGCCGGGAGCATGCCGGTATGGTCGCCGTGCTCGTGGGTAAAGGTGATGGTCAGCGGCTTGCCTTCCGTGCGCTCGGCCACCAGGGAGCGGAGCGATTCAGCGGCATCCTCGGCCCAGTCAATGGGGTTTGACAGGTCGATCATCAGCGCTTTCTCCTCGCCCACCAGCAGGTAGATGTCCGAGCAGTTGTTGAAATGGGTCAGGTTCCCGTCGGCGTCGAACTCTTCGCCTGCGGGGTTGGAGCTATTGTAATCCTGGATGTGATAGACGTTCTGGCCGATGACGGACACGGTGTATGGGCCGACTTCGACATCATTTGCGGGACCGCAGGCAGTCATCGCGAGGGCCAGCGCAAAAGCCGGCAGGATGGGGGAAAACTTCATTCTTTATGCTTTTGTTTATGGTAAGGGTTGATAATTGAATTCGACGAGTTTTGCGCCGTTCAGCAGGAAGTAGGCGGGGCGCAGGGCGAAAAAGCCGTTGTAGTTGTTATGATGGTAGCTGGAGACGTCCACGCCTTCTTCCAACAGCGTCCATTCGCCGTTTCCGACTTTCTCCCAAAGGCTGGCGACATTGCCTTCGTTGCGGATCCGCATGGAGAAGGTCCGCTCGGTGTCGCTCCGGCCGAAATAGGCGGCCTCGTTGTAGAACAGGAACAGGCCCGCCTCTCCGCCGGCCGGGACGGAGAAACTGGCGGTCAGTTCGTAGGAGGCGTCCACGGCGGTGGTCAGCATGAGCGTACCGCCGTCGAAGCCGGGCTCCCATCTCGTCCAAAGGAGAGGATTGTCGTAGTCGCGCAGATAAGCATAGTCACCCTGCAGGCCATCCTCCTCCCACTTCGCACCATCCTTTTCCGCAAGGACGGGCCAACCACCGGCCGTCCATTTCACGCTCTCGACGATAGTGCTGCGGCCCAAGGTGTGGAAGCCGTTGCGGTAGGCGTGGTAAACGACGTACCAGTTGCCTTCGGCATCATCGACAAGGGTGCCATGGCCCTTGGACCACCAGGCCTCGTCGCCGGAATAGGTGTGCACCAGCGGGTTGTGGGGGCTGTTTTCCCACGGGCCGAGCGCCGACTTGCTGCGGGCGACGACCACCATGTGGCTCGTGACCGGACCGGCCGTGCCGCCTTCGGCCGTGACCAGATAGTACCAGCCTTTGCGCTTGAACAGCTTAGGGGACTCCAGCCACATTCCTTCGGTCTCCCAGTCAGCGGGATACTCCCAGCCGTCATATACCTTCTTCGGTTCGCCCACCGCAGCGAGACCGTCCGGCGTCAGGGGCGTGACGAAACCGTTGTTGGTGTAGAGATAGCGGTTCCCGTCCTCTGCCACGACATGGCCGGGGTCGATGCCACCCACGTCCAGCTTGACCGGCGCGCTCCAGGGGCCCTCGATCTTATCGGCCGTGACGACATAGTTCTCGCCCTTGCTCGTAGGATAGTAGATGTAATACTTGCCGTCGACCTTGCACAGGTCGGGGGCGAAGATGGAATAATTGCCGTCCTCGACCGCCCTCGCCACGGGTTCCCAATGCACCAGGTCCGTGGAATGCCAGATCAGCAGGGCGGGGAAATAGGTGAAGGACGAGTGCGTCATATAGAAGTCGTCCCCGTCGCGCAGGATGGTCGGGTCGGGGTAGTCGCCCGGGAAGATGCAGGTCTTGAGGGGCGCCTCTTTCGGCGCGCACGCGGCCACGGCAAGGGCCAGCGAAAGGAGAATCAGGATCTTTTTCATTCGACAATTATTTCAAGTTCGACGATTTTCCGGCGGCCGGCGACCGTCGTGAACCGGGCTTCCAAAGTATGGCGTCCCGCCCGGGTGAAGGTGACCTCCCCCGAAACGGGTTCATCGTCAAAGTACCAAGAGACGTCCGTCCCCGGAGCATGGTCGTTGTCGACCCGCACCAGGTTCAGGTCCAGCGTCTGCCCGACAGCGTAGGTGCCCGCGGAAGAATTCGCGATATAATTGAACTGCAGGGAGATACCGCCTTCCAGTTCAACCGAGATCAGCAGGGGGCCGAAACCATATCCCTCCGAATAGTCCCACCATTCGACTTCTTCGGGAACCTCTTCGGAAGAATCCATGGGTTGGTACAGCAACAACCCGCCTGGTACGGAATTCCTATAACAACAGAAATAGGGGTATTCGGTGGTACCGCCCAAAAGCGCGTAACCGAAATAGCAGTCCGTTTCTTCCGGGATACGGATATCTTCCTCCGAAAGGTCCAGATGGCACCACGAACCAACCCCGGCATCAGGCACCTCCTTCACTATCCGGCGGACATCACCGAAATCGATAACGCCTTTCACGGTAGGGAGGTCTTCATCTGTCGAGGAAAACACGAAATCAAGGCCTATGATCTTTTTCCCGACATAATACGCCAATTCTTCCGCCGAGAAATGGATGGCAGCCATGCGGAGGCCGAACTCATCGGTGCCAAAGCCCATGACGCCGACGTTTTCATTTCCGTCGTATTTTGTCAGATCGTTACTGGCAGGTTCTCCGACGCGCCTGATCCCGAAATCCCGGATTGTGATTGCCTTGTCCCTAAGGGTGACGTGTTCCACCTTGGACAAATAGCCCGGAGCGGATACTTCGAGCGTGACTTCGCCCGAGAGTTCCAGGTCTTCCAGGTCAATCTTATAGGCGCCGTATTCGTCGGTCCGTCCCGTCTGGAGGGGATTGCCGATACGCCGCGCGATTCTTGCCGGCCCACCCGCCGAAGCATTCTGCGAAGGACGCGTGACCGTTGCAGGGCGATACTCGGCATAAACGCTGACGGTAGCATCGGTGACGGGTTTTCCGTCCATGTCGAAGACCTTGCCGCCGACGGCAGTTTTCGCACCGTCCCGAAGCATCGTGACCTCGCCTTTCAGAAAGTCAAAAGAAATGTCGTAGAAAATGTCGTCCTGCCTGTTTTCAGAAGCCCATCCCTTCCATTGATACGTCTTCACCGAAGAGAATCCCGGGAAGGGAATCGCATCCACATTCCCGATGTAGTTCTTGGTCTTCTGATTCGCGGCGGGCACCACATAATAGCAAGGGTGCTCAAGGTTCGTGTTGATCCCGTTGCCCTCCCAAACGTAGCGCGCCACCGTAGTATAATACTCTCCGGGACCGGTATAGAGGGTCACCTCGTTCCTGGACCTGTCCACATGGTACACCACCATTCCTGTGGGGACTTCCCGATCCCAGCCCCGGCCGTTCCGGCATTCGAAGACGAAATACTCGCCCGGATTGGCCGTTTCTTCCTTGTAGGCGGTATTGTAGGTCGACAGGGCGGGAATCGTGATGGCTCCGGAAGCGGGCATCGGTTCGAAATCGGCCGCCCAGCCCATCATGACCCTTTCCTCCATCGTAAAGCAGGAGGGTGTCCGGCCCCCGTTGTTGTAACTGCCGCTGCACATCGGGCTGAAAATGTACAGGCCGCCGCATTTCCCGTCGCCGTATTTATTGTTATTCGTGTCATAGAAGTCCGGCAGACCCAGGGCGTGGCCGAACTCGTGGACGGCCGTTCCGATGCCGCACATGTTGACGCCGCTGCCACCTTTCAATTCGGAAGAGCAGGAATAGGTGCCGAACCGGACATTACCGTACACTTCTTCGCTGTAGTGGGTGCCGAAGAAATAATCATGACTGTCGACTGTCCACTCGTGAGGCCAGATGGAGTCTTCCGGGCCGCCTTCCGCCTGATTGTGACCGGCATAGTACATGAAGACGGCATCGACCCAGCCGTCCCCGTCGTTGTCATACGGGTTGAAGATGTCGGAACCCTTTTCCTCCGCCAGGATGCGGACGGCTTCCATCAGCGCGTCGGCGGCCGGTTCTCCGCAATAATCCGTGACTTCGGACTGCTTGTCGGCGCCATAGTCGGCATAGGTCCCGGACACGGTCACCGGGCCGAAGACATCGAAATAGAAGTCCGTCTGGCCCATCGTGTTGTCCACATAGAAGTCGTGGATACTGCCCGTGCCCCCGTTGTCACCGTACCCGACCTCGTTTGCCAATCTATTGAAAGCTTCCCAGACCAGATTGTCCGTTTCGGCGACCTGGAATCTCAGGTCGCTGAACTGGACCAGAATCATCGGGAAATGGATGGAGCCGTCGGAGGAACGCGTGGGAGCGGCCTTCCGCATCATCCGCTTCGTCTTTTCGATCCGCTTCATCCGGTCCCGGTTGACGGCATTGCCGCCGCCCATACGGACTTTCACCTCCGCCATCGACGAAGGGACGATATTTCCTTTCGCGTCTTCCCGGACCACGCTGCCGGAGGCGTCCGTCATCCAGTGGCAGAACTCATCTCCATGAAGCTCCAGCGTCACTTTCCTTCCGTTCGGAAGGGTGCGGGTAAACTTGTCGGGGCGGGCCGGAATGGCCGAAAGGGTCTGAGCGGCGCAAACAAGCGCCAGGATCATCGCAATACTCTTCTTCATAGCCTCTTACCTTTTAACGATGAAACCATTCGTGCCGTCCGAGAGCCACAGCCGGGCTCCTTCCTCCTTCACGACGACCACGTCGAAGGAGGCATTGTAGCTCACCTCTTCCTTGGAACAATACCGGACATTCAGCGTGAAGGCATCCAGGTATGCCGCCCCTTCCGGAATGCCGGAGAACTCGACGGACGTCTCCTGGTCCGGGTTGAGGATGGTGAAGGTAACCGTCTGATCTTCATTATATTCACGGGACAGCTGGTCCAACGCGGCGTCGTAAATCAGCGGGTTCCCCGGAATGTAGGCTCCGTAGGCTTCGTAATTCAACACGTCCGGTGCGCCGGCTGTCTGAGTCTCCTCGGCCGCCGCCATGTTCACCGAGAAACGGACGATCCGCCCGGAAACGAAGTTCATCGCTTCGCCCAGTTGCGGGATGGTCCGCTTGTAGGTGTTCCCTTCCTTCGTCTCCAGCAGGACGGTCAGCGGGGTTCCGGCAAGGTTGGCCGGAAGGCAGGCGAACCAGATGTCGTTCAGGTTCCCGCCCGAAACCGCCAGGTTTTCCAGGTCGATGGTCAGGGTATGCGCTCCGTCGCGCGTCGATACGGCGCCGCCGTCCAAAGCCACATAGCAGGAGCCGGAAAGCGCCTGGTCCGATATCAGGGTCAGCCGGACCGGCGTCCCGGTCACGTTCTTGAGCGTGAGTTTGCCGTAGGCGGTCAGGTGGTTGAACCGCACGTCCACCGACGTGGGTTTTTCCTTAAAGGTCGATGTGTTCGCATAGAACACCTGGGCGCCCTCGTCCACGGAGCCCGGCAGGGGTTTCTGCACGGCCGGGACCGCAATCCGCAGCGCCTTCCGGCTCTTGCTCGGCTTTTCCAAGGCCGATGCCGGCGTGACGACAAAGAAGGTATAGGACGACGCCAGCGCCTCCGGAACATAATTGAATTCAGCCGCAGTGCGGGATTCGTTGACCGTAATGTCAACCTCCTCCGCCCATTCATAGTTGAGCGAGATGCCCACGGTTTCGTTTCCGGTCCAATAGGTCGGATAGGTCGTTCCTTCCGGTTCACCGAAGACCGTACGGGTCAATGCGTCCGTACGGGCGACAAAGCGGATTTCGGGGCCGTTTTTCTTCATTTCCGGCGCTTCTTCCTCCATCCGGCATCCCGTCATGACTGCCATGGCGGAAAGGATCAACAAAAAAGCATTCTTTCTCATGGCGCGATATCAATAATCTCCTCCTTCGAATTCGTCGGAAGGGGGAAGCTGTTGGTCACTGGGGTTCATGAGAACATGCTCAAACGCGATCGTCACGACCCGCGTCTGAGGAACTTCATAAAGCTGTTTTTCCATTGTATTTTACCAATTCTTGCGGTCGAAGATCCAGTCAGGATGCATCATCTTGCCGTATTCATCGTTCATGAAGAGGGCGGAATCGCCCACCTTGCCCTTGAGCTGCCAGTTGAGCCACAGACGGGCCGCGACGGCATACGCGCCAGCGTGCTTCTCGTAATAAGTGCCGTGGTGACCGTCGATGGTGGAAATCTTCACCACCGGGAGTCCCTTGATTCGCTTGTAGTCGCCGTTGGCGTTCTCGCAGGCGATGTCGGCGGAACCGCCGTTGAGGTAGAGCATCGGCTGGTGAAGGTTCGCAAGGGTTTCCTTGGACGCACCGAGCATCTCCCATTCGCCGACGCCGGAATTGAACATCAGGCAGGTCTTGATGCGGGGGTCGTGGGCGACCTTCAGTACCTGGGCGCCACCGCAGGACTGTCCCATCGCGGCGACCTTGTCCAGGTCGATGAGGTGGTAGTACTCGCTCTTCGCATCGGCGTTCTGGTCGGTAAGCCAGTCCAGCGCCTCGAGCATCTGCCGGGGATAGGTATGGAACGGCTCCGGAGCCGGCGCGGCCTTCTTGCCCTTGTTCTTCTTGGCCGCGGCCTCGGCGGCTTTCCGCTCAGCTTCCTGCTGCGCGGCCTGGGCGGCGAGTTCCGCTTCCGTATAGGGCGTCAGGCGCTCGCCGTTGCCCATGATGGCGCCTTCCTTCGTTTCGGGATACCAGCCCCGGACGACGCCCTTCCACTGGGCGTAGAAAGCATCGTCCGGCATCTCCGCGTAGGGTCCGATGGCCAGGACGATGTAGCCCCAGGAGGCGACCTCGCTCAGGAGGCGGCTCATCTCAAGGTTGTTGTTGACGCAGGCGCCGTTGGCATACAGGAGCACGGGGATTTTCCCGTTCTCATCGACATAAGCCTTCAGGTTTTCCGGCCGGTAGATGGTGTGCGTGGGGAGGCTGGCATCGCCCACGGCGACGGACTTCCAGGGGCCCGTGCCGCCGTTTTCGATGACCTGGGTTTTCTCGGTCTGCGCAAAACAGAGGGCGCCGGCGGTGAAAAGCGCCGCCATGAGCGCAAGGTGTTTTTTCACGTTCATATCAGGGTTTTGTTTTTGTCTTATTCACAAAGATAACAAATACACTTTAAATTTTCCGTCCGTCACGCATGCTATTGTTACCATTTTTTGTGCTTTTGTTCCATTGGATGCCCGGGCTGGCGTTTCTATCAAGAAAAAGCGTACCTTTGCTTATCAGCAAAAAAGCACAAAGAATATGGAAAAAACCTGGAGATGGTTCGGTAAGAAAGACAAGATCACGCTGGCGATGCTGCGGCAGATCGGCGTGGAAGGGATCGTGACAGCGCTGCACGACGTTCCCCTCGGACAAGTGTGGACGCGCGAGAAAATCCGCGACCTCAGGGAATACATCGAAAGTTACGGCATGCGGTGGAGCGTCGTGGAATCGCTTCCCGTGGTGGAGACCATCAAATACGGCGGTCCCGACCGGGACGAGCAGATCGAAGTGTACAAGCAGTCCCTCCGCAACCTTTCCGCCGAGGGCATCCACTGCATCTGCTATAACTTCATGCCCGTGCTGGACTGGGCCCGGACGGACCTCTTCCATGCGAACCCGAACGGATCGACCAACCTGTATTTCAATTACGCGGAATTCGCGTATTTCGACATCTACATCCTCAAGCGCCCCGGCGCCCGGGAGGAGTGGGCGAAGTTCCGCTTCCCGGCCCTTCGGCAGGCTCAGAGACCGGCCTTCGGAGAAGGACGCAACGTCCTGGCCGAGGCCGACGAGCTGGCCAAGACGATGACCCCTGAGAAAGACCACAAGCTGGTGGAGACCATCGTCATCAAGACGCAGGGCTTCGTAAGCGGCAATTTCAGCGAGAACGACGAGGCCCCCATCCAGAAGTTCCGGGAGTTCCTGGACCTGTACAAAGGCATCGACAAGGCCGCTTTGAGGGCCAATATGAAATACTTCCTCGAGGCCATCATGCCCGTCTGCGAAGAATGCGGCATGAACATGTGCGTGCATCCGGACGACCCGCCGATCGAGATTCTGGGCCTGCCGCGCATCGTGCGTACCGAAGAGGACATCGAGTGGTTCCTGAACGCGGTTCCGAACAAGCATAACGGCCTGACTTTCTGCGCCGGGTCCTTATCGGCAGGCGCCTATAACGACGTCGTCGAGCTGGCCCGGAAGTTCGCTTCCCGCACCCATTTCGTGCATCTGCGCTCCTGCCACATCTTCCCGAACGGGGACTTCACCGAGGCCTCGCACCTGGGCGGCCGCGCGGACCTCATCGAGCTGGTCCGCATCTTCGAAAAGGAGAACCCCGCCCTGCCGATGCGCGTGGACCACGGCATGACCTTCACCGACGCGCCCGGCGGCATCATGGACGAATCCGCCCACGGCCACAACGCCGGCTACACCCTCCTGGGCCGCATGTTCGCCATGGGCCAGGTCCAGGGCATCATCGCCACCGTGGACCGCGAACTCGGTCTCCCTTACAAACAACCCGGATTCTTTGATTAAAACGGATTATTTGACAATACTTGAATGAAACGGAAGAATCACAGCTATCTCCGGCGGCATTTACCCGGACAGGGCTGCGCAGCAGCAGACGCCGGAGGTAGCTGTGATTCTTCAAAATCTGCAAGCCATGAAACTGACTGATATCTTGAGCGGGAAATATAATCCCGCAGAGTGGGAGGCAAAAGGCTACCGCCTCCCGAAATTCGACCTCGACGCCGTCCGTGAAAAGACCTTCCGCGAGCCCACCTGGGTGCACTTCGGCGGCGGCAACATTTTCCGCGCCTTCCCGGCCGCCATCTTGAACGAGGCGTTGAACACGGGCAAGTATGACCGCGGTGTCATCGTCGCGGAAACGTTTGATTTCGAAGTCATTGACAAGGCCTATACCCCTCATGGGAACCTCTCGCTGTCCGTGAGCCTCCAGTCCTCCGGCACCATCGAGAAGACCGTCATCGCCTCCGTCACCGAAGCCCTGAAGGCCGATTTCGCCTTCCCCGACTGGCAGCGGCTGGCGGACATTTTCCGGAAACCGTCCCTGCAGATGATCTCCTTCACGATCACGGAGAAGGGCTATACCGTCACCCCCGCCGACCTGGAACGGGGTCTGAAGCCCGTCCTGGCGATGGGCAAGGTCGCCGCCCTGCTGTATGAGCGGTATCAGGCCGGAGAACTCCCCCTGACGGTGCAGTCGATGGACAACTGCTCCCACAACGGCGACAAGGTCAAGGCCGGCATTTTCGCCTACGCGGAGCGCTGGGTGGCCGACGGCCTCGTCCCCGCAGGCTTCCTGGACTACCTCAAGGATGAGAAGAAGATCACCTTCCCCTGGTCGATGATCGACAAGATCACCCCCCGCCCGCACGAGAAGGTCAAGGAGATGCTCGCGGCTGACGGTTTCGAGGACAACGACTATATCGAAACGGCCAAGCACACCTTCACGGCCCCCTTCGTAAACTCGGAAGAAGTTCAGTATCTGGTCATTGAGGACAATTACACGAACGGACGTCCGCCGCTGGACCTGGGCGGTGCGCTCTACACCACCCGGGAGACCGTAGACAAGGTGGAGACGATGAAGGTCACCACCTGCCTCAACCCGCTGCACACGGCGATGAGCCTCTACGGCTGCCTGCTGGGCTACACGCTCATCAGCGCCGAGATGAAGGACCCGGACATCCGTCCCTTCGTCCAGAAACTCGGTTACATCGAGGCGATGCCCGTGGTCACGGACCCGGGCGTGCTGAACCCGTACGAGTTCATCGGCGCGGTCATCAACCGCCGCCTGCCGAATCCTTTCATGCCCGACGCCCCGCAGCGCATCGCCATGGACACGAGCCAGAAACTGCCCATCCGTTTCGGCGAGACGCTCAAGAAGTATGTCGCCCGCGGGCTGGACATGGACAATCTTGTCCTGATCCCGCTCACCCTGGCGGGTTACGCGCGCTACCTGAAGGGCATCCGCGACGACGGAACGCCGTTCGAGCCTTCCCCGGACCCGCTGGTGGAGGAACTGATGGCCGTCGTGGCGCCTCTGGAAGTCGGCAAGCCGGACCAGGATTACTCCTGCCTGAAAAAGCTGTTCAGCCGGAAGGACATTTTCGCCGTCGACCTGTACGAGATCGGCCTCGGCGAGCGCATAGAAGGCATGGTCCGCGAACTGTACGACCATTACGGCGCAGTCCGCGAGACCCTGCACAAATATGTGTCAGCCAGATAATTAC
>JAEEGJ010021892.1_pt1 | contig 13658 bp, 8 predicted proteins | sample 8958761 | NCBI WGS metagenome assembly JAEEGJ01 (sample SAMN16246546, study PRJNA631951) | gut metagenome | biome: gut microbiome; feature: rumen; material: RS-attached | host: Bos | place: Iran: Karaj | collected 2018-10 | reverse complement strand
AAAACCCCAGATAGTGGCCGCAAGGAGCAGGCCCGCACTGGCTAGGATAGATATAATTTTTTGATTCATATGATGTATATACTAAAAATACATAAAGTCGGCAAGCACAGCTTGCCTCTGAGCCATTTTTTCGATGAACCTAAAATGGCCCGCTGTCGCAGCCCATTTTTTAACGGTTCTTCGATTTTAGGGTTATATCTCAGAAGAGATAATTTGTGTATGCAGATTCTCCAGAAGATTTGCAGCTTCCTGCAGCTTGTGGGCAGTATTGTTTACTGTACTTGTAGAATTAGAGAAGTTTTCGATTCCCGAAGAAATCTGGCGTACAGTTGCAACAATCTGGTCGAAAGCTGCTGACTGCTGATGAATAATCTCTTTAATCTGATTTGCAGATTCTACTGTAATTTCTGAAGAAGACTGAATGTCGCTGAACTTTTCCTTAAGCTTTTCTGAAAGCTCAAGACCTTCGCGGATCTTTTCAGTTCCAGACTCAGAAGTAATAATCAGGTTATCGGAAGAGTGCTGTATCTCGGTAATGCGTTCCTTAATCTGATCAACCGACTTTGTAATTCCGGCAGCAAGGCGGCGAACCTCATTAGCAACAATATGGAAGTTCTTTCCGCTGTCTCCGGCACTTGAAGCTTCGAGCTCGGCGTTGAAAGCGATGATTCGTGTCTGGTCTGCAATATCATTGATGATTTTTACAATTTCCCAGATGCCGCTGATTTTTTCACCAAGCTCACGGATACCAGAAATTGTAGAAACGTTGGCATCTGTAATTTCTGTCATCTTATCGAGGTTAGACTGAAGTGTTTCAAAACCGGCGTTTACGTTATTTTCTGTTCCTTCGGCAACGGTTGTTACGTCTGCAATCTTGTCTACGATAGTACGGGTCTGACGGTCTGCATCTTCCATTGTGGCAAGAATCTCTTTTACACCGGTAGACTGCTCAAGGGATGTTGAAGCCGTAGCCTGTGAGATTTCTGCAAGCTCGTTCATTGGAGTAACCATTGTCTGACCAATCTCGCGGATATCATCAAGAATAGAACGGAACAAAAGAACAATCTGGTTGATAAGATAAAGGTTGTAAGAAACTTCAGACTCAAAATCAGTTGGAACCAGGTCTACTGTAAAAATATCATTCTTAATAATGTGCAGCATAGAAGTCTGCAGCTTGTCTGAAGAAATCAGGATACTGTTCAAGAAGGAATAAACCGATGCAACACCTACAATTGCATTAATAACAAGTACGACTGCAATTCGAGGAAGCTGCATCTTACGTAAACCCATGCCATGAATATCAGCCTTAAGGAAGCCTACTGTAGAAGGTACATTATTGTAGTAGTATACATAGAACAAAAGTACGGCAATTACAAAGCCCCAGATAACAGGAACTGTACAATAAAGCGAGAAGGTTTTCTGATAAGAAACACCAAAGAAGGTTTTCTTATTAAGAATGCGAGAATCAATTCCCTGATTTACAAGGCGGCATTCATATTCATTACAGATTGCACGGGTATTTGCCAGAGCCAGAAGACCAGCTACATAAGCACCAAGTACACAACTTAAAAGACTTACACCATTAATACTTACATTAACCTTGTAAATAAAATGATAAGCAGCAGCAAGACCGATGGCACAGATTGTAAAGTAAGTAAAGGCTTCAATTGATTTTTTCAAAGGACACTTATGAAGGGCAAGGAAAAGCTTTGTTCTTTCTTCCTGATCTATATCTTCGTTTTCCCAATGCTCAATCTGCTGGGAGATTTTTTTGAAGAGAATATGATTTGTAATCGGAGAAACACAAAACTGGGCAAAGAGAACGCCAAGAATTACTACAATAATCAGCGGATAATGGGTTGTAACTTTCAGATTCAAAATGAATACTGTATACAAAAGCAATATAATTCCACAAGAAACATCAGGAATATGACTTGCTCTGAGAATGCGTCTTTCTAATGACATATATTTTTCATCCTGTTTCATAATTACACCTCTTTATCCATTTTTGCTGTCATTGCTTCAACTAATGCATCTACATCATCCTGGGAGATATCATTGTCGGCAGTTTCCGAATCCATATCTTCCGGCTGGAGATTCTTAAGATTTGTAGAAATAGTACAAAGGTTCTGAGCAGAGTCGCTGATTTTCTGGGTTGAAGAAGAGAAGGTTTCTGCAGCCTCAGAAATCTGACGCAGAGTAATTACAATCTGCGCGAATGATGCAGTCTGCTGGTCGATAATCTTTTTGATATCTTCAGATGCATAATTCATAGATTCTGAAGAAGCCTTAAGCTCTTCAAATCTTGTATTCAAATCATTAATAATCTGGTTTCCATCAAGAATCTTTTCACTTCCGTTTTGTGAAGCGAGAAGCAGTTCATCAGAAGAATGCTGAATCTCAATAATTCGTTTACGAATTTCTTCTGTAGACTGAATTGTATTGTTTGTAAGACGGCGGATTTCGTTTGCTACCAGGGCAAAGTTCTCACCTACATCACCTGCGCTGGAAGCTTCCAGTTCTGCATTAAAGGCGATGATATTTGTCTGGTCTGCGATTCCGTTGATGATTCTAGCAATATCAGAAATACCGGAAACCTTTTCTGTAAGTTCCCTGATTCCATCTACTGTTACATCATTTGCGCGTTTAATTTCATCCAGCTTCTGCATATTCTGTCTGAGGATATCGAAACCTTCGCTGATATTTTCTGTAGTACGGCTTGCAACAAGTGAAACCTCACCAATTTTTTCTGCAATTGTTTTTGAAAGAGCGTCTGACTCTTCCATTGCAGAAAGCAGCTCTTTTACACCGGAGTTCTGTTCCAGAGAAGTAACTGCAGTCTCACGCGAAATAACAGACAGCTCGTTACTTGATTCAACAACTGTCATACTTATGCGCTGGCTTTCTTTCAGGATTTTCTGCAATATTTCCACAATTGTATTGATGAGGTAAACATTGAACATAAACTCATTTGAAAGGTCTGTATCTGCGGCGCGAACCTTGTGAAGATTTTCCTTGTTTATACCAGACATAAGGTTACGCATATTGTTTATAGAACGCATCATTCTCTTAAAGAGGGCTGTAGAGAAAAGAAAATAGAGAATGATACTTAAAGAACCAACCATAATAAGGCGGAAGAAAACAATATTAGTTGCTGTATAAGAAGTGTAAGTCCTCCAGGCAAGAACAAAAATCATTGCACCAAGAATCAGAATAGGAGCAAAAATATGCATTGTTGTAATTACTGTAGAAGTAGTACCAAAGTAATGACGGTTTTCAACTTCTTCTTTTGCAATTCCCTTCTTTACGATTGCAGAGGCATGTTTTGAACAGATTTTTTGTGCAACCTCGGTGATAGAATAAACTGCAACAAAATAAGCCCCGATATATAAAACCGAAAAAGCAAGAATAACCGAATTGATACTCAGGCGTGCAACTTTAGAAAAGAAAGTAAGCCATATAGCACCGAAGCCCAAAAAGAGAGGAAAAACATAGCCTCCAACCTTTCCCGGCATAACCATAAGGAGTTTCATAAGTTTTGTACGCTCTTTTTCAGTAGTGTCATACATATAGAAGGATGTAACATCTTCTGTAATACTCTGTGTTACAAGCATATTAGCAAAACTAAGAGTCAGAATATGTAATGCAAGACAGACTGCAATTCCAACAATAATTACAGCCGGCAGCTTTGCAATACGCATCTTTTCCCAGCTGATTGCAATACAGGCTGTCATTGTAAGTACTTCTGCAAGCAAGATTGGAAACAAAAGTTTTGTAAAGATTTCATTTCCAAAATTAATACTAGTCTGAGCTTTACTTTTTGACTTCCTAAACTTTTCTTTAAGATTCATATTCACTCCCAGGCCTTTCAGACCTTTTTTTATATACTATTTTGATGTAAGCGCAATTGCGCCATCCCAGTTTTCCGGTTTATTCTTTTCAAATTCTGCACAGCGATCCAGCATGAGCTTTGCTGCCTTATCCTGCGGCAGAATACTATGAGCTGTTTCAAAGTATGGAGTCGCAAGATTCCATGCTCCTTCTGTGTAGAGCTTCAAGCCCTTTTCATAAGCCTCGGCATAATCTTTTGGCAGAGGCTTTGAGTCTGCACGGTAGATTTTTACTCCCTGTGTTTTTCCCTTTACCTTTACGGTATCAAGCAGAAGAACATTTGTTTCTTCGGAAACTTCTTCCTCTACAGCGCCGGAAATAATTACCTTTGCACCATAGAGCTTTGTAAGTCCTTCCAGACGGGATGCAAGATTTACTGCATCACCAATTACTGTGTAATTAGTTTTATCTTTACTACCAATATTTCCTACAATTACATCTCCGTAATGAAGACCAACACCTATATCAAGCTTAATGCCTTCCGGGAACTTAAGCTGATCAAGCGGAACTTCGTCCAAACGCTCATACATTTCTATTGCGGCATTTACAGCTCGCTGGGCATTGTCATTGTAACTTACCGGAGCACCGAACAAAACCATAATTGCATCGCCGACAAACTTATCTACTGTTCCACCGTATTTTGAAACTATATCTACCATCTGTGTGAAATATCTGTTCAAAAAGCTTACAACTACTTCCGGCTGATTTATTTCACTGATTGTAGTAAAGCTTCTGATATCACACATCAGAATTACGACCTTGCGTTTTTCGTTATTACCGGCCTGCTCCTTCTGAACCTTTTTAGAGGTAAGAATATCTTTGATAACCTCTGAAGGTACGAACTTAGAAAAGGCAGTTCGCAGCTGGAATTCTGAATGGACGATATTTTCATACTGCAAAGATTCCTGCAAAACAGGACCAAGATTCTTTGCAAAAAAATCGAGTGTAGAAAGGACTCTGTATGAGAAGATCTTCTTTTTTCTTGAAGCAATATGCAGAGTTCCTATCAATGAAAAACCAGATTTTAATTCAAAGCTTCTGTAAGAGCAGAGCTTTGAATTCTGATCCTCTTCATTACGGTTATGAATGAATCTCATATCATAATGAATTTCGTTTTTATCTCTTAAAAATTTTTCAAAGTCGTTACGACAAATCTCCCAGAACTCTTCGTTAGGAGAATTTCTATAGGCACGAGGAATTGCGCTTTTTACAATTAAAGTACAGGCATCGTATGCACAGATTTCATTAAGTCTCTGCATGATTTTTTCAACCAGCATATTCATGTTCTGAGCATAGTTATAAAGCGACATCTGCACATTCATCATATTGAAGTTAAATTCGCTTTTATCCATTGCCTTTAAAGTCCAGAGCATCATTTTTTCTTCTGGCGAAGCTGTATACTGACTGGCCTCCAAAGCGTCACCTGTATTACCTGTTTCTTCCCCCTCTTCTTCCAGCAGTTCTTCTTCCAGTTCTTCAACCTGCTCCAGAAATTCCTCTGCTTCGATGTAAGAAAATTCCAGAAGTCTTTTTACTTCGTCTAAAAGGAAATCTAAGTTTTCTGGTGATACAGGAATAGCCTTGTCTGCACTTGTAGACTTAAGCCAGAAGTCCAGAACTTCATCTTCTGCAGAAATCAAAATGAAAGGAACGTAATTTCTGTCTGAACCGTCCTTAATAATTTTACAAAGTTCAATACCGTCTATCAGTGGCAGTACCTTATCTGCAATAATCAGGTCCGGCCAGCTTTCTGTAATTTTTCTAAGAATCTCCTGTCCGTTTACAAAACTTTCTACTTCATAGCCTGCTTCGGTAAGCATTTTACAAATCAGCTTTGAAATTACTTTTGAGGATTCTGCTACATAAATTACTTTTTTATTTTCTACTCTCTCTTGTTTTTTACTCATCCAGCAGCTCCCGAACTTTTTCTGTTAGGTTCTCACGTTCAAAGTCTGATTTTACGATATAGCCCTGGGCACCAAGATTCTTTGCCTTTTCCAGAGTATCGCTTTCGAATACAGAAGAAATCATAATTACAGGAATATCCATAAGTTCTTCTTTATGACGCATGTTATGAAGAAGAACGAAACCGTCCATACGAGGCATCTTTACATCGGTTACTACAAGGTCAAAATGATGCTGCTTCATTTTTTCAAGAGCATCAATTCCGTCTACCGCAGTTGAAACATTGTAGTTTTCTGCTTCTAGAATAATCTGCTCGATGTGTCGGGTTGTATGTGAATCATCAACTACAAGGATAGAATGAATCTTTTGCTTTTTGCGTACTTCAAGATTCTTTACCTCATATACATTTACGCCCTTAAAACGGCGGATTGTATCCGGAATATTAAGAACCGGAATAATGCGGTAATTTTCATCAAATATAACCCCCTGCAGGGCATTAAAATCTTTTAAGAGAGGAGGCACCGGCTTAATAACGACTGTACCGTAATGCAGAATCTTATCTACCATTACACCGATTTTCAAATTCAAATATTCAAGAACAAGAACGGAAATTTCATTTTTTGTATTGTTCTTTTTGAAGGAATTACGATTAATAATATCAAAGTCGTAAATCGGAATAAGCTCGTTATGAACATTAAGTACTGGTCCATGCTGCAGCTGCAGGAAATCTGATTTTGTAACTGTAAGAACTTCTCTGATGTAGTGAGAAAGAATCAAATAAGAATTATTTGAAACGCTTACAATCATACCATCCTGGGTTGCAAGAGATGCCGGGAGGGAAAGTTCAAATGAGGTTCCCTGGTGCAGCTCTGAGTGGACGGTGATTTTTCCCTTAAGCTTATCCATTTCTGTGCGGACAACATCGAGTCCTATACCGCGGCCAGAAAGTTCTGTCTGCTCGTCTTTTGTAGAAAAGCCAGAAGCAAAAATATACTGCAAAAGCTCATTGTTATCTGCCGAAAGAATTTCACTTTCGCGTTCCGGGAAGAGTCTGAGAGCCTTTGCCTTGATTTTTTCATAATCGATTCCGTGGCCATCATCTTTTACTGTAACAAAGATTCTGTTTGCAACCTGATTAACAGTAATAGAAATTGTACCCTTCTCGTTCTTACCCAGCTTTTTACGTTCCTCTGCACTTTCAATTCCATGGTCAATGGAATTACGTACAAGGTGCACAAGGATAGCCGGCAGGCGTTCAAGAATTGATTTATCAATTGTGATGTCAGACTGAGGAATATCAAAGTCGATATTCTTTCCGGTCTTGAGGGCTTCTGAAATAATTGAACGCTTTATAGGGCGCAGAATCATATCGAAAGGAAGCATGCGGAGAGAGATAATGCTTTTCTGAATATCAACACTCTGATTTTCTAGAACTGCAATATTTTCTGTAAGCTCCTGGTAAGACTGGAACTCGCCGGAATCTTTTTGATTTTTTAACTGTTCAATTTCATTCTTCAGTTTTATCTGTCGCATTAAAAGCTTATCAAAAGACTGAAGGATTGAATCAATCTGAGAAATCTGAACTTTGATTGTCTGAGAGTCATGGAAGAACTGAGAGTTTTCGGCATCTACATCTGTACCGTCAGCAACAATCTTCTTTTTTCCTTTTTTCTTTTTACCGGAAAAATCAGTTTTAAATTCCTTATCTTCGAGAGCATTATCTATATTAGCAATAACCTCATCGTATTCAGGGAAGTCGCCGTCTTTTCCGTCTTCAATTTTATCAATGGCAGAATGAATTACTGTGGAAACGCCCATCAAAAGCTGAATATTTTTTCCGGAAATATCTCTGTTATTATTCTGAATATCCTTAAAAACATTTTCCAGATGATTCATAACAGTTTCTATCTGTTTGAATTCCAGCATTCTGGAAGAACCTTTGAGCGTATGAAGAAGACGCAGAATTTCTTTAAGGTTGTCTGTGTTACTGTTATCTTTAATTGACTTAATGGCTATATCATCTATAGCATCCAGTATTTCACGAGATTCCGAAATAAAGTCTGTAAGAAAGAGGCTTTTATCTATCGTCATAAATCTCCCCCTAAAGTTTCACAAAGTGAATGAATATATGCAGGGCTAAAATCATCCAGTGTAAAATCATAAGGATTATTATCACCCATTTGAGTTAGTATAGACTTACATTTTGCAAAGCACTTACCTGCCCTTTCATTCTTTTCCATATCGCGCAGTACAAGTCCATGATAAAAATATGCCGGCCAGAAATCAGAAGAAAGGCTTTCCGAAGAAGCAAAGAGAGTTTCGGCTGCGGCACGGTTATCTGCATGGTATTCAATATAACCTTGTATAAAGAATGAATATTTTTTATTTTCACTTCCAGTAATTGCAAGAGTTGCGGAACGTGCTTTTTCGAAATCAGAAATATTGATGCTTTTACAAACCTCTTCGTAAATCTTTTTTACATCAAGAGACTTTTCTGCTCCAGTCTTTTCAGCTGGCTGCTCAAGCTGCTCCTGAGGCTTTTTAATTTCCGGCTTGTTTATTTTTTTTATTTTTTCAATCTCAGTCTGCAACTTTTTCTGATTCAATCTTTCACGATGTCTTTCTTCGAAATAAGAATTAAAGTTCTGAGTATTCTTTTGTGATTTAGCAAAATAATAAACCATACCAGAATTTCGTTTGCTCATATTTTTTGGAATAACAGTTTCATCAATTGAACCGACCTCGTTCACAGAGAAGAAGAGGAGACCTTCATCCTTAAGACGTTCTGTTACCTTATGAGTTACAAAGGTTCTGGTTTCCTTATCAAAATAGATAAAGACATTGCGCATAAAAATTATGTCTGCATTTTCAAAGAAAGGCAGCTGAGTATCTTTAAGCAGATTAAACTTAAAGGTATGAATTCGTTTTAAGAAGCATGGCTCAAAAATAATTTCTTTATCTGTTCGCTTTGAATAAGGCTTTAAAAGATCATGATACTTTTTTCCATCATCTCTGAGAGAATAAAGTGAATAGTGTCCATGCTGCAGTTTTTCCAAGGCCTCTGTATCTATGTCCGAAGCATAAATCGAAATATTCACATTCATGGAAAGCGCCAGAGCCAGAAGCGAAATAGGTTCCTCGCCTGTTGCACAACAGCAGGTCCAGAGAGTCAGATTTCTTCCGGCATATTTTGGAAATACTTCGTTTTTAAGAAAATCGAACTGGGCTTCTTCCCGGAAAAAGTAAGTTTCATTTACAGTTACAAGATTTATTATTTCATCAAAATCAGGAGTAAATGGCTTAAGCTTATCGCAGAAGAATTGAGGAGTCATATTGCGGGAAGCAGCCTTCTGTTTAATATGATCATCAAGAACCGTAAGCTGTGACTGGGCAACGTTTATTCCTGAGTATTCCAGAATTGTTTTAGCAAGCTGTGGAAGCAAAGCTGCTGTAGAGTGTTCTACACTATGCATGGCTTTCCTCCACTAAAGACCAGAGGCGCTGAGCAATCTGATCGAGAGGCAAAACCTCACAGGAACCACCAGCCTCATAAGCCGCTTTTGGCATTCCATAAATTACACAAGACGATTCGCTCTGAGTTATAGTATAGGCGCCAAGATCTTTAAGATGACGGCATTCCTTTGCGCCGTCTGAGCCCATTCCTGTAAGAACTACAGCAATACAGTTACCACCAAGAACGCTTGCAGCACTCTCGAACATTTTATCAACAGAAGGTCTTAAATAATTTACGGGTGGCTCATAGTTTAATCTAAGTCTGATAGCGCCGTCAAAATCCAGATCCATCACAAGGTGAGTATCAGAAGGTGCTAAATAAACATTACCTGCTATTGCCTTTAATTTATCTTCCGCAAGATGAACCGGAACTGCAGTTTCCTGATTGAGCCAGGTAATAAGGTTTTTATCAAACAGGGAATCTATATGCTGAGTAATAAGAATTGGCAGAGGGAAATTTTGACCTATTTTTTTAATAAGGGCAGCAAGGGTTCCAGGCCCACCTGTAGAAACACCAATGAGGACAGCCCTGTAAGTCTTATCTGTAACCTCTTTTGTTATTTCCTGCAAAGGATATACAACTTCCCCTTCTGCATTATAGTTTACTGACACAGGATGACTTTCCAGAAGGATAGAACATTTTACATCTGTAATGTGCTGCTCAAGAACAGGGCCATATTCTTTTATTTTTTCGGAAGAAAAATTTATAAAGTCAGGATATTCAACATATTTAAGATTCTTAATTACAGGTCTGTCTCTGTCTTCCTTTTCTACAAAAATAATAGATGGGATATTTACGCTTGTACAATATTCAATCATCATATATTGCTTTGCCGGTGACAAAAGATTTTTGCTGGTTATTATAACATCAGGCTTACGGGTTTCTACAAAGGCTCTCAAAGAATCAAAGCCTGTTACCTCACCTATCCATTCGAGCTTTTGAGAAGAAGATATGATTTCTTTTAAGGTTGAACGAGCAAGCGTAGACTCATCTGCAACAAGAACCTGAGTCATATTTCCTCCAGCATTTCGCCCATGTTGTATTTATATTCCAGAGCCTTTTTGATATCTAAGAGATACTGAAGTCTGTCTTCTTTACAAATACAGGCAAGTATTCCGTGCTCTTTCAGGCTTTCTGAATAATCAGGTGAAAACAAAGAAAAATTACTAAGTGGAATCTCACAAACTTTACATTCCCGAGAAGTGACAAAAGAAAGATGATTTAATCCGTCAGTTTTCAGGATTACCATTGTATAAGAAGTGGTATCGCGTTTTTCCTGTTTAAAATCAGCCGCAAGTTCATCAAAGTCATAAGTACCGGAATTGACATCTATCATATCCGTACTGAAATCACTTAAACCGACAGCAGATGCAATATCATCGTTTGGAATGAGAAAATCTATTGTTGAATAGGAAATGCAGATAAATTGTTCAGGCCGCAGCAATTTCTTGACCTACTTTTTGGATAATCGCATCAATTTTTAACACCAATACATCCGTACCATTGATAGAAAGTGTTCCAGAATATACATCTGACATCTTTTCTTCCGTAAAGCGAACTTCATCTTTTTCTGATGCAGTAAAAAAGTCTTTTACATCTGTAATACGAAGACAGGTGTGACTTTCATTATTAAGTACGATAAAAAGATTTGAATCAGAAACTGTTTCGCCTTCAAGTGCAGAGGTATTGATTACTACGTATGGATCACCATAGCGGTTCAAGACACCATCAACATAAGGAGGGACAAATGGAAGAGGGAACACTGTTGCATAGCGCAGGATTTCTTTTACCTGATCCGCAGGAATTGCATACAGTTTTTCTCCAATGGTAAAAAGCAGCCAAATTAACTTTTTGTCTTTAACTTTTTCTGACGTCTTTCCAGACTTTTCACTTTTTATAAGCGATAAAATTTCTTCATCCATAATGTTACTATTATACAGTACAAAATATGAACTCGGCAAGAAAAAAAACGGGCCTTTCGGCCCGTTTTTTTTTATTTCACCTCAACCTTTTTAAGGTGCCAGATATCTCTTACATAATCTTCGATTGTACGGTCAGAAGAGAACTTGCCGGCATTAGCAATGTTCTTGAGAGCCATCTTTGCCCAGCCCTTCTTATCCTGATAAGCTTCTGCAATGCGCTCGCGGGCCTTGCAGTAAGAATCGAAGTCTGCCAGAACGTAGTAAACATCCGGACGCTGACCTTCTACACCGTAAATCAAAGAGTCGTGAAGCTCCTTGAAAAGCTGATGGGTTGGATCATAAGTTCCGTCTACCAGCTGCTCAACAACCTTAGCGAGAGCAGGATTGCGGTCCAGGTATTCCTGTGGATTATATGAGTGCTCTGCTTCCATCTTCTTGATTTCTTCTGTAAGAAGACCGAATACAAAGCCGTTATCCTTTCCAGCCTCTTCGAAAATCTCAATGTTAGCACCGTCCATAGTACCAAGTGTGAGGGCACCGTTGAGCATGAACTTCATGTTTGAAGTTCCCGAAGCTTCGAGTCCGGCAGTAGAAATCTGCTCAGAAACATCAGCTGCAGGGAAGATTTTTTCTGCAACAGAAACGCGGTAGTTTTCTACGAATACAACACGAATCTTTCCGCGAACACGGCGGTCGTTGTTGATTCTTTCTGCAACAGTATTAATCAACTTGATGATAGACTTTGCACGACGGTAACCAGAAGCAGCCTTTGCACCAAAAATGAATGTACGAGCTGGTGGATTGTAGTTTGGATCTTCTACAAGGCGGTTGTAAATATACATAACGTGCAAAATATTCAAAAGCTGACGCTTGTACTCATGGAGACGCTTAACCTGAACATCGAAAATGCTTTCAGGGTCAAGGAACTCGTTCTGAGCATGCTTGAGGTAGTCTGCAAGTGCCTGCTTGTTTTCAGTCTTAATGCGAATAAGTTCGTTGATTGATTCATCATCATCGAGGAACTTTTCGAGGCCTTTAAGCTTAGCCAAATCTTTTTCCCAGCCGTGTCCAATACGGTCTGTAATAAATTTTGCAAGCTGAGGGTTTGCATTCAAAAGCCAGCGGCGCTGTGTAATACCGTTTGTCTTGTTGTTGAATTTTTCAGGATAAAGAGTGTACCAGTCTTTGAGTTCTGCAGTCTTCAAAAGTTCAGTATGAAGTTCTGCAACACCATTTACGCTGAAGCAGGCATGAATTGCCATCCAGGCCATGTAAACCATGTTGTTATGGATAATTGCCATATGCTCGTGCTTGTAATAGTCGTTAGGGAACTTCTGGCGCAGCTCAATTACGAGACGGCGGTTGATTTCTTCAACAATCTGATATACACGTGGGAGGAGGCCCTGGAAGATTTCGATTGGCCACTTCTCAAGAGCTTCTGCAAGAATAGTATGATTTGTATAAGCAAATGTATGAGTTACTACATCCCATGCTTCATCCCAGCTTACATTGTATTCATCAATCAAAATACGCATAAGTTCTGGAATTGCAACTACAGGGTGAGTATCGTTGAGCTGAATTACATGAAGTTCTGCAAACTTAGAGAAGTCTGTTCCGTGGTCTGCAACATAGTGGCGAACAAGATCCTGCAAAGAAGCAGAAGAGAAGAAGTACTGCTGCTTAAGGCGGAGAGCCTTTCCGCTTGGACCATTGTCGTTAGGATACAAAACGCGGCTGATGTTTTCTGCGCTGTTCTGGCGTTCTACGGCACGGTTATAATCCATGTTGTTGAAGAGCTGAAGATCAAATCCGTTTGGAGATGAAGCCTGCCACAAGCGCAAAGTATTTACTGTTTTTGTATCAAAACCAATGATTGGCATATCATAAGGAGTTGCAGTTACTTCTTCTGCATTTTCAATAAAGAAGCGAGGGTTTCCTTCCGGAGTTTTTCCGTAAGCAATGTTTCCGCCAAACTTTACTGTTACGGCAAGGTCTGAACGTTTAATTTCCCAAGGATCACGGTGCTGCAGCCAGTTATCTGGATATTCAACCTGGTAACCGTCTTCTATACGCTGCTCGAACATACCATATTCATAGCGGATACCGTATCCGTGTCCAGGATAATCGAGGGTTGCAAGAGAATCGAGGAAGCAGGCAGCAAGACGGCCAAGACCACCATTACCAAGACCTGCATCAGGCTCTTCATCTTCAATCATATTAAAGTCGATGTTCATTTCTTTAAGAACTTCGTTTACAGACTCTTTAATACCACAGTTGATGAGATTGTTACTTAAAGCTCGTCCCATCAAAAATTCTGCAGAAAGATAATAAAGCTGTTTTGTAGGCTTTTTATCATATTCAGTACGAGTTGCCATCCAGTTAGGGATAATCAGTTCAAGAGCCGAAGCTGAAACCGCATCAAAGAG
>JAEEGJ010021891.1_pt1 | contig 13658 bp, 10 predicted proteins | sample 8958761 | NCBI WGS metagenome assembly JAEEGJ01 (sample SAMN16246546, study PRJNA631951) | gut metagenome | biome: gut microbiome; feature: rumen; material: RS-attached | host: Bos | place: Iran: Karaj | collected 2018-10 | reverse complement strand
TGACGACCCAAGAGATTTTGAAGAACATCCGCGAAAAGCACAACCTCACGCAAGACCAGATGGCAGAACGCATTCACGTGACCAGGCAGGCCGTGAGCCGCTGGGAAACCGGCGAGACACAGCCGAACACCGAAATGCTCAAGGTGCTCTCGAAGGAATTCAATGTTTCCATCAATACGTTGCTCGGCGCCCCACGTCAGCTCTTTTGCCAGTGCTGCGGCATGCCCCTCGGTGACGACGCGATGATCAGTCGCGAAGTCGACGGCAACTTCAACGAGGATTACTGCAAGTGGTGCTATGCCGACGGCAAGTTCGCCTACGCCGACAAGAATACACTGCTGGACTTTTTGCTTTCGCACATGCCTAACCCAGAAAACATGCCGGAAGCAGAAAGACGCAAGTTCTTCGACTCGCACCTTTCGCAACTAAAACACTGGAAACAGCAGGCCTAAACGCACATCAATTTTATATCTTTTCGGCAACCATGATTCTTCTCGTCGCCGAAAAGCCCTCTGTTGCAAACCAGCACTACCGCCCGATGCTCGAGCGGATCGAGGGAGAGAAGTTCACGCAGGGCGACGGATGCCTTATCGGCAAGAACCACTGCATCACCTGGTGCGTGGGCCACCTGATTACGCTCGCGCCGCTCGACGCCTACCCCGGTTACGAGGGAGGCTGGCGGCTTTCGAACCTGCCGCTTTTGCCCGAAAAATTCCGCCTCATGGAAATCGAGAGCACCAAGAAGCAGCTCGCGGTAGTGCGCCAGATGATGGAGCAGGCCGACGTGCTCGTGAACGGCGCGGATGCTGGCCGCGAAGGTAACCTGATTTTCGACCTTGTGCTCGACTTCACGCCATCATTCAAGCAGAAGACCATCAAGCGCCTGTGGGTGAACAGCTACGTGGCAAAGGACCTGGACAAGGCGTGGAAGAACCTGGAAGACGCCACGCAGCGCGTAAACCTGAGCTATGCCGCACGCCTGCGCCAGCGGGCCGACTGGATGGTGGGCCTCAATGCGACGCGTGCCTACACTCTTACGGCAGGCCGCGGGAAGATGATTTCGGTAGGGCGAGTACAGACGCCGACCTTGAACCTGGTCGTGGAACGCGATGCCATCGTGGAGCAGTTCAAGGAACTGTACTACTACAGCGTCGTCGGGACGTGGAAGGGGTACCAGGCGCAGTTAGTCAAACAGGAAACAAAAGAGGATGGAAGATCCCCGGCCAAGCCGGGGATGACGAATGACGGTTTAAAAGTCGCGGTTTTTGAGAAGGAAGCGGAGGCGAATGCGGTAGTGGAGCGCTGCAAGCCGTCCGCACCGGCGACCATCGCGAAAATCGACACCCAGCAGAAAAAACAGTTTCCGCAAAAGCCCTTTGACCTCACGGAACTGCAGAAAGAAGGCAACAAGCGTTTCAAGTTCAGCGCCCAGCAGGTGTTGGACTGCGCGCAGAACCTCTACGAGAAGAAGCTGCTCACCTACCCGCGTACCGACTCACAGTACCTGCCCGACACCATGAAGCAGGAAGCCTACGCGCTCGCGCAGAGGCTCGCCAGCCCCGAACAGAAGGGCGTGATGCGCAACGAAAGCGAGAATTTCGTCTTCATCAACTCGAGCAAGGTCACCGACCACTTCGCTATCATCCCGACCGGTGAAACCCCGAACGGGCTCCCTGAAATGGAGCAGAAGATTTACGATTTGGCGAAGGAACGCTTTGTGCAGGCATGGCTCAAGCCGTACGTATGGAGCGAGATGGAAATTATCCTTGAGGCGAAAGGCGGCGAAACAAATGCGCCGGACCTTTTCCGCCTGAAGCTCAAGAAAAACGAGGACTTGGGATTCCGCGCGCTCGTCAAGGAAGAAAAGAAAAAGGGAAAGAAGAAAGGAGATCCCCGCTCGGAGGCGGGGATGACAAGTGCGGGTGACGAAGGCAAGGGCGACAACGACGAAATCACGAACCTGGTCGACGCCTTCCCGGAATGGAACGCGGGCGACACCTCCCCCTTCGACAGCGTAGAACTGCAGAAGAAAAAGAAGAGCAAGCCCAAGTACTACACCGAGGCCACGCTCCTTGCCGCAATGAAAACCGCGGGAAAGCAAATCGAGAACGAGGAACTCGCCGAAGCCATGAAGGACCGCGGGCTCGGCACTCCGGCCACGCAGGCGGGCATCATCGAGACGCTCAAGAAGCGGGGGTTCATCGAGGCGCAGAAAAATTACCTGGTCAGCACAGAGCGCGGGCGCGAAGTCATCGCCCTGATGGACGAGAAGGTGAAATCGCCCGAGATGACGGGCGAATGGGAGTACAAACTTTCGCAAGTCGAAAAAGGCCTGCTCACGCCCGTAGAATTCCGCGACGGAATCGTGGAATACGTGAAGCAGCTTTTTGCAGACTTGCATGCCCGTTATGCCTGCCAGTTCGAGCGCGAGGCCGCGACCGAAAAGCTGAACTGCCCCAAGTGCGGCGGCGCGCTCGATGTAGCCCCGTGGGGCTACGTGTGCCCCAATGCGGAATGCGGCTTCAGGTTCGGGCACACCGTGGCAGGCAAGATGCTCGCCCATTCCGAGGTCAAGGCGCTCCTCGCCGGAGAAACCGTCGGTCCGCTTTCCGGTTTCAAGAGCAAGAAGGGCGCCGAATTCTCGGCCAAGCTCACGCTCGACAAGGACTTCAACATCAATTTCGCCTTCGAAAGCGACGGCAAGTTCCACGGGCAAAAGACGGAATACAAGTGCCCGCTGTGCGGAAGCCCGCTCGAAGAGAACAAGAACGCGATATTCTGCACGGGAACTGCACCGTCCAAAGATCCCCGGTCGGAGCCGGGGATGACAAACGACTGCAATTTCACGCTTTTCAAGACCATCGCCGGGCACACGCTCACCGCAAAAGAAATCAGCGCACTGTTCACAAACGGACGCACGCCGCTCATCCAAAAATTCAAGAGCAAGAAAGGCTCCGAATTCGCGGCCGCCCTCAAGTGGGGCGAAGGCGCCGACAAGGGCCGCGCCGTGTTCGAATTCCAGCATAGGGACCTTCCCTGCCCTGTATGCGGCGACAGCCTGCGCTTCCGCGGCAACACAAACCCGCAAGGCGGTCCGCAAGAATCCGGGGCCTACGTGTGCCCGCAATGCAACTACGGCATCCCGCAGGTGTTCTACCAGCGAAAATTCTCCGACGAAGAAGTCGAAAAGTTGCTGAAAGAAAAGACGACTCCCGTGCTGGAGCCGTTCAAGAAGAACGAAACCTCCTTCCGCGCAGCACTCGAACTGCGCGAAGGCGGCAAGATAGCCTTCAACAAGCTGACGGTTGAAGTTATTAAGTAATTCCTAACCCTGCGACGTTTCTGCGAACTTGAGGTTCTCGTAATTCTTCATCGCGAGATTCAGGCGGAACTCGTTCGGGAACAAGCAAACAAGGTTACGTTCCTTGTCCATCATGCAGTCCATTGCGTATTCCTCGGCGAACTTGCCCATGTCCTTCTCGGGACCAGACACCCAGCGGATTCCGTGGGCAGGAACACGGTCCAGCGAAACATCGGCGCCGTATTCGCTCTGCAGGCGGAACTTGAGCACGTCGAACTGCAACTCGCCCACCACGCCAATCACAGGTATTGCGGACTTGAGCGGTTCGTATAGCTGGGTTGCGCCTTCTTCACTCAGTTCCGCAAGGCCCTTCGCCATCTGCTTGCTCTTAAGCGGGTTCAGGAGCGTCACGCGGGCGAAGTGTTCCGGAGCGAAGTCCGGAATGCCCGTGAAGTTCATCTTCTCGCCGTCAGTCAGCGTATCGCCGATGCGGAAAAGTCCCGGGTCATTGATACCCACGATGTCGCCCGCCCAAGCGTGGTCGATGACTTCCTTGTCCTTCGCGAGGAACGCCGTCGGGGCAGCCAGGCGAATTTCGCGACCAGTACGCACATGGAAAACCTTCTCACCGCGGGTAAAGCTGCCCGAGCAGATGCGCAGGAACGCCGTGCGGTCTCGGTGTTTGGGGTCCATGTTGGCCTGGATCTTGAACACAAACGCGCTGAAGTCGTTCTCGTCGGGATTTACCGGGCGCTTGTCTGTCTCGCGCACCATCGGGGGCGGCGCAAGCTTGGCAAATGCGTTCAACAGCTGGCGCACGCCGAAGTTGTTCACCGCAGAACCGAAGAACACGGGGCACATCTCGCCCTTCAGGAACTTCTCGTGGTCAAACGGGTCCATACCGCCGGTGACCATCTCGTATTCTTCCTTGAACTGGTTCACCCAGTTCTCGCCACACATTTCCACAAGGCGCGGGTCATCCGGGCCTTCCATCTGGATGATTTCCTGATGGCCTTCTTCCTTGTTGAAGGTGTGGAAGGTGTTCTCGGCAATGGAATACACGCCCTTAAACAGTTTACCCACGCCAATCGGGAGGGTGAACGGGGCCGTCTTGATGTGCAGAATGTTTTCGATCTGGTCGAGCAAGTCAAAAACGTGGCGACCATCGAGGTCCATCTTGTTGATGAACGTGATGATGGGCGTATGGCGCATGCGGCAAACGTCCATGAGCTTGATAGTCTGCTTTTCCACACCGTTCACGCTATCGATGAGCACGAGGGCCGCATCCACGGCGGTCAGGGCGCGGTAGGTGTCTTCACAGAAGTCCTGGTGCCCCGGGGTATCGACGAGGTTGAACATGCAACCTTCGAACGGGAAATTCAAAACAGAACTCGAAACCGAGATACCACGCTGCTGCTCGATTTTCATCCAGTCACTCACGGTGTAACTACGGTTCGCCTTGGCGCGCACGTGGCCCGCCTCGCGAATCACGTTCCCGTACCACAGGAACTTCTCGGTGATGGTGGTCTTACCCGCATCCGGGTGGCTTACGATGGCGAATGTGCGGCGTTTCTCGATTTCTGCATTCATAGCGAATTCCGTTTTTTACGCCGCCAAATATAGAAAAAAGAGAACCTACAACTCCTTGTGCCGGTGCATGGCACGGATGTTTTTCGGGAGCACTTCCTTGTGCCAGCGAATCCACTCGTCGTAATAAATGTACTGGCGTTCGCGCTGCCTAAAAATTCTTCCGTGAACCACGCGACGCCCATTCTTTTCTTCCACCGGGATAACAATGTGCAGGCATTCGTGATAGACCACACCCGCCACTGCATACAACGGGCAGTTCGCCGCATCGTAGCCCCTGCTGATGCTTATCAGGTGGAACTCCTCGCCCGTTATCGGGTCCTTGCGCAGGGAATGGAAACTGAGGCCCCCCACACGGTTGCTCCAGGTAATGCGGCACTTGAGTTGCTCGTCGAAATACGTATGGTTTATCGCTTCTAGAACCTGATTGAGGTTGAAGTAACGCCCCCTGGGGTTAATGGGCGGGAGTCTTCCCGTGCTTTCGAGCGGAGCCTTTCCCTTGTCTACAAGCACCTGGTCCACCGCTTCCCAGAAGCGCGTCACCAAATCCTTAATAATAGCCTTGTTCTTCTGCGTCTTGCGGCGAATCGCATGCTCTGCCCATTCTGCGGCAAGCTCGCGCGCATCGGCAAACTCGGGCGCCTCCATGTACGAAGGGAGCAATACTTCGGGGTGGCCGAACAGGAAGTTCGCCTTGCACCGGATGCTCCTTTTTAAACGCGAATTGTACTTGAAGTGCACGAGCCCGTTCGCAGAGCACTTCGACTTGCGGATAGGCGGCGCAGGAGCGATATCCGGAGCGGGAGCCCCGAACAAGTCCATCTGCCCGAACAGGTCGAGCTGTCCGTTCTCGTCTATCACCCGAGCACTCCTTCATACGCATTCAAGGACAAGAGCCCCCCGAAATAGCTTTCCGGGAGTTCCAGCCCCGCATAGTGTTCCGAGAGGTCCACCAGCGACTGTTCGATATTATCGGGCAGGTAGACGATATAGCTTTCGTTCCTTTCTGTCTGCAGGTGTTCCGGAGTGCAATAGCACGGGTCCGTCTGGCTAAAGTACATGCGGCACGAAACCGGGCGCGAAGCATACACGCCGCAGTCGCCCTTCTTGTCCGAAAACGGGCACGGGCGCCACTGTTCAAAATAATCGTGCAGGGCGTGGTCTTCCGCATCGTCCTCGGAACCAATCGTTTCAAGCCGGTTTTCAAACAAACTATTAAACAGGTCGGAACGGGACTGGCACATTTCCATTACAGAAATAAAGTCTTCGCGTTCGCGCAGTTCCGTGTAGAGCGAAATCAGTTCAAACGGTTCTACCGACATGGGGTAATGATGGCAGCAGTTGCCGCACGCGGGCCTGCACTGGATAGACTTTTCCTGTTGCGGGAGAACCGCCTTCAGGTAAAGGTCATAGGCCCTGTGGTACTCCCCTGCAAACGAGACAATGTTCGGCAGTTCGTCTTTTAAGTTGTCTGGACCGATGGCGTACGTCCGGCCAAATTTTGCAGCGACCTTGTCGAGACGGTCGATTTCTGAGCCCAAAAGGGAGCCCATCCGCATCTCGGCGATCTTGTAGGAGTGCGTGGGTAAATAGTCTCTGCAAAGTTCCATTGAGCACAAATATATCTACTATGAGCCCTTTTTGGCAATTTTTTACCGAAAAAAGCGAATTTACTACCAAAAAATGCCACCCTGGCACACCACTGCGTTTTTTTTCGAACAAAGAAAGTTATTTTTTGCTTATTGAATTCCCTAGGGAACCGATCTATGAAACGTATTAAAAAACTTTGTCTGTACGCGGCCATCGCACTCTCGACAGGGATTGTTGGCTGCAACCTGTTCAATCCGACTGAATCGGCGAACATCGACTCGACCGACACGGATGCACTGACCTACGAAGGCTACATCCACTTCCGCAATGCGGAGTACACCCTTGCGAGAGAATACTTCGAACGCACGCTTGCCGTGGACTCCACCATCTCCGAGGCGTGGTACGGACTTGCAAAGAGCGTCCTGAACCAGCAGAAGCTGAACGTGTTCGAAATGCTCAAGTACGCAAACAGCAAGGGCGGTCAAAGTGCGTTCATGACCATGGACGATTCCACCGCCAACCACTACAAGTCCGGTATCGATTCCGTGATGAAGGTCCTTATCCCGTTTATCGAGAGGGATACCACGGGCCGTACCGACGGCAAGGTGACGTTCAAGACCATCTCGGCCAGCTACACGGTACTCCACCTCACCAAGGCGGCCCTTTTGCTCAGGAGCAACGCTCAGGACCTGACCAAGCTGTTCAACGTTTCCGGAACCTCCATCAACGTAGACTGGGCCTCCCTGAAGGATGTCGGCGAGAAGTCTGTTGAACTGTTCGAGACCCTCGGCGACATCGGCGGCGCCATCAAGGCCGACCCAACCATCGCGACCGAGGTCATCCGCTCTTACGTACCCGAGGCGGCCCTCCTCAGCGACAGCGGCCTTACCGTCGCTACCGAGGCAATGGCAAGCTACATGGTCACGGCAAGCGAAGCCGTTACGAGCAACGAGGACGCCATTCTTGCTTACACGAGCATCGGCGACATGATTGACAGTGACGGCGACGGCTGCATCGACGAAGAAATTACGGATGGCTACGACAACGACGGCGACGGTCTGGTTGACGAAGACATGCGCACGAACAAGGCTCTCGTTTACGAAACGAACTTCTTGCACCACAAGCCCGGCCAGGTGGCATCCATCAAGACCGGCGAAGGCTACGAATACGTGGATATCGACGGTAACGGCACCCCCAACGACGATGCCGAAAGGACGTTCTTCAACCCGAACTCCAACGACCGCGACGCCGCTGGCGACCATAGGATAGCCGCATTCGTCACCGGGTTTACCTGGAGCGCAACGGGCGAACAGCTCAAGAACGCCATGGACCTCGCCGCAAAGGATACCGACGTGAGCAACATCCAGTATCCTCTCCAGTGGCGCAAGGAAAACATCGGCGGATGCTGGAACAATTATACGGAGGAGGCCTTCCTCAAGTGGTTTGAAGGGAGGAACAAGTAATGAAACGAGTTATTGCAGCACTTCTTTCCCTCGGACTGGGAGCGGCGGTCTTTGCCGCAAAAGCACCGACCCACCATTCGCTCCGCGGCGAATCCATGGGTAACGCCCACGTGGCAGTGGTCGACGACAAGGAAGCCATCTATTATAACTACGCAGGCTTGAGCCAGATCAACCGCCTCGGTAACTACGACAAGCGCCCCGAACAGGGCTACTACCCGCGCAACTTCCTCGGTGATGCCCGCTTGAACATCGGCGGCGCGGGCCCGTTCGAGACTTACTTCTCCACCTACAACGTGGCGAAGGACCTCCAGAAGCTCTACCAGAACGTGAGCGATGCAGCAGCGGAAACCGGCATAGCCCAGAACACGCTCCTCATGGACACGCTCTCTAGCCACCCCGAGCTCATCCACAAGATTAACTCCTACGACCACAAGTACCTCACCATGAAGGTCAAGTTCGACGCGGAACTCGCCATCCACGGGTTCGGCGGTGCAGTCTGGGTCGACGGTAGTGTTGCCCCGTACCTGGACGGCGGCCTTATCCTCCCCTTCCTCGGCGTTGACACGTTCTACGTGGACGGCGTGGTGCAGGGCGGTTTCGCCTACGGGTTTACAGACAAGTTCTCCGTCGGTATCGGCGCGAAGGCTGCAAAGCGCCACAAGGTGGAAGTCATTACGATTGACATTCTCAACTACGGCTCCCTGCAGGACACCCTCGAAGACCGCTACGACGATGCAACCCACAACATCTTTGACTTCAGCTCAATTTCCTTCGGCCTCGATTTCGGCGTGCTCTACCAGCTGACACGTGAATTCCGCGTGGGTGCATCGCTGCGCGACGTGTACTTCAAGGAACTCGCCGGCGACAAGATTACCCCGAACCTGAGCGTGGGCTTCAACTACAGCCCAAGATTCTTCAACAAGAACACGGCCTATGCCCGCAAGTTCAACTTCGCCTGCGACTTCGTAGATGCGATAAACGCCGACAAGAACTACAAGGCGCTATCACACCTGAATTTCGGCCTGGAAGTGGAACAGACGCTCCTTGCCTGGCCCGGCTACAACAACGAGCTCCGCGCACTGAGCCTGCGACTTGCCGGCGGTTTCAAGGGCGGTTACCCTTCTGCGGGCGTGAGCCTCGAACTGTTGCGCGTCGTGACCCTCGAATTCGCGACCTGGGCAGAGGAACTCGGTTACTACACCGGCCAGGACGAAGAACGTATCTACATGGGCCAGATCAGCCTCGGATTCTAACCCCCGAGCTACATCGTGAGAGTGCTTAGGTCAATACGTATTGCGCTATTGCTTGCCGCAAGCGTTTTTGCTGATGACCTGGTAATGGCACCGCTATTTACCCCGCAGGCCATAATCGCAAAGCAAATCGCTCCGGGAACATCGAAAATCTTTTCCATCTCGAGCACGTTCGGCGGTTGCGACTCCTGCAACGTGAGCGGCAAGACCGTGCAGAATACAGACCCGCCGGTATATGTCGACGACGACATTTCGGGCAGTTCGTATTTCCGCATGGATATAACGCCCGTGAGTTACACGTGGCCCTCGACGGGAAATCCCGAAGGGGCGGAAAACTGGTCCGGACATACCTTCGGGGGCGGATTTTTCCTGAACTTCCACTACGCCCTCCCCATCGAAGCGGGCGTTGCGCCTTCTGTTGTTCAATGGTTTGGCCCCATTTACGTGGGCGCGTCTTACGAACTTTCCTTCGGGCGGTATTACGGCAAGGATAGCGACGGCGATACCGACTTCGACAAGACAAGGCACCTGTTTACCGGAGCCGCCAATTTCGGTGCGGGTTCGATGACGTTCATGAAATTCCACGGGCTCGGATTCGGCCTACACGGTGGCCTGCGACAGTTCCACATCGTGAGTGCGGGTTGTTCCGACTCCGAATCAGACGTTGTCGGCGCGCCCGAATGCACCGCCGATGGCAAGCAGTACCATATCCAGGACTGGGTGTTCTATTACGGGATTGACTTTATCGGGTACACGAGCCTCCCCCTGCTGAAGGAGACAAACAGCAAGGGACACGCGGCATACTCCTTCACAATCGAGTCGGGCATTCGCACCGATGACCAGCGCCTGATGTACTGGGCACTGCAATGGAGCTTTATGCTATGATGTACCGACTGCTCACATTGCTTGCCGTAGTCACGCTCCTTTCGGGTTGCAGTTCCATAATGCGTCCGCCTCCGGCCGCAGCCTTCATGGACACCTACAAGAGCGAAAAGTCGCTCAACATGGTTGGCGCATCGGGCTATGGCGGCGATATGCAGAACCGGAAAGAAGATATCGACAGCTACCACCAGATTAGCGAAGAGGAATGGTGGGTCGACGGACATTTCGCGCGATTCCTCAACGGAGGCTATTTTACGCTCGGGCTCGGCATGCAGAGCTTGACCGCCTTCATGCAGGGAGGTTTCGTTTCTCCCTACTTCGGGTTCAACGCGTGGAGCAACATGAATGCGCTGTTCATCCCGATGATCAAGGACGAAGACCGCGGATTCTGGAGCCACTATTCCGGCGGCGCGATGACTATCGAGCAGATTCCCGTAACGCAAAAATGGGCCTTCGGCCTTACGCAGCATGTATCGCGCAACGGCCGCGAAGTCTACCGCGTTTCCGATGACGAAGGGGAAGGGTTCCTTTTTGACAAGCCCCGTCCCAAGTTCTACAAGGAAATGGGCGCAGGTCTCTACGGGCGATACAAGGGCGAAAAAGCAGCATTCTCGCTCGAATTCCGCTACGGCCGCGACATCGATAACGACAACAACCGCTTTGCGCTCACCCTGAGTGTCTGGGGCTTCAGCAAGCCGTTCTTCTCGCCTCACGACTACATGAGAACGCAAGCCGAAGCGTATAACGAAAAGCGAGAAGGCATAAAGATTGGTTCTGTTTCCGATACCGTCGTCTACAATGTGAAGACAATGGATTCCGTCTACAAGTCACCTTCAAGACTCATGCACAAGATACCCAACCGCTGGTTCAGTGTCCTGGATACCTCGAAGGTCATCTCCAAGGTTTACCCGCTTTCGCCCATCGAGCACAGCATCTATTCCAACGGGATATGCTACGACGAATACGAACGCGATGTTTGGCTCAGAAAAGACACAGACAACACCATTTTCGCAACCCCGATAGACAACATCGACTACTGCGAAGAGGCCGTGTTGAAATTCCCGTGGTCAACCGTGATTTTCGAAGGCCTGCTGTTTGGCGGGGCGTCCGGCTTGCTGCTCCACAGTTTCGACGCGTTCCTTATCGGCGACCTCGTCGGCTCTACCGCATTCTGGGCTATTTTCAAGGCGGCAGACGTGAAGGTTCCGAAAAATCTCAAGGGAATATGCAAGTTGCAGCATTCCCCCGAAGAACTGGAAGAGTGGCTAAAGCAATACCCCTGCTACGATTCAAACGACAACGAATTCTAGGACATTTCCCCAAACGAATTGAACAGCAAAAGGAAAATCCCCCGCGTCGGCGAGGGACTTCTTGTGTTTAAGGGTTCTCGAGTACTTTGTCTTGTCGCGGACAACCCTTGTCCGTAACGTGGCTCCGTTCTGAGAGCCGTCTATGCGTAGCGCTCGCATTCTTGCGCTTTCTGTTGCGGCATCGGCAACCTTGCCCGCCGCTTTCGCTCTGTTTTTAGCCATAGAGGCCTCCTTAAGGGGCAAATATAAATTATTTTTAGGACATACAAAGGATTGATATGAAAAAAGCATATTGCGTTCTGTTTTCTGCCCTACTGATGGTCGCCTGTGGCGACGACAATTCTTCATCTGCAAATGACCAGGAACTTTCGTCTTCTTCAGAAGATGTAGCTATCGAATCATCTACGGACGAGGAAATCGTTAGTTCGTCTTCTGAAAAAAAGGAAGAACAAAATTCTTCTTCAAGCGTTCAAGAAGCAAATTCTTCTAGCGACAAGGGGGAATCATCATCTAGCGTTCAAGAGGCTAGTTCCTCTAGCAGTAAGGATGAAACACTGTCTCAAGAATTTTCTTCAAGTATCCAAGAAACAAGTTCCTCTGTCAGCGAAACTGAATCTTCTTCGTCGACAATCAACGAGTCAACTTACAACTTTAACGATAATGAACTCGTCATAAAACAAATTCCAACATTCGGTGAACTAGACGGCAAACCATATTTTTACACAACTGAACCTAGATGTACTTATCGTAATGGAACTTTTTCAACCAACCCCGATTTGTCCGATTACGCCTATTTCTATGACATTTCAAAAGACACTCTTACAAATTCTCTTATAAAACTATATAAAGCACTTACAGGAAATTATGAAGACTTACAACTTAGAGAGACCTATTATGGTCAAAACAATACTATTAATGGAGAATGGGAATATCTGTGTTATCTTAATTTAAATAGTGGGACCTCTGAGTGCCCACATAATTTCAAAAGAATTATTACTACGGATACCATCTACAACATTCACTCCATCAACCAATCAAAGGACAAAAATATATTCGAAATTATCGGAAAAATCACACACATTGATCTAGGATATTTTGAGGACCTGAATTCAGCAGAACTATCTACAAAATATGCAGAAAACGGTATCACTATAGATTCCTCTGGAGCAAAGACTTTAATAAACATTCGTGACAAGGGAAACCTTTCTATTGACGAAATGATGACCAAAGTCATAAACAACCACGAAACTATATCTAGAAAAATAGTCTTGTCAACAGATAAAAAAGAATGTGTTTTAACATCAGAAAGCACCCCTGTTAAATCGTCAAAATACTGTTCCGAAGAATATCTTCCCTATCTTGAAATAGATGATTTTGATGGATATGTCTCAACTTACGCAAAAGGCAATCAAGAAGAATTTGACTCCTGCCTAGAGAACCTATTTAATTGAGTTTTGATCTAACGCAAAATATTCGCCGTCATGGGTTCAAGCGCCTGCTGCTTGCAGTTTCGGGCGGTCTGGATTCCATTTGCCTCGCGCATTATTTCATTGAAAACCGCGAAACGCTTGGCATTGAATGGCTAGGAATTGCCCATGTGCATCACGGGCTGCGCGAAGGAACGGCGGACCGCGATGCCGCTTTTGTGGAGGCTTTCGCGCGCAAGTATAACGTTCCATTTTTCTTGAAGAAGCTGGACGGCGAGGCGCTAAAAAATGCAGAAGGCTCGCTGGAAGAAAACGCGAGAGATGCCAGGTACAAGGCTCTGGTGGATATTGCTTTATGTCATGCAAAAGAATGTCACACCGAAGCTGGGCATAGCCCAGCAAGTGTGTCTATGGATACTCTTGCACCTTCGGTGCCGCGGTATGACGACGCAGTAATCGTAACCGCGCATCATGCAGGCGACCAGGCGGAAACGATGTACATGCGTCTCCGCCGCGGAACAACACTTGCCGGCCTCAGGGGAATCCAATCGCTGCGGGCGTTAGACTCTATTGGACACACTTGCGCTTCGCGCTGCGGTGTGACGCAACAGGCCTCACTTTACATCATCAATCATCCATCATCAATCATCCATCATCAATCAAATTTCATCTACCGTCCTTTCCTGAACGTGACGCGCAAGGAACTGCTCGCCTACGCCCGCGAAAACAACCTCACCTGGTGCGAGGACGAGAGCAATACCGACGTGAAATTTGCCCGCAACAGGGTGCGGCACGAACTGTTGCCCCAGCTGGAACGGGAATGCCCCGGCGCGGCAGAACAACTCTGC
>JAEEGJ010021890.1_pt1 | contig 13658 bp, 17 predicted proteins | sample 8958761 | NCBI WGS metagenome assembly JAEEGJ01 (sample SAMN16246546, study PRJNA631951) | gut metagenome | biome: gut microbiome; feature: rumen; material: RS-attached | host: Bos | place: Iran: Karaj | collected 2018-10 | reverse complement strand
ACAGAGGGGTTAATAGTTTGATTTTTTAAATAAGGTGTGGTATAATATTATTAGAGATGGAAAAAGTTAGAGGATAGATAGGGAAATGTTACTTGTTGGTAGAGATGAACAGATAGGCTAATAGGTAAACCGATAACGACAGTTAGAACGGTTATAATTGTTGGTTCGAGTCCAGCTCTGTTCATTAGTATGAATTTATTAGAGTGCGACTTAATAGTTGCTACTTTATCGTTGGAACACAGGCAAGGAGTAGTTCCAAAATATTTTAACGAAGGTGAAACTTCGCTCCTTTTTTCTTTATTCCTCTTTGCCTGAGAATATATATGTGGCGGCGGAACAGAATTTCGCAGGACATTAACCATTTGGTTAGCTTAATTTTTGAGTTGTTGTCTGCCGCCGAAACCTTACTACTTTTTTGATTTGGGGTGAAAAGAATGAAGATTACGCAATTAGCCGCAATCCTTAATGGCACACTTAGTGCTACCGGTATTCTTGAGCAGACTACTGGTGAAAAGGCTGTCGCACAGGAAGACCTTAGTAATATCGTTGACCTCGGTAAGACCGTTCTCGATTATACTGGTCAAGGCAATGCTAACTATGACAGCTTTATGAGAAATCTTATTGACCAGGTCGGCAAGGTTATGTTTGTTGACCGCAAGTACACTTCTCAGGCTCCTAATATTTTGAAGGACGGTTGGGAGTATGGCTCTATTCTTCAAAAGGTAAGATGTGAAGTTCCTGATGCACGCGATAATGCTACTTGGGACCTTTTCAACTATCCTTACAATGGCGGCGCAGCTTATCCTGACCCATTTGAACTTAGCAAGCCTACCGCAACAGCAAAGTTCTTCAACTCTAAGGCAACCTATGAAGTACCTATTACCCTTACCGATGTTCAGCTTCGTGAAGCATTCCGTAGCGCTGAAGAGTTCGGCAGATTCATTGCTATGATTGAAAACCGTATTGCTATGAAGATTACCCTTTGCAACGACGGCTTGATTATGGCTACTATCGCAAACCTTATGGCACAGAAGATTGATGGCGGCAAGCAAGTTAACCTTGTTGAGCTTTACAATGCTATTGCTACTACTCCTACTACTGCCGCAAAAGCTCTTACCGATAAGGAATTCTTGAGGTTCGCTTCTAAGACTATTGCACAGTACAAAAAGTATCTTGCCGCAGCTTCTACTCTTTACAACGATGGCGGTTACTTGACCTTTACTCCTGCTGACAGACTTAAGTTCATTGCTAACACCGAGTTCTCTAAGTCTCTTGATGCTTACCTTTACAGTGATACTTATCACAATGAGTTCGTTAACCTTCCTGGCTACGAAGAGGTTGCTATGTGGCAGGGCACTGGTACTTCTAATGACGACAGACTTAAGATTAACGTTAAGATTGACGACGGTTCTGAAAATGGCGCTACTGTTGTTCAGGATGGTATCGTTGCTGTTATGTTCGACGAAGAGGCAGCTGCTGTTTGCAACCAGAACTACCGTGTAACTTCTGCTTACAACGGCCGTGGCGAATACACCAACTATTTCTACAAGTGGGATGCAATGTACATGAACGATGTTCTTGAGAACTGCGTTGTTTTCGTACTTGATGACTATACTGCTCCTGTTGCTCTTCCTGCAACCGCTCCTGCAGATTGGGATACTGTCTATGCTATCGCAAATTCTCCTTACTACATTGAGGATGAGAATGGTACCGTTACTATCAATGGTAAGACCTATACTCAGCTTTCTGCATCTGACAAGACCACTGCTCAGGGTTACAGCTGGACTGACTACAAGGCTAAGGAAGTTGTTAAGAAGATTGGTTGATTTGAATAACTTAAGGTTGGGGGCGGCAGAAATGTTGCCCCCTTCTTTATAATGTGAGGTGATTAAATGGCTTTCACAGCAACTTTTTACAATGTAAGCGACCCGCCTAACAAAATTGATAAGACCTTAGGAGACCCAATCTATACTGCCACTTGTACTCCTTTTGAGCCGGTAAGCGATTTGCATGGTTCTATTCTTATTGACTGGAGCGCCGCAATAGAGACTGCCAATTACGTAACAATCAGCGGCAATAGACCTCTTTCTTGCTTTATAAAGGATATTGTTAAAGAGATTGGTTCAAGGGCAAGAGTTATTGTTGATATTGACCCTCTTACCACAAATGCAACTGAACTCAAGGCTTGTGATTGTATTTGTGAAACTACTACTGATACTAATTTTGAGAAGTCAAGCCGCTATATCGCAAATAGTAATCTTAAGGTTACAGAGTTTACAATTCATGGCTCTGCTAAAAAGAATACAGAAGATTACCTTGAGATTGATAACGCCGGTTTTGTTGTTGGTATTTATTCTTAATGGAGGTGGAAGTAAATGTATATTAATGTTGGTATTGGTACTCCTGAAAATAAAAAGTAGTACAATGTTGTTGACTACAACTTCGACTCTCAGCCGTTCTACTTCTATGACTATGGTAGCCAAACAATTAAGTCCATTGACCAAGCTTCTTCTGCTAACTACGGCGTAAAAAAATACGATATGCTTGATAAAGATGGACAGACAATTAGTAATGGCGCAATTAGTTTGTACGTAGATTTCTAGAACAATACTGGTCCTTCTTCAATTATAGAACAGTTAGTTGCTCTTAACAATGCGGCTTTTGACCAACTTAGTTTTGGACTTTTCAACGCCGAGCAAGATTGTATTGTTCCTTTTGAAATTACTTATACAAACAGAGCTTCCGGTCAAGGCTTTTCAAGTTCTGAGTCTAATGTTGAGTATACTGAAGTCCAGCTTGCTGACGATGCTCCGGCAAACTGGGAAAGCGAAAGAGTTACTTGCTACTACACTGGTAGAAATTATGGTACAGGTCAGCAAATTGATTATTGCCGCCAGTAGATTTCAACTCAACACTATGATTGGTCTACCTTAAAGACTTATATCGAGAACTGGAATGAATCTAACCCTGATAATCCTATGAAACTTTGGTACAACGATAAACTCTCTAAGCGTGTATTTGTTGGTACTGAAGAACAGGGTGTTTCTTTCTCTGTAAGTAAAGCAGACCACAGCTTCGTTGGCGGTACTTCTAACTATGAGTATCCTTTAACCTCTCCTTTCACTAGAAACGTGTCTACTGTTTATTACTCACAAACAGGCGGCGTTATTAAGAGTGGATTTGACCCTGTTGAGAACGATTATAATTTGTGGACTGTGAACTCTCCTTGGAATACAGGTGGTTATGGTTACTTCATTTCTAGTTCTACTAAAGGTCTTACTCCTTTCTACACAAATGGTAGATTGAGTACAACTGCTCCCGTAACAAAAGCTCATCCTATAACTGAATGTACTCTTCTTCAGTTTGGTCAGGTTACTTTTGGCACTAAGAAGTATTTTGGTGTTTGGAGAGTAAACTACAAGTCTGCTTTCTATTGGGGCTATAAAGGTAATTCTACTAGTAATGAGTGGACTCCTGGCGCATGGAATCAGCTTAGCACTACCGCCGTTACTTATGGTCCAGAAATGAATAGACAAGCAATGATTGAGAGCTTCCAGTTCAGCGGTATTTGTCTTGACGATATTGATGTTGTTCCTGATATTCATGAAGGTAAGATTCCTGTTCCTCCTAAGCCAGGTCCTGGTAGCGGCAGTTACGATTATCCTTCTTTCCCTCATGATGTATGGCATACTAAGGCTTTCAATGTTCTTGCCGGTCCAACAGAAAGTGGATTCCATATCTACTACATGAATAAGGGGGAGTTCGCAACCTTTATTGCAGAAATTAGCCGCTGGTCTTCTTTTGCAAGACAGATGACTAAAGATGCTAGTGATTTGTGGAGCAATGTTACTTCCGCAGAGAGCCTTGGAGAGATTCTTCTTAACCTTCTTGGTTCTGTTGATAATACTTCAAGCGCTATTCTTAATACTTCAGTTGACCTTAATTCAACTATTGTATTCTGCCGTAAAATGCCGCGCTTCGTAGGTGATTACGCAGTTACAAATACCGGCTATCCTTTGAGAATTGGAACTGGTACAATCAACGGCTTGTATCCTAACTATTTCGTTACTGAAAGAGTTGTATGTATGGACGATACTCAATTCCATTTTGACGCAAACACTGATTCTCTTGGTTTCCAGACTGCAACTTTCTATGACCTTGAACCTTACGTTCAGGCAAAGTTGTTCCTTCCTTACTATGGTGAAGTTACTCTTCCTATTAGTTCCTTCATTGATGGCTCTATTGTTGTTAGCTATGCGGCAGATGTATGTTCTGGTAATGGAGGCGTACTTGTTATTACTACTGATAAAGATGGTAATAACTGCACATTTGGTCCTTATCAGTGCGACATTAGCGTTAATATTCCTCTTGCCGTTACAGACGCTAATGCACAGGGAAGAATGCAATCTATGACTAAGGCTGCTGTAACTACTGCTGTCGCTGCTGCAACTGGTGGTACTGGTGTTGCTCTTGCAGGTGCTCTTAGTGCTCTTGATGCCGCCGCTCAGAAACGTGTAAATCAAACAATCTCTACTCTTGGTAGTAACAACGGTTTCCTTACTCCTGAGAACATTATTCTTCAGCTTACTTATCCTGCAACTATTCCTGATAAGGACGGCGAAAAGAATCTTGATGCTACTATTGCTCAGATTGGTGCTTCTAGTTATCAGAATGGTAAAGTTAGCGAATTCCTTACTGGAAAGGTTACCAAATATAGTTATGTTAACACTAGCGGAATTAATGCTACCGAGGCAGAGAAACGTGCTATTGAAGCTCTTCTTAGAGGGGGTGTATATTAATGGCTGTTTTCACTAGCAAAATTATTTAGATTAACTAGGAACAAGCTCCCGTTATGAGTGGTGACAATGTTTCCTATATGTAGGTTGACAATCTTTACTATGCAGAATTTGAGTGTGATACTGTCGCAGACCTTCCTGACCAAGTAAAGACAATCGACTCTACTGCCGTTAAGGGTACTGTTACTCTTGTTACCGGTTCTAGAGCACACATTATTGACACAGATGAAGACTACAAACTTATGTCAGACGGCGTATGGAAGTTACAAAGAGGAACAGATGTTACAGCTCTCGTTAATGCAATTAGCCAGGTTGAGGATGATTTGTTAGATGCATCCGCAGATGCGGCATACGCAAGGTCAGCTATTGAATACTTTATAAGACCTAAACTTGGTGAAATCATTGATACTATCGGAATCAAGAACCTTATTAATTTTGGTTTCATTTCTCCTTATACAAACCAGAATGTAATATATACAAACAATGGTGACGGTACAATTTCACTTTCTGGAACATCAACCGGTTTCTCTTATATTAATGTTGTAACACTTACTCTTAAAGCTGGAGACATATTACATCTTAGTGGCTGTCCAAGCGGCGGCGATTATACATCAACTTATTGTTTGTATATTGCAAAGAACGTATCCGGAGCCGCAACACTTGCACATGAAGAAGGAGAAGGTGTATTATTCACAGTCCCTGAAACAGCAGAATATAACATCAGAATCCTTGCAAGAAACGGTACAAATACAACAGGTCTTGTTTACAAACCAATGCTTTGCACATATGAGAACTGGGAATATACATAGAAGTTCGTTCCATACATCCCAACAAACCAGGGCCTTTAGGATGAGATTGCTCAATATTCTATTGGTAATAACATTACTACTGGAACAAATCTTAACGACTTAACTACTCCTGGTACTTATAAATGTGCATCTGCAACTATTGCCGCTTCACTTCAAAATTGCCCTTGGACAGCTTCTGGTTTCCATTTGGAAGTTATTACTTCTCAAACCTATATAGTCCAAATCCTTAGTCCTATTTCACAAGCCGGCGCAGGAGTTATTTACCGTAGAGGTATTACTTCATCACCTGGTTCATGGTATAAGTTCGAAGGTACAGCGGTATAAAAAATGCCCCCTAGAAATTAATCTAGGGGGTTTTCATTTTACTTTCTAATTTTCTTTGTAATTCCCATAATAATTGCAAGGACGGCATACATAGGTGCGATAAGCGGTACATGATAGCCATAATATAGAACAAAGTAAAGCAGGTTAGATTCTTCACTAAGACTATTGAAAGAAACATGAATCAAACACACACCAAAAAGAATAATGAGGGGAGCGAGCCAAATAACAACATTCATAGCCTTTTTCATTTTTAATTCCTCCTTAACTTTCTATATATATTATAGCATAAATTTCTAAAAATGTCAAATTTAAAGAAGCCCAGTAATTCCATTATCTTCCTGAAGCCAGTTACGAACAACTTCACCTACTTCATTATCTGCAAAGCACATTGAGTTCTTAACAATAAGGTCTTTAATTAGTTTGTGAAGGTCGGTAGGGCAGTCTTTAATAAATCTAACATGGCATCTGCTTGTAGTAAAATCGCTAGAGTAATATGGCGTCATTTCGTCAATTTCAATGTCTTTAGTCTGACGATGGAAGAAAATAAAGAGGTCGGGGCTTCTTAAAATAATTTCGCCGCAAAGCAGTTGTTCACCAAACTTGACGTAAAATCTCTTGAATATATCTTCTTCATAAATAGGGTAAGGGGCTCTGGGATAAACTTTTATTTCCCAAGCACCAGAAGTAATCATTGCAAGCTGGGCATTCTCAAAAGCGAAATACTTACTTGCAGTTTTCTTTGTAGCTTCAACTGTTGCACAATATTCAACTGCTACCTTTAAGTCAGAGCCTTCATAGGTGTAAACTCTGATTTCGCCTTGTGCCATTTTATCTACGTCTTGTAATCCCATTTCAGTAAAGTAAGGGCAGTATTTGTTAACAGAGTTAGCAAGCATATAGATTACGCAGTCTTTACGGTCACGAATCAAGCTGGACAAAAGGTTACAGAATTTAACAAACTCATCTGCCAAATAACCACTACGTGTCATAAATTCATCATAGCAAATTAAATGAAGCTCACCCGCATCCTAACCTTTCTACGTCTCCCAGGTATTTACGCTACGAGTAATACAAAACGGAACCGGGTCTTGTCCTTGTTTCTTACCATCTTCATCATAGAAGGCAAAATAGAAACAATTTGCGCGGTAGAAAGTTCCATTGTATTTGCCATCACTCAACTCAATAATTAAATCAATAAGGCTGGGCTGACTAAATAAAAGCTGGCAGTTCTTTGGAGTAACTTCTTCAGCATAGCGGCGAACATATGCACTTCTTTTTCCTTCCTTGAAGTATTGCTCAATAATAGTTTTCAAAACGCTATAAGTTTTACCATTAGAACGCTGACCAATAATTAAGCGATAACTTGCCTCTGTTGCATCAATCGCCGTCCTGTCATAATATTTCTGTAAGGGCTTAACTTCCGCAGTCTCGCCCTTTTTGTCTTCACGTTTCCTAAATGGATTCCTAAATTTAATCTTCATTCTGTTTCATCTCCATACAAAGGTGTTTCCTCAATTTTAATTCTTTTCTTTTCGTCTGATGTTAAGAAGTTGTATCCTCTTTCAACACCATGTACTCCTATTCGTTTAATATAGGGAAAAATCTGAAAGTCTTTCATCCCTCTGAAATTGAAATTAATAAACGGAGCACCAGTAGCATTTAACTTTTCTAACAACAAGTTCTTATCTACGCCGGCACAGGTAAGTTTAATATTACCATTGAAATCCTCTTTAATATACCACTTCTTACCGATTGATTTGAATGTGGCACAATCTTCTTCTCTCTCCCATTTTCCAAGACGCTCATCAAAATTAAGGCATCTTTTACTGTTAATCAACTTAAATTCTTCTGCTATCTCTTTATTTCTTTCTTCTACTACTTTATGACCTTCTTCTCCAACAAAATAAACACTATCGGTATCTCCATAAACCATATTATTCCATCCAATTTTAGAAGCCACATAATGCCACTCTGCTCTTGAATACGCTACTACCCAAAGACTTACAACATATGGAAGTCCACGCTTTGTGAGTTTTTTAATCTTATCTTCAAAAGTCAATTCAGACGGTAAACAAATAGGTTCAAAGTTTTCTTCTTCTTCCAAATAGACCAGCTTACCATTTTGTTCAAGTGCTTTCATTGGCTGACCATAAGGAAGTTCTGCTCTAAACTTAAAAATGTCTTTTGCAAAAGAGCCTTTTTTCTGTGCGGATTTATGAGCATAAAGGTCTTCAAACATAACAGCTAAGTCACGCGGCAATTCTTTTTGACGAGATTTATAGAATCTAAGGACTCCGCATCTACTCCAAGAGAATGTTTTACAGAACCATTCGTAATCAACGTTAGTTAAACTTATCTGCCAGTTTCTTGGATTCTCTGTATCTCTAATAGCCCAGTATGTGAAACCACTCTGCATGTTAAATTTAAATGGTGTTTTCCAAGCTAAGTTCTCAAAGTAAAAAGTGCCGCACCAAGCATAGTAATTAGAATGAAGAATAGAACCAATCTCTTTAACGTCTGCAACTTCCTAAAAAGGCTCATAAGGGAACTTCTTTCTAGCAAAAAAGCTAAGATGAGAACTAGATAAATCATAAGAATAAACTCTAGGAACTGCCTACCCAAGATAATCTGGATTAGCCCAACAGAAAGATGCTTTATTAAGTTTTTCAGTTATTAAAAGTAACTCTTCTTCATCCTATGGCAATAGAGAATGAACCAGTGTTTTTGCTCCACCATTGCATTGAAGAAAATATAAAGACTACATCTAATTCCACATTTCACTTGCTAACGTGTAGCGATAGTGTGTTTTTAAAGATACTTTATTTACGAGAAACTCCTTTGAGAACTTTTGCTATCTAGTCCTAAAAGCATCTCTACAAACTTCCAATCTTTTTAAGAAGGTTACTTCATCGCAATCTTCCCAAAAGTTTTTAATCTCTCTTAGTTCCAAGTTATCGGCAATCTAAATGAAGAACATTCTATTTTTAGACGCTTTATATTCTTTGTCTTTCATATCAATAAACTTTCCAGCTATAACAAGAAACCATCTTAAGTCTTTCATATACACAACATTGATTTTATCATTTAATTTTATGGCGGCAGAGAAGAAAGATTCAAAACCAATTCCACTCTATACCTCTTCGCCGCCATAAAGCATCCAATTTCCAATATCTTCTTGACCGTTCAAAACTTCCCAACTAAGAGCATATGCATTTTCGTTATAATTCAATGCCATACTCTTGCCACCTCATTAAAAATCAATAATGTCATCCTGCCAACCATATTTATCTTTAAAGGTCGGCGTCACATACTTCTATGCTTGTTCTTCTACTTCTGCTAAGTATTCAGGAGAAAGAACCTTTTTAATTTCTTCTCCAACTCGTGAGCTATCATAATCAAGTGTGCTAAAACTTTCCTTTACAAGACCTGCTTTCTTGAGGTCATTAAAGTGTTTAATAAGCAATGAGATTTGTTTATTATTCATTGAAGTATTAACAGGTCCAGTTTCACCCTACTATTTTGCGAAAGCGATTCTATTGTTCAAATCTCTAAGAGTCAGCTCACTATTGATTGTTCCAAGCAAATTGATAGTTTCGATTGATTTTATGTCTTTCAGTGCCTAAGTTGGATTTCCGCTCTTTGTACGAATAGACTTCTATAAGGTATTAATTACGGCATTGATTTCAGGGACCTCAATCGCACTGTTAATATCTCTTAAATAGCTAATCTACTGCTATGCGACACTTCTTGATTTAACAAGAGCTTTAGTTTGTGCATATGAACGCTTACTTGCCATTTACCTTCCCCCTGATTTGAATCTCACCATCTTTCTTTACCACAAAGACACGGCGGCATTTTAAACAATTCCATTCTTTCCAATCCTTACCAGTTGCAATTAAATTAGAATACTCATTTTTGCAACAAGGACATTCAGGACTAAGTTTTGATTTACCATACTAACCTAAGATATTCATTAAGTTCGCCTCCATGTCTTCATTTCTTCAACCTTCTCCGCGACAAAGCCATTGCCCCCTAAACTGGTATAGACGTCATACAAACCAAGTACAGATTCATACTGTGCTTCTGGAATAACCTACTCCTTTTCGTAAGCAAAGTAAATAGTAAGAATAGCATTACGAAGTAACATTTTATCAGTTGAAGCAGTATTCTCATTGAGCTTTACTATGCCGGCAGCCAACGTTTTAATATCAGCATGAACATCTTCTAATCCATGTCTCATATAATCAAAGTCTCTGCTCATAGCACTAAAGTCTTGTAAAATCTTGTTTGAGTCTGAAAGTTTCTAACTAAGTTCAATCAACTTCTCCTCATGCTAGTATTGGTCTTTTCTGTTCTAGTTACGTTTGTAAAGAGCTCCAATTATGACTCCTATGCCGGCACAACCAGCTGTTACGAGACCTGCAATCCATGTGTAATCCATTAAGCCTCACATCCTGCAAGCCACTTTTTCTTTACAGTGTAGTAGTAGTTGGATTCACCACGATTCAATTCTCTCCCATAATACTCGTAGTCCCACTCCTTTTTTGTAGGCATTCTGTTTTCTAATCTCTAGTATTCTTCAAAGATTTTTATTGCCTGATTACCTAATTGTTTTCTCATTTTAACACCTCTATAATGTTATAAACTTGTACCCTTTGTTTAGAAGATTTGGCGGCACAGAAAGGGCTGAAACTGTACCGCCATATATGAAAGGAGGCTGAAGGAAATAGATAATGGCTATTTTAACTTTTCCCTTCATCTATAAAGTGATTTTGGTCACCACTTTATCAAAAAAATTCATACCAGATAGAAGTCGAAATTTCGATTGCTGTATCCATCTTTCTACTCGATGCGCTTGCTGGAGTTGAACCAGAAAACAATAGTTGTTTTTTCCACTTTTTAAAGATTGCTGTATGCATCTTCCTTCCATCTTCTAATTATATTATAGCATATTTTTTACAAAAAGTCAATATTCTGGGAAGATTCCTACGAGAATTTGGTCATTTACGTCATCGAAGAACTCTTGAATAACATTGAATCTAACTCTGTCACGTTCTGCTTCAAGAAGGTCGGCAGTAATGTGACCATTATCTTCGTTCTTAATTCTCTTCTCGACTCTCATGTAATCTCCACCAGTGAGGGCTGTTCCGAATGCGGTGTCTGCGGCGGCAACACTATAATCTGCGTCTTCGCCATTAACCTTATTTTTAGCATTCTGATGTTTCTCTTCGCTAGTAGCAATTAAGCCAACGACAGTTCCATCAGTAGCATTGTAAGTTGTAGTTGTCTTTTGAGTATCTTTCAATACTCCTTCATAACTGTTTGTTTGAAGTGCTTGACTTGTAGCAAGAATAGGTTTTACATTTCTCTGAATGCCGCCTTCATTACGAAGCTCTTGAACAATTTCATCGCCCTTAACAGTCCAAAGAGGATTGTAAGCATAGCCCATTTCCTCAATCCACTTGAGGTATTTGTACTGGTTTTTAAGCAGAATAGCACGCATTTTCTTACCAAGAGTAGCACTATCTACAACACCAGGGACATCATCGTCATACATAGGTACTGACAACATATTTCTGCCATATTCAGTCCAGTAAAGGTCGGCAAGCTGTTCAGGAGTCATACCTACGTTAATATAGTCAAATTCTGCCGGCTCAATAAAAGCATGAGTAGTAGTATCACGCTTTCTTACAGGTACATAAATATCAGTAAAGAAGTAAGTAGTAGGAGAGCCGCTACCTGTTCCATTACGAATTGCCTACTCAAGAGCGCTAATAGCAGGATTGTTAGTAGAAGGTGTTTTGTACCATGCATTAACTGTTCTCAGATTTCTCAACATTTTCATCACCTTCCTCAATGTTCTTATCCATAGCGTCCTCAATTACTTCTTCAACCTTTTCTTCCTCGGTTGGAGTTTCCTCTTCAACCTTAGTTTCGGGTTCCTCAGCGCTTTCCTCTTCACCAGGAGTCTCTTCAGTTGGAGTCTCGGCAACTGGTTCAGGGTCAACGGCATCTTCAACAACGTGCTCAAGGATAGGATTGATTCTAACCTTAATATCTGTGCTGTACATTTCGTTGACCTGGTCAAAACCTTCTTGCCAGCTTGTAACCATATTCAAAAGACTGACGGCAAGGTAGTCATCCTGAGAATCAATTTCGCCAGTGATAAGACGTTCCTTTTTGTTAATTGCATTTGCCTTGATACCAATAGACTAGAAGAAGTTAGCAATAATATATTGGTTAAGTTCAATAAGCTCTGCAATCTTGTTTGTGGTTGCGGCAGTAGCCATAGGATTGACGTTAATCTTCTCCAAAATGTTCTGTCTTACAACCTAATAAGGATGACCGGCATAGAGTTTCTTCAAAACAATTTCGCCGGCAGCTGCCTAACCCTCAGAATCAGCAGTAAATACGGCTTCAACTCTGGAATTGATTTGTGCACAGTTAATAGAAACCATATTGTCGGCAAGTAAGGTAGCAGTCTACTTAATCAACTGCCAAAGTCCGCCAAACCAGTAAGGATTCTTATCTGCGCCAGTATTGTAAATAACAACACCATTTCTACCAATATCAACAACTTTACTACCAAGAATAGGGTTGGCAATAATAAATTGTTTAGGTCTGTAATATTCATTCGGTTCGCCGCCGCGGCTACCAATACATGCATAGAGCTTATCATTGAAATCAGTAATGCAAATCTCACCGTTAAGGAGCAAGTTCTGCTTCAAATAGTCAATATCAATGGACTCCGGCACGTTTTCAAGAACAATAGCGTCCATAACCTTAGACAAAAGCCACTTGAAATAAAATTGATAGTTCTATTCAACGTCACAGATACCGAAATTAAAACGGTTATCCGGTGTCAACATCTTCATTTATTCTCACCTCAAATTCCCAATGCTGCTTGGGTTTTAGGACCGCATATCCCATCAACTTCAAGGTTGTTATCAAACTGGAAGGCAAGTAAAGCGCCAAAGGTAATGTTACCAAAGTCGCCATCAATTTCACTAACTCTTAGATAGCCGGCAAGTGCCAAAGCAGCTTGCATATCTTTAACATCCTAGCCAAACATACCACGTTTAATAGCTCTCTTGGGTTGCGGCGTAGGTTCAGGTTCAACATTTTCGGGCTAGTAGATAAAGCCTTTAAACTTATAGCCGCTTCCAGCTCCCCAGTTGCCATCTGCACCTTTCTTTCTAGGAGTGGTCCAGAAAGGGTTTGAGCAATTCCAACCAGATTCACTTGTAACAATAGAGCCATCACTATTTATAACTTCAACAATAGCAATATGACCTGCCGCTTGACCAATACCTTCCCAAACAATAGCAGCTCCAAGTTTTGGTTCACTTCCAACCTTCATACCATGGGCTTGTGCATTCTCGTAGATATTCTCAGCATTAACAGGGTCAAAGTAGTCCATTTCAACTCGTTTTGCAATCTCGTGAAATCTGCCGTCAGCATAACCAACACAATTACTGAGGACATTACAGTATTTGTCTGTTGGCTTACCAATAATAGCTCTTGAATAGCCGCCTGCTCCTTTAGTTATGTAGTATTTGTTCCCTTGCTCTGGTCGAGTCAATCTTGGTTTGAATTCCATTCAACTCACCTCACAATTACTTCGCTCCTACCAACAAGTAACATTTCCCTATCTATCCTCTAACTTTTTCCATCTCTAATAATATTATACCACACCTTATTTAAAAAATCAAACTATTAACCCCTCTGT
>JAEEGJ010021889.1_pt1 | contig 13659 bp, 11 predicted proteins | sample 8958761 | NCBI WGS metagenome assembly JAEEGJ01 (sample SAMN16246546, study PRJNA631951) | gut metagenome | biome: gut microbiome; feature: rumen; material: RS-attached | host: Bos | place: Iran: Karaj | collected 2018-10 | reverse complement strand
GGTTGTTGTAGAGCTTGTATCGGTTGAGGATGCTCTTCTGCTCGTTGTCGTAGTCGGAGCCACGGAAGTAGTGGTAGTCGTCGCCGGCAGGGTCGTTGCGCCAGGCCTCGATGATACTGTCGTTGGTGATGATGCCGCTGTTCACCACTTCGTCGAGCCACTCCTTATACGCCCCGAACTCCCGCTCCTCGTCATCGGTAAGGCCGTTGAGACCCACATCCTGCAGCTTTCTGGAACCGGTAGTCGTGGCGAAGGCGTAGGTCTGCGTGGCCTGCATCGGGATCTTACCCCATTGGGTCACCGCGAAGTTACTGGTGCCGTCGACGGGCATACCGCTCTCATAGAACTTCTTACCGTCGCGCAGGATATCCTCCGAGATCTCACCGAGGTCGAAGTAGAGATCGCCGCTGTAGTCGGAGGCGGTGCCGTTCTGACGGGTGTAGATGAAGGGATCGAGCAGCCAGAACTCGATGTACTCGATGTTCGCCTGTTCGAAGTCGTTGGTCTCAAGATTGCGCATCATACCGCCCCACTTCGTCTCGGGCTGACGGAGCGTACCGTCGCTGTTGAAGTCGCGCGTCAGGTTATACGGTCCGCGCTCCGAGGGGTAGTAGGCCAGGTTCAGCACCTCGAGTGTCGAGGTAGCACCGTTGTAGGTGCTCTGGTCGCGGTTGGGATAGAGCTCCTTCACATAGACCTCACGCACATAGTGGTTCGACAGCTGGTCGAGGTCGCTCTTGATGTGGCTCGGCGTGAGCGTCGAGCTGCGGCGGGTGAAAATGGGATCCACGGCGTACCACGCCAGCTTCGCACGGTTATAGCCGCTGGTGACACCCGTCTTGTCGGAAAACTCCGAGAACATCGTCGGCACGCTCGAGAGTGTCCACGACTTGGGTGACTTCACGCTGATATAGCTCTTCGTATTCTCGAAGTCGTCGATATACGAGGCGTTGTCCTGTGTGTCACCGGCGGTACCGGCAATGAGGTGGGCGAACTCTCCCGTGAAGGAGATGTGCGAGGGCTGCTTCACGTTGAGGAAGGGAATCTTGTTGAGCATCGCCGTGAGCCATTGCGACTCCTGCTTCCAGTTCACGTTCAAGCCCCAAAGGGTGTTGTTGAGCGGTTCCTCACCCATCGACACCTTCGAGATGAGCGCCTGCTCGTGGAGGTGGAGCAGCGTACCGCCCAACTGGAAGTTCTTCGAGAACTCATACTCCCAGTTCACGCCGATCATCGTCTTGCGCTGCATACCGTATTCGGTGTTCGACTCTAATGACACGTTCACATTCGTACCGGCGTCGATGATGCTCTGGTTCAGGATGGTCACCTCACCGGCAGAGTAGTCCACCGAGTAGTCTGAACCCTCCGTCAGCGTCACACCACCGGCCGTCACAACGACGGAACCTCGCGGCACGTTGTAGGCACCCAGCGAGATGACATTCGCCGAAGAGCCCTTATACAGACCGGTCATCATAAACTTATCCTTCTCGGCATTCTGCTTCGCCACGGTCTTCGTCGAGTCGTAGAGCTGACTGAATACGTAGGTCTCTGCCTCCTCGTCGCTGAGACCGTACTTCAGCAGCTGCGTCCGCAGGTATTCGCCGAAGGGCTCTGCCGAGGGCAGGAACACACGGCCGTTCTGCACCGTATAGCCCTCCACGAAGTCGAAGTAGCCGTTCGGGTGCGTCTTGAGGTTATTGTCCAGACGGTCACAGCCCAGGAGCTTGATCAGCGCCATGGACTTCACCCGCTGGTCGGGGATATAGGTCAGATAGACACCCGCCGTATCACTCTGGTACTTGATGTCCAGACGGAACTTCTCCTTCTGCACCGTCGAGGCGAGGTAATAGACGTTCTTCATCATCAGCCGCCAGTTGTACTGGAAGGGCGCGCTGGAAGTGTTACGGAGCGACTTGACGAACAGCGCCTTGGAGGCATCGGTCAGGTCGCTGGCAAACTCACCCACCTGATAGCTCACGCCGCCCAGCGTATATTCGTAGGCCACAGCCAGCACCTGGTCGGTCTGCAGACCGGTCTTCAGCGAGATATAGCCCAACGACTTGTTCACCGTATATTCCGAAGAGTTGAGCAGTCGGGCGCTCGCCAGTTTCTCATAGTCCAGACCGTTTTCAAAGCCCGGGATGGCCATCAGCACCGTACTCGCATCGTCGATGTCACGGGCGCCGGCATACGTAGTGGTCAGCGAACTGTATTCCGAATTGGCGGCATTGCTCGGAATGGTCTGGCCTGCCGTATCCCAGAAATGGTTTCCCAATATCTTCTCCTCGCCAAGGTCGGCGAAGGCGATGATGTTACGGCCGTTGGTGGTGGTACCCGACTTGTTTGTGACCCACACCTCCACGCGGTTGATCTCGATGCCCGTGGCGAGGTTCGGCAACTTCGACATCGCCTCGTCGTAGTGCTCGCGGAAGTACTGCGAGAGGAAGAAGTGGCGGTTCTCCTCATAGTCGGCGACATCCATCTCGAAGGCGGTGGTCTGCGTGCCACCCTTCGACGAGACGCTCTTCGACGACGACTTCTTCTGCGACAGCACCGTCTGGAGCTTCAGCTTACCGAACTGCATATCCGTCCTGAGACCAAAGAGGCTCGATGCGCCCTTCACTAAGGAGTTGTTCGTGGGGAACGACACATTACCCGCCTCCACCAGCTTGATGATCTCATCCTCCTTGCCCTCGTATTTCAGCTTCAGGTTCTGGGCGTCGAAGTCGAACGTAGCGTCGGTGTTGTAGTTCAGGTTCATATTCACCTTGTCGCCCACCTTACCGTTCACGCTCAGGTTGATCTTCTCGTCGAAGTCGAAGGCGGTGGTCTTACGGTTACGGATGGGCAGCGAGGGGTTGTCGATGCTCTTCAGGTTCGCGCCGATCTTCAGCTCGGCCGTTCCCTGCGTCTTGATGCGCACGCCACCGGGACCGAAGATCTTCTCGGCAGGCCCCAGGTCGAAGTGCATATCGGCAAACGAGAACTTATCCTTGCCTTGCGTCTGCACGTTCTCCGCGTCCTTCTTGCGGAAGAACTCATGCAGGGCCCGCTTCTCGCTCCACTTCGTGTACTCCTCGGGCGTCATCAGCACAGGGGCGTTCAGGTAGGAGTCGCCGATCTTCGAACCCACGTAGTACACGTTGGCCGAGTCGTCGTATTCCACCGTCTGACGGATATTGTCCGGGCGTTTCAGGTCGAGCGCGCTCGAGTCCAAATCCGCCACCTCCATCGGCGCCGTCTTCTGTATGCGCCACCGCGCGCGTAAAAGGGAGTCCGGTTCATCCCCTTCCGATGGGAGTGGTGTCTGATTACTCTGAGACTGTGTGGAAGCGCGCCGCTGGTTATTATCTTGTGGAGGAATGGCAAAAGACAACGCGATGAAAAAAGAAAAAACCAGATAAAGGATACTTCGAATCGAAATACCCTTCATCTTCATTCCATATCTCTTGTCTTTTCTCTTCATCCTTTAGTCCATCCAAACTCTCCTCCCTTTGGGAGGGGCTGGGGGTGGGTCTTACTTAATCTGTTTCAGCGCCAGTTTCACCACTTGCTCCACCGGCAGGTCGGGCTGTTCCTGCAGGATCTGCAGCACCACTTTCTGTGTCGGTGCCGGCGAGAAGCCCAACATCGTCAAGGCACTCACGGCCTCTTCCTTCACCTGATTGTTCACGGGAGCGGCCATCTGTCCGCCGGCAGGTATCTCGTCGGCGATGCCCAGGGCCACAATCTTGTCCCTCAGGTCAACGATGATGCGCTGAGCCGTCATCTTGCCGATGCCCTTGATGTTCTGAATCAGTCGCGCATTACCCGTCGAGATGGCGTTGCAGAGTTCGCTCACGCTCATGCCCGACAGCATCATCCGAGCCGTGTTCGCCCCCACCCCGTTCACCGTGATGAGCTGCAGGAACATCTCACGCTCCTTCTTGTTCACAAACCCGAAAAGCACATGTGCATCCTCGCGTATGGCCTCATAGACGTACAACTTCACTTCCTTCTTGCCCTGGATGGCGCTGAAAGTGTTCAGCGAGATGCTCAGGCCGTAGCCCACACCCCCTGCCTCCACCGTTGCCAGCGCAGGTGTCAGTTCCGTCAGTTCTCCTTTAATATATTCTATCATTTAGTTACGTTAATTCGAAAATTACCTCTATATAAACGTACGCAAGCGCGTTTTATTGCTTAAAGCCTCACTTTATTCACTAAGAACCCACGGGGACATGCCTCGTGGGGTCTTAATCAATAATCAATATTTCAATATTAGTTACTCGTTATTCCCTAAGAACGAGATGCGTTTCAAAGGCAACATATTCTTGTCATCGTCTGACATTTTATCGTAGTATTCCTGCCACATCTCAATGAAATCATTACCATCGATGAGACGGATAAACTTGTCATTGCCAGAAGCGGCGTTCCTGGCATCTGCCGAATAGGTGCCACTTGTGACAAACAGCGCGATGTCGCCAGCCTTTAATACACCAGACAAGGCACGTACCTCGGATGCGCCAATAGCAGTTTCTGGCTTATGTTTCACCTGTACCTTGATACGAGGTGTCTTGGCACCAAGCGGATCTAAGTATGCAATGATGTCGATACCTCCGTCCTTTCCTTTGGGTGCGATAAACGGTGTATGATATTCCATAGCTCGCAACAGGGCTGCTACCATATCCTGAAATTCATAGGGATCTTTGGAAGCAATGAATGCCTTGATGCCTTCGCGGGCATCCGACTCCAGCTGTTCTAACTTCATGGAGTTATCTGATTCTGCTGTATTATCCGTAGGTTCCTCATCAGGATTATCCTCTATATCGCGTGCCTTCTTCCATGCGTGATATGCATCATTGGCAATGTTCATCACCTCCTCAGGAGTCTTCTTCAACGCAGCCTCTCCTTCAGGTGTCAGATACCAGTTACCACTCTTCTTCACGATGAACCCCGCCTTCTGATAGTCGATGGAATAGAATTGGAAACTGTTCGTCCATCGGATATATTGCATCTTACCTGCCGGTTCCTTTTCCCAATCCGTCAGTTCCACGTTCTCATTTACAAACGGATAGAGTTCCTTCGCAGGCATACTGCCACCCCGACGGCTCATTTCCTTCATCACCGCATACAGTGTCTTTGTAGCGCAGGCTTTCGTTCTGCTGAATTTGTCTTTTGCCATATCGTTTTCGTTATTTATTTATCTATTTCCCTTTGCCCTGTTATGAGTCTTACATAGCATCTGGCAGTTCTCGATGTCCGTTGCACCGCCTTTGCTCCATGCTGTCACGTGGTCGGCATCCATTTCCTCCAGCTTCCAGATACGCAGACGATTAGCGTCTCGTCCGATGGCACAATATGGGCAGTTGCTCACCCCATCGACTTTGGCTTTGGCAGTCTGATCCTGATACACCTTGCGCATGGTAGGTTTATCGAAAAGACGGACATTCAACAGTTTTGTATCCTGACAGCCTCCAAGCACATATTCAAAGATACCACGGCGATTAGTCACGTAGTCATCATGCATCAGTTGGTAGACCTTTGCCGACAATTCAGAATGATTCAACGGCAGATGATGGAAACGCTCATAGAGTTCTCCCCAGTTCAGACCTTGCATCTCGTCATAAACATCATCAAATTTAGAATCCACCCAATCCAACACGGTATTGAAATAAGTCTTCACTTCGTTGATATTTGTGTCCCTGCGATGCTTAGACATATAGGCACTCACTGGCTCTTTGGCCGATGCCGTCTGCGGTGAAGTCCTCTCGCTGTTTGCCACCCATTCAAGAGCCGTAGCCAGATACTGCTGACGATTAGCCGGGCCCTTTACAAAACTATCCCAACGCTGGATATTAGCGTTCTGCGAATTAGAGAACTCCGCTTTGCATGCCGAGACAAACGGCCCAGAAAAAACGGCATTTAATTCTTCTTGGTGGTTGAGTGGGATACCAGCTATATTGATGGTCCTAAACCAGTTTTTAATTTCCTCCTCGGCAAACTCGCCTTCTCCTTCACAGATATAGACCAGCAGTTCCGTTTTGAGAATCTTCTGCCTTTTGCCTTCATCCAGACCGTCAAAGTTCTGCTCCATGTCATTGATCCTGATGGCAAACTTATTCTTCAGGAAACGCCCTAGCGACGTGATTCGCTGCTGACCGTCAAGCACTTCGAGCCTACCTCCATCCACCTTGTTAAAATAAATAAGGCCGAGAGGATAGCCCTTCAGCACAGAATCAATCACCGCCACATCTTTCTTGCCGTCGGCATAGATGTAATTACGCTGATATTCGGGCTGGATGGTCAGTTGTCCAGAGAGGCCATAAAGGCCTTTACCCTCCAACTCGTTATATTCGAATCCGTCGCATATCTGCTCAACGGTATAAATCTTTAGTTCTGTCTTCATCTGTTTATTCTTTTTTGCGGATTAGTAACCTTGCGTATGGTTTCACAGGATAGCCATCTTCCATATAATAAAGTTGGCCTTGTCTAAGGCTTGGATTTATCTTCTTTAGTTCTGGTGGAAATGGTTTTAGACCCAACTCTTTGCCAGAATCTCCTTCAGCGATACCAATTATCTCGAACTGCTCAGGACAATACTTATCAAGATATGATTTTGGTACCCCCATTATTCCTTTATAATCCTTTGGAATGGCATCAGTAAAAGGAACCTCAATGGCATCATAATTCTCATAGTGTATGTATTCCTTGCGACCTCGTATTTCCTTATGCTTACTATGTTTGATGTTCTCTGCCATAGTCATTAGTTGTAAAGGTTCATGGCGCCGACCCAACTCTATGTTTGTAAACCATCTCACACCAGGAACTCGTATGAATCCCTCTCTATAGTCATGCGAATTGAAATAACTTAAGTCTTTATTAAGTTCTAAAGGTGAAGTGAAATAAGCTGCTCCTCGTACAAAAGGATTATCGACCCATATTTTATTGTTCTTAATTAGGGGGAATATCTCTTTATAAGTAACAGCATTCATATTGCCAATAATAACAAATTGTTTCCCTGATGCCATCAACCAAGCAATAAATTCTCGAAATAATGAGAAAGGGGGATTGGTTGCTATGATATCCGCTTCTTTAAGTAATTGAGTTATTTCCTTACTTCGGAAGTCTCCATCACCCTCCAAGTACTCCCACCTCAGATCATTAATGTCAATACGATTATCCCCTGTGATATCACGATCGAGTATAAATATCTTACCATGAGTCTTACTTTTATCGGCATCGAAATAAGGTTTTGATGTTTCAAAAAGTGTAGGCTGATATGGCATTTTATATTTTTTGCTTTCTGGTGCATAGCTGGTGGAGATGAGTTTTCTTATGCCAAGTAACTGGAAATTCTGAGCAAAGAACTTTGTAAAGTTGCTCCACTCTGGATCGTCACAAGGTAAGAAAATACACTTGTCCCTAAACACATTAGGGTTGTAATCCACCAAAGCATTCATTTCTTTCTGAATGTCAGGGTACTGCGTATAGAACTCATCATTCTTGGCAGTTTTTGCCGATGATAGCTTGTCGTTTGCCATTATGCAATTGATAGTTATTGATATGCACCCAACTATCAATCACGCCAAGACGCAAAAAGTGTGATGCACCTTTTGCGTTCAGCTTCGAGGCAGCCTCGGATGGAAACCCCGTCATCTTCACAAGAATGCACCACACCGAAGTGTGTGCATCGCTATGTATGAAGATGAAAGATGTTCCATATCGAAACACCTCACCACGTATTATCTCGTTGCGTTTTTATTTCCAAGAAGTTTCCGAGGCTTTTGGCTGAACGCGAAATAATAGCGAATGCTTTTGTTTTTACCACTAAAGTCCCACCGCCATCCGCACTCGGACATTGTGGCGATGTTCGATTGCAAAGGTAAGCAATATTTCCGAAACGAGCAAAGTTTTAGTCGATTTTTCTTGTGGATCAAGAGGGCCTATATAATAGTGGTGAGAATAAAATGCAATACATTTGTAAATATTTTTATATTAAAAATACTCGAAAACTAGAGTGCAAAGGTAAGAGGCACTTCTGCGCCCACTTTGGTATGACTCAGATATCAGCTCACTTCACTGACACATTGTGAGCATACTTTCTTATCAAATATGTAATAATCAATGCCAATGTAAGATTACACAAAATAATATTCTCTCGCAATTCATCATTTATTGCCTTATTTCCAACTAGTAAGAGAAATAATAGCAATACGATGATATTCAAAACAATATAAACAACTATATATAGCCCCAGAACTTTGAAGATATCCTTCAATTTGTCAGAGAAATTAGAATGTTGATTGTATTCAGTCAACTTGTCGCTTTTTGATATGGAGTCTTTTACTATGGCCCCAGTTCCCCATCCTAAATATCCAATTCCCAATCCGGAAAGAAGTATCAACAGTATATCCATTATCTTTTAACCAATATTGGGCGCAGAAGTGTCAGGCACCTCTGCGCCACGTGAGTGCAAAGATAGTATAAATAAACGAAAGTACAAAATATTAGCATAAAAAATTGGTGGTTCCAAATAATAAACACATTGTTCCAGATCTGAAATGACCCCGCGTGTTTTACGCATTCCTAAATCCTATATTCTATATTCTATATTTTGAATTTGGAAAATCCGGGGAAATCGGAAAATCTATGGAAAAATAGTCTATATTAATATTATATTATAATATAATATTAATATAGATGTTTTCTTTAGACAAGTGGCCGATTCTCAGTGGATTGAAAAACCGAAATATAGAATATAGAATATAGAATATAGAATTTACAGGGGTGAGACAGGAAAACGGATAATTAAAACGTTAACAAATCTTGAACAGCTATGTCAAAATGTAACAAGTTGTTAAATTACAAGGTGTTTCGGTGTTTCTGATTGTTAATGGTATCTTAACGAAATTTTAATTGGTGGCTGAGGTAAGACTTATTTTGTAAATTTGCATTGTCGGAAGTGAGAGGACGGCGGTTCGCCAGACACTGGCGGGGAAACTCTTAGAATCCCGTCATGAAACGCAGAGATTCCCGTCATGAAAGTCGGACTTTCCTGCCTACTCTCTAACAACGACCTATCGTTCATTTATTAATTATTAAAAACAAAGTAAAATTATGGCAGCAGCTAAATTACCTTTCCAGATTGCTCTGAAGACACACAGGTGTTGTGACCCTTTGTGTCCCGAACTACTGTTTTACCTTGATATATACTCCCTCGAAAGTGACGCCATGACCGAAACAGCCGAGTCATGCGTTGCCTCGCCCAACACAGCAGGACGATCGGGTTCGCTCTTGCCCTCTGCGATGTTGCCTGGTGAATTGGAGATCTCCCAATTATCTGATATATGGCAATTCCGATCAGTTTTTTTCGAATTCGATGCGAAAAAAGACTCGCATCACGAGGGGATGCGGGCCCTGTTTTTTTGGTTAAAAATGGCTTTTTGTTGCTTTTTTGCGTAAAAAAGTGACAAAAGATTTGTTTGTTACGAAGAATATGTGTACTTTTGCAGCCGAAAACGATGATAAATCGTCAATCGTATAATATAATATAGTATATAATGAAGATGTTTAATCTAATTAGCGGCCTTATTATTATTCGACTGCAGGGAGCGGTCGGAAGTGATTAGGCGTACGTTGAAGATTAGAAAATTAAAAGATTATAAAATTAAAAATGTAATACGAGCCCTTCTCACTTCCGAGTGTGGAGGGCTAATTTTTTTAAAAGACAGAGTAATTTTTAAAGACAGAGTATTTTTTAAAGACATAGTAACATATTAACAAATAACATATTAACAAATAAGCATAGTAACATATAAAAATATTTAGTAACATAAAAAGATGGACAGACTTTACATTTTTGACACGACGCTGAGGGACGGTGAACAGGTGCCCGGATGCCAGCTGAACACGGTAGAGAAGATTCAGGTGGCGAAGGCTCTGGAGCAGTTGGGCGTCGATGTGATTGAGGCCGGATTCCCTGTGTCGAGTCCCGGCGACTTCAACTCGGTGATTGAGATCTCGAAGGCCGTGACGTGGCCCGTGATCTGTGCGCTGACGCGTGCGGTGGAAAAGGATATCGACGTGGCCTTCGAGGCGCTGAAGTATGCCAAGCACAAGCGCATCCACACGGGTATCGGCACGAGCGACGAGCACATCAAGTACAAGTTCAACTCCACCCGTGAGCGTATCCTCGAACGGGCCGTGGAGGCCACGAAGTATGCCAAGCGCTACGTGGACGACGTGGAGTTCTACTGCGAGGATGCGGGGCGCACGGACAACGAGTATCTGGCGCAGGTGGTGGAGGCGGTGATCAAGGCCGGCGCCACGGTGGTGAATATCCCCGACACGACGGGCTACTGCCTGCCGCAGGAGTATTTCGAGAAGATCAAGTATCTGAAGGAGCATGTGGACGGCATCGACCGCGCCATCATCTCCACCCATTGCCATAACGACCTGGGCATGGCCACGGCGAATACCTTCAACGGTGTGATGGCCGGTGCCCGACAGGTGGAGGTGACCATCAACGGTATCGGCGAACGTGCCGGCAACACGAGTCTGGAGGAGATAGCGATGATCCTGAAGTGCCATAAGGGCCTCGGAATCGAGACGAACATCAACACGACGAAGATCTATCCGACGTCGAGGATGGTGTCGAGTTTGATGAACATGCCCGTGCAGCCGAACAAGGCCATCGTGGGCCGTAACGCATTCGCACATTCCTCGGGCATCCATCAGGACGGCGTATTAAAGAATGTACACACGTATGAGATTATTGACCCGAAGGATGTGGGTATCGACGACAACTCGATTGTGCTCACCGCCCGTAGCGGACGAGCAGCCCTGAAGCATCGTCTGCACGTGAACGGCGTAGACCTGGAGGATGAGAAGCTGGACAAGATCTATGAGAAGTTCCTGCAACTGGCCGACCAGAAGAAGGAGGTGACGGATGCCGACGTGCTGATGCTCGCCGGTGCCGACATGGCCGAACAGCACGCCGTGAGACTCGACTTCCTGCAGGTTACCACGGGTAAGGGTGTGCGCAGCGTGGCCTCGATAGGTCTCGACATCAGCGGCCAGAAGTTTGAGGCAGCCGCCAGCGGAAACGGTCCTGTGGATGCTGCCATCAAGGCGCTGAAGAAGATCATCATGAAGCAGATGACGCTGAAGGAGTTCACCATCCAGGCCATCTCGAAGGGCTCTGACGACGTGGGTAAGGTACACATGCAGGTGGAGTACGATGGCTCGCTGTATTACGGCTTCGGTGCGAACACCGACATCGTCACGGCCAGCGTCGAGGCGTATATTGATTGTATTAATAAGTTTAAGAAGGAAGATTAATGAATACATTATTTGATAAGATTTGGGACAGGCACGTGGTGCAACAGGTGAACGACGGACCGACGCAGTTGTATATCGACAGGCTGTACTGCCATGAGGTGACATCACCTCAGGCGTTCGAGGGTATGCGCCAGAGGGGACTTCAGTGCCTCAGGCCAAGTCAGATTTTCTGTATGCCAGACCACAACACACCGACTCACGACCAGGACAAGCCGATAGAAGACCCGGTGAGCAAGACGCAGGTAGATACGCTAGCCAAGAATGCGGCTGATTTCGGGCTCACTCATTTCGGAATGATGGACCCGAAGAACGGAATCATCCATGTGGTGGGGCCGGAGAGAGGACTGTCACTCCCAGGTATGACCATTGTATGCGGCGACTCACACACATCTACTCACGGTGCGGTGGGAGCGGTGGCTTTCGGTATCGGAACATCTGAGGTGGAGATGGTGATGGCATCGCAGTGCATCCTCCAGCAGAAGCCGAAGTCGATGCGCATAAACATCGAGGGACAGCTGAAATGGGGAGTGACTGCAAAGGATGTTGCGCTATACCTTATGAGTAAGCTCACCACCAGTGGAGCTACCGGCTATTTCGTCGAATATGCAGGGGCGGCTGTACGCAACCTCAGCATGGAGGGAAGGCTCACGCTCTGCAACCTCTCTATTGAGATGGGGGCTCGTGGAGGATTCATCGCACCCGACGAGAAGACATTCAACTACCTGAAAGGACGTGAGTATGCGCCGAAGGGTGAGGATTGGGATAAGGCGGTGGAATACTGGAAGACGCTGAAGAGCGGCGACGACGCTGTGTTCGACAAAGAACTGACATTCCAGGCAGAAGACATAGAGCCGATGATCACATACGGCACGAACCCGGGAATGGGCATGGGAATCAACGACACAATTCCTACACTCGACACCATCGACGAGGCGGGACAGGCTTCCTTCGTCAAGGCGCTTGATTACATGGGATTCCAGCCTGGAGAGAAACTGCTTGGAAAGACAGTGGATTATGTGTTCCTCGGTGCTTGCACCAACGGACGTATCGAGGACTTCAGGGCGTTCGTCAACCTCGTGAAAGGTAAGAAGAAGGCGGAAAACGTGACCGCCTGGCTTGTGCCTGGGTCGTGGATGGTGAGCCAGCAGATTCATGACGAGGGGCTCGACCGCGTGCTTGAGGCTGCTGGATTTGAAATCCGACAGCCGGGATGCTCGGCTTGTCTGGCGATGAACGACGACAAGATACCAGCTGGAAAACTGTCTGTTTCAACATCGAACCGCAATTTCGAAGGACGGCAGGGACCTGGAGCCAGGACCATTCTCGCATCGCCGCTCGTGGCGGCTGCTGCTGCCATCACTGGCGTAATCACTGACCCCAGAATTTTCATGAAAGAGAACCAGAATTGATTTTATCAGGAAGTATTTTTTTTCTGCAAAAACAGGAAGTGAAATTCATGCGGAATTAGGAAGAAAAGAGGAATATCCAAACTCGATTACAAAACTATCGTCCTTTTTTACTCCCATTTTTACTCCCCTTTTTACTCCCCTTTTTACTCCCACTTTTACTCCCACTTTTACTCCCCTTTTTACTCCCCTTTTTACTCCCACTTTTACTCCCATTTTTACTCCCACTTTTACTCCCATTTTTACTCCCACTTTTACTCCCATTTAAAACAATGAAACAGAAATTTGATATCATACAGTCCACCTGTGTGCCGCTCCCGTTGGAGAACGTGGACACCGACCAGATTATTCCGGCACGCTTCCTCAAGGCTACCGACAAGGAGGGCTTTGGCGAACACCTCTTCCGCGACTGGCGCTATGCTGCCGATGGTACGCCCGTCACCGACTTCGTGCTGAACAATCCCATCTACAGGGGCTGCATCCTCGTGGTGGGACGGAACTTTGGTTTGGGCAGTCGCCGCGAACATGCTGCATGGGCCATCGCAGGCTATGGCTTCCGCGTGGTCATCAGCTCTTTCTTCGCTGATATCCACAAGAACAATGAGCTCAACAATTTCGTGCTGCCCGTCGTCGTCAGCGAGGGCTTTCTGAAAGAACTTTTCGAGAGCATCAAGGCTGATCCCAAGATGGAGGTCGAGGTCGACCTTCCCAACCAGCGTGTCACCAACAAGGCCACAGGGCGTAGCGAGCAGTTTGAAATCAACGGATACAAGAAACATTGCCTGATAAACGGCTTGGATGATATCGATTTCCTCGTAGAGAACCAGTCGAAGACTGAAGCATGGGAACAGCTCAACAGATAAATGCCAAACGGGGCATGGCTCCCTTCGTTGAGATTATGGACTCGACACTTCGTGATGGCGAGCAGACCAAT
>JAEEGJ010021888.1_pt1 | contig 13660 bp, 14 predicted proteins | sample 8958761 | NCBI WGS metagenome assembly JAEEGJ01 (sample SAMN16246546, study PRJNA631951) | gut metagenome | biome: gut microbiome; feature: rumen; material: RS-attached | host: Bos | place: Iran: Karaj | collected 2018-10 | reverse complement strand
TCTCGAATATGATATTTAAATATATAATAAATGAGCTCTGAAACAAGTGCGGGGTGACACTCCAGTGTCTGGATGCCATTTCAGAATTAAATATAAAGGAGATGCTGAAACAAGTTCAGCATGACGACACTTAATATAATGAACAAAGAAAACACAAATTCAAAACTGATAACTTCTCTTTTCGACACTACCAGTCTAACAAAAGACTCTGTCGCAATTCTCAACTCCTTCGACGAAATAATTCAGGGTGTACGCCCACTCAACAGCCGTCAGCTGCAGCAGCTGCCGGAAAATATCAGAAATCTTTCTCACCAGCTTACAGATGACCGCGCCAGCCGCCGACTGGGCTATATGAACGACAATATTCAGCTGAGCTCTTATGTGCGCTACTATACCTGGTGGAATCTTGTGCGCTTAACAAGGCTTTTTGCAAATCTGCCGGATTCGGTTTTTCCGACTGACGACACCACCTGTCTGGACTTGGGAAGCGGTCCTCTTACTGTGGTTACTGCCCTCTGGCTTGCCCGCCCGGAACTGCGAAAGCTACATCTTACCTGGTACTGTCTGGATGTTTCTGCAAATTCTCTTGCCCTGGGCGAAGACATTTATCTTTCTGTAGCTGCAAAGGCCAAGGCCACAGACGAGTCTATTGAGCCCTGGCAGATTATCCGCGTAAAGGGACCTTTCGGAACCGCTATTAAACAAAAAGCAAGCTTCCTCACCTGCGCAAATATGCTTAACGAATTGGACCAGACAAGCGACATGCCGCCTGAGTTCCAGACTAAAAAATATTACGAGCAGCTGCAGCGTTATTGTACCAAAGACGCCGGTGTAATCCTCGTGGAACCTGGAGTTCCAAAGGCGGCCCGAACTCTCAGCCTGCTTCGCACCCGTTACATAAAAGACGGCCGCACAATTGCAGCCCCTTGCCCTCATGCCGGCGACTGCCCTATGAGCGGCTTTAAGGCCTACACCGGAAGCAAAAACAAGTGGTGTAACTTTGCATTCAGTACTGAAGATGCTCCCCGCAAGCTGCAGAAGCTTTCTGATATGGCAAAGCTGCCGAAGGAAAGAGCAACACTGAGTTTTATGGCGGTGGAAAATACACGGTGGTTGAGTGCCCGCGGAGCGGGTGTATCGAAACCACATTGTGAGCCGGAAACTGAGGTGGTTTCGATACGCCCTTCGGGCTACTCAACCACCGGCCTCACCGAAATCCGCATCACATCCGATAAGCTGCGCCTGCCAAACTATATGTGCGGTTATTATGGCTGCAGCCAGTATGGTCTTGTGCTGGTTACCCTGCCGGATGAAAACAACACCCGTCTGCCAAAACCGCCATTCCGCCCGCAGTCCGGCGACCTTATTCAGGTTAAAACAAAAACGCCGGATTCTCTCCCTAAGGACGAAAAATCCGGCGCTTTGATTGTAAAGCTTTAGGCTATTTTCCTGTAATTGCTCCGCAAACTCCGGCTACAATTCCAACTACTACCATGTAGAAGCCGAACATAGCTCTCTTGAGAAGCTGTTTACCGATTGCCTTGTAGATACCACCGTTTGTAGTGAATCCGATTATAAGAACAATTGCACCTGCAAGAGCTACAACTGCGAAAATCAATTTAAGACCTTTGAGCTGTGGAATAAAGCATGAAAGAATACCGCAGATTGCTCCAGCGATAATCAAAATAGAACCAATTGCAACGAATCCGCCTTCTTTTGCATTTTTGATAAAATCAAAACCGTTTGCAGAAGTTCCGAACAGGCCCTTGAACATTGGACAGAAGAATCCAATAGCAATCAAAGCCATTCCACATAAATAAATAAGAGGTAAGCTACTCTTTTTTCCCATAAAATCACTCCTTTTATTGGGCTATAGTTTTTTTCCAAACTCTCTTCGGAAAACTTTTACCAATAATATAATTTTATCACACTTTAAAAGATTAGCAAGAAAAAGAGACCCCGAACTTAAGTTCGGGGTGACAGTTTTTTAGACGGGATGACGCTTTACACAAATGTCTCGCCGAAGTCGCGGCAGAGGCTTTGGATAGCCTGGCGGCCGGTGTAGACGGCGATCGGGAGGCCGCCCGGCATAATGACACGCTGGCCGGCAAAGTAAACGCCGAATACAGAATCAAGTGAATTTGGATAATCCATCTGCTTTCCGCCCTTTTCCCAGACAGTCATCCAGCTGCCTTCGTAAGAACCGGTATAGCGCTCGTAGGTACAAGGCGTAGCCACATCAATTACCTCAAGAGAAGTCTCAACTTCCGGAATAAACTCTGCAAGCTGTTTTACAAAAAGATCAGCCAATTCCTTTTTCTTTTCTTTATAAGTTCCGTCGGCCTTTGCAGCCTTCCAGAAATAATAGCTTTCACCAATCAAAAGACATGTAAGGCTTGTGCCGCCTTCCGGCGCATGGTCTTTGTAAGCCGCATAGTTGTAAATACGAAGCTCTGTCCATTTGCAGCCGGCATACTCAAAAGGCTTTTTAAGAGGGAATACGCAGCTATATGGCAGGCGGGACAAATCAGCTTTTACACCAAGGCCTACAAAAATATTCTGTTCTGTAACAGCTGTGCGGCGCATTGTGTTTACCCACGGCTCATCAATCATAGTATCAAAAAGACTATCTACTGCAGCACGAGCATCCTGAGTAACAATAACTGCATCTGCTTCAATCATACGGTTTTGACCGGCAGGTGCACCAGAGCCAGGACCACTAACAAGAACACCGCGTACTTCATAATCTTCTACATGGACATTTTCTGCTTTAGTGCGGAAGAGGATTTTACCGCCAAGGCTTTCAAAGGTTTTCTGCATGTTCTGCGCCATGCGTATAGAACCACCTGCAGGGTAACCGCAGTCTCCGCTTGCAAAAGAGCCGAGTGTATAAATAAAAGAAAGGGCGTTATAGCGGTAGCCGATTACACTGCTCAAAAGATGGCGAAGGTTTTTATTCTTGAACTTAGAAATATATTCCATATAACTAACGTTCATAAGATGAGGCACGCGGAAAATTGCAGGCAGCATCTTAATAAATTCCATTGGATTAACTGGAACCGGATTTTTGCATTTACAGCCACGGGTGTCTAAAACCGGCAGATGGAAATTCGTAAAATCTTTTACTGCGCGGCACATTTTTTTAATCTGAACCTTATCTTCCGGCGCATAATCAATTAAAGCCTGCTGCATCTGCGGCAAATATCTGTAAAGGCTTAAAACCTTGCCATTTTCATCAATTAAATTATAAAGAGGATCTCTGTTCTCTATCGGATTGTTTTCCTGCAGGGCTCCTGTTTCCAGCCAGATACGGTGCAAAGGCATTTTTTCGCTTGAACCGGTGAGCCAGTGCATCCCGCCTTCAAAATAATAGCCTTTACGGCTCCAGCTGGTAGAAAGTCCGCCGGAAATATTGTGCTGTTCCAGGATTGTTACATCAAAACCAGCGCGGGCAGCATAAATTCCCGCAGAAAGGCCGGCAATTCCAGCCCCTATTACAACTACTTTACTCATACATTGTGATTTTAGCACAGGTTACCCTTATAATCTACATTAGCAGCCTGCTACTTTTGCTTTCCTTGACTTTTAATTCCTTTACTATATAATCTTTTGTAATATGTCACTTGGTATATTTATTGCATTATCGGGGGTGCTTTCATTCGCATCCATGCCTCTTATAATCTTCCTCTGCAGAAAATACTGTTTGTACGATTATCAGAGTGCCAGAAAAATTCACAGCGGAAATATTCCCCGCCTTGGCGGAATTGGAATTTTCCTTGCATTTATAATTGCCTCTATGGCTTTTATTCTCATTAATAAAATTGATGATTTTGGAAGATATCTTCCTATTATTATAGCCGGAACAATTGTTTTTATTTTTGCTGTAGTTGATGATATTTTTAATCTTCCAGCCCTTATTAAGCTCATTGTCCAGCTCATTGCTGTTTCAGTTGTAGTTTTTAATGGTTTCCGCTTTAAGCAGATTTTTGGATGGGTGCTTCCTCTTCCTGTAAGCTTTATTCTTTCTTTTGGATGGATTCTGGGTGTTATTAATGCCTACAATCTGATTGATGGACTTGATGGCCTCTGCGGAAGTTTTTCTATTTCTGCCATCCTCACTCTCGGAATTCTTTATTCTTTGAGCGGCAATTCTGAATCTACACTCTGCTTTATTCTTGCCGCTGCAGTTCTGGGCTTCCTCTGCTTTAACTGGCCGCCGGCAAAGCTTTTTATGGGTGACGCAGGAAGCCAGTTCCTTGGTTTTATGATTGCTGTATTCCCACTCTTTGAATCAAATGATGTTTTTGAATACAACAAGTTCCTTATTATGATTGTGATTACTGCTTTCCCGGTTTTCGACACAATTGCCGCAATCTGGAGACGCATCCGCGACAAAAAATCTATTATGTCGCCAGACCGTTCACATCTGCACCACAAGCTTTTAAATATGGGATACACTCCCAAAAAGGCCCTTTTTCTGCTCTGCTTCCTGCAGATTCTTTTGTGTCTTTCTGTAGTAATTTCTTATTTCCTTGGTGCAAAACGCGGTATGGCTCTTTTGATTGAATCAACTGCTTTTGTTACCCTTTTCTTCAGCTTTGTTCACTACACAAACCGTGCTATTATTGCAAAGCAGAAAAAAGAGACAGAAGAAAAAGAAAACCCAACGGCAGAAAAAGAATAATTCTAAGAACCGAAAATTTCTTTTCTGTGAAGAAGGCCCAGCTCGTGAATGTTTGATTCCAGCGGGGCCTTTTCTTTTTTCTGGGCCTTTACAAAGTCGGAAAGGTCTATAGAAAAGCGGTTCATTGAAAAGTGCTGAAAAACAAAAACTTTGCCCCAGGCCTCTGCCCCGCTGCTTGTTTTTAGTGTGTCTCTTAAAGTGTCCCGGTAAGCTCCAAAAATGCCCTTTTCCTTTAATTCAGAATAACCTACCAGCCATAGCTCTGTTTTGAGTGCAGCATGAAGCTCTGCAGTTTTTTGAGCCATCCAGATCTGCGATTCTTCTATAAGGGAAGCAATTTCGGCCCCACCCTGCTTTGCAATAGTTTTCAGCTGGGCAGTTTTTGCGCTGTGCACCGGAGTTTTATTGAGGATTATTACATTTTTACGAAAATCAACTCCAAGCTCCGGATTTTTTCTGAAATAGCCTTCTGCAATTTTACCGGCCTGTCCTACCAGGTATTTATTGTTTTTCGAAAGCTGCTCGTCTTTTCCAGGGTTATCGCCAATTACAATCAGCTTAATTTCGTCCTGGGGAGTAATTTCGTCCAGGGCACGATTGTATACAACACTGGTTTCAAAGGGATATTCAGGAGTTTTGGCAAGAAGGGCCGCCTCCCGCTGAAGTTCTGTAAGGGCCGGATAAGCCTTTTTCCACTCTTCTACCTTGGCCTTAAACTGATCTTTAAAATCACAAAAATATTTCCACTGTTCCCGGGTCATAAGCTGCAAACCTTTTTCTTTTACTTTTCAAGGATTATAGTATAAAATATAAACATTGCATTAGCAAACACTGATTTTTTAACTACTCTCTGGAGGATTTATGAAAAAAATTCTTGCTTTCGCCCTTACTGCCGGCCTTAGCCTTTCACTTTTCGCAGCAGATATCTTTAAATACGCTCCAATTTCTGGAAACGTAAAAGCCTACACAGAAACAAACTTCTCAATCGCTACCCGATTTGGAACTTTATACAGAACGCCAAGCCTGAAAATCATGCACATTTATGATTCAAATGGCAAAGAAACTTCTTCTTCTGAGCTTACTCCAAAGGATGCAGTTGTAAACACAATTTCTACAACTTATGATACTGCCGGAAACCTTGTTGAACAGCACTGCACAAACAATGATGGCGAAACCATCTGGAAAAACACTTTTGCCTACAAAAACGGCCTTAAGGTTGATGCTTCTGAATTCGACAGAAAAGGAAATCTTTGCGCCCGTACTATCTACACTTATGAAAACAACCTTCTTGTTGATGAATCAAGCTATGATGGCGAAGGTGCTTTAATCTGGAAGACAATCTATAAATATGATGAAAACGGCAGAACTGCTTCTGTAAATGATTATAATCCGGATGGTTCATTAAGCGCCCTCACCGAATACTTCTATACTGAATCTGGTGCTATTGATTCTGTTTCTAAACTCGACACTTTTGATGGAAAACAGACTTCACTTGTTTTCCGCTATGGCACAAACGGTTCTTTGAACGAAATTACTACTTACAATGCAAGCAAGCAGGTAATTAAGAGAACTCTTTTGAAATATGATGCTAAAGGAAACGTAAACAAGGTTTCTGAATATGATGTTGCAGAAAAGTTCGGAACAACAGTAAATGAACTTACAGCTATGTCTGAATATACTTTTGAGTATACAGATTCTTCAGCAAGTGCCGCTGATGCTAAATAAAAGCCTAAAATCGAATAAAAAAAACCGATGTTTTACAACATCGGTTTTTTTGTTTAACTGATTTTTATTTCAGCCTAGTAATTTGTAGCTTCAATCTGGAAGTATGCCTGTGGGTGTGCGCAAACAGGGCAAACCTTTGGAGCTTCTTTTCCGATTACGATGTGACCGCAGTTGCGGCACTGCCAGATTGCATCGCCGTCGCTTGAGAATACAAGCTTATCTTCAATGTTCTTAAGAAGCTTGCGGTAGCGCTCTTCGTGATGCTTTTCGATAGCAGCAACACCTTCAAAAAGTTTTGCAATATATTCAAAACCTTCTTCGCGGGCTGTTTTTGCGAATCCGTCATACATATCTGTCCATTCGTAGTTTTCGCCGTCTGCTGCAGCCTTGAGGTTTTCTTCTGTAGTTCCTACACCGCCGTTCAAGAGCTTATACCACATTTTTGCGTGCTCTTTTTCGTTATCTGCAGTCTCAAGGAAGATTGCTGCAATCTGCTCATAGCCTTCTTTCTTAGCCTGACTTGCGAAATAAGTGTACTTATTACGTGCCTGTGATTCACCTGCAAAAGCTGTCTGCAGGTTCTTTTCGGTCTGGGTTCCTTTGATATCCATAGTTTTGCTCCTATTAAAATAATATTATTAAAAATATAATCTAGAAAATGTATATTGTAAATGAAAAAAAATGTTATTTGTTAGAACACCTGTCAGGCTAGGGCATGGAGGGGTGGCGAAGCCAGCGACCGCAGCGAACTTAGTGAGCGAGGACGCCGAGGGTACCGAGCCCCGGAACGCCCGACCGGCAGGCGGAGCGAAGCGAAGCCGGCCGGGAGCCCCCAAAATGGCAAAATGGCAAAAACCACTTGAAAACTGACATATAATGTTTTACGATATATTATAGAGAGGAAATGTATGAAAACTATTGGTATCAAACTGGCAGATGGTTCTTTCTATCCTGTTCTTGAGGATAATACGCCTTCTGAAAAGCAGCTGGAACTCACTACTGCCCATAACAATCAGACCAAAGTTATGGTTGATCTGTATCGTTCTGCTACCTGTTCTATGGAAGATGCTGAATATGTTGATTCTCTCCAGATTGAAAATCTTGTTGCCCACCCAAACGGCGAAGCAGAAATTAAATTTACAGTTTCTCTCGATGAAGACAATCAGCTTTCTGCAAAAATTATAGACAGCGAAACCGGTAACGAAAGTAATACCACTATAACCCTTGTTTCCCGCACTCTGGAAGAACGCCTTGTTACGGATGAATATGGCATTAATGATACTGAAGAAAATGGAAGTGGTGCCGGGGCTCTGGCCGCAGGTGCTCTTGCTGCTGGTGGTTTGCTTGCCGCCGCTGCTGCCATGAGAGACAAAGACTCTGGCGAAGAGACCGAAGAATCAGACGCAAGAGAAGACGAGGTTGAGACAGTTGAAGAAGATGCTCCTGTAGAGGACGAAAGCTTTGTTGAAGAGCCGGTGGTAGTAGAAGAGACTGTTGAAGAAAGATCTGATGATATGCCGGTTGAAGAGACTTCTGAAAATCTTGATGATATGAACTTTGACCTTCCGGATGATACCTCATCTGAAGATATCACTACTGAATCTGAAAGTCTGAATGATATGAACTTTGATTTACCGGATGATACAGTTTCTGAAGATACAAGTGACGAGACTGTCGCTGATGAAACAATCACAGAAGAAACTTCATCAGATGAAACTATTTCTGAGAACCTGGACGACATGAACTTTGATCTTCCGGACGATACAGCTTCAGAAGACATCAGTGAATCAAGCGACGAAATCAGCTTTGATGACACAACTTCAGACGAAACGATCACAGAGGAAACTTCATCAGACGACACCATTGCAGATGAGACAAGTTCTGACGAACTCCCGGATATGGATTTTGACCTTCCTGATGATACAACAGACTCAAGCGAAGATGAAAATCCGCAGATGCCGGATGACTTCTTTAATACAGAGGAAACTATGAAAGACCCAACATTTGATTCAGAAAGCCCTGTTTCGGGAGGCCTCAACTTTGACGGCCTTTACGACGAAGAAACAGAACGCGGAACTCCTTCCCAGAATGATGACGACGATGTTAAGAAGAAAACAAAGGTTCCGGTTATCATCTGCATTATCTGCGCAATAATCTGTATTCTGGCCACAGTTGTAGTTCTTTTCATCATTCCTTCAAAATACAATCTTATTACAAAGAAGCATGCTAAAGAAAATGCTGCAACCGTTGCAATTGAAGAGCCGGCTCCACAGCCAGAGCCTGTAGCAGAACCAGAACCTGAGCCAGAGCCTGCTGTTCCTGAAGCAAAGGAAGACGAAATTGTAATTATTGAAAAGGCAGAAGAGGTTGTTCCTTCTCAACCACCAGTTGCAGAAGAAAAACCTAAGGATATCACTTATAAAATCAAATGGGGTGATACTCTCTGGGATATTGCAGATACTTACTATAAGAATCCTTGGCGCTACAAGTATATTGCACGCTATAACGGAATCAAAAATCCTGATTATATTATTTCTGGAACAAAGATAGTTATTCCGGCTGAGTAGGAGTCTAATGCAACCTGCTGTGCTTCCACGTTCTTTCCATAATTTTCGCCGCCTCACAATAAATTTTCTCGCAACTTTCTTTTTACTGAATGCTGTTTCCTGCAAAGCCCCTCCTCAGAGCGAAGGGCAGAAAAGGTTTGGTAACGATTCAGATTATTTTATAGGCCTTCGTTTTCTCCAGGAAGGAAATGAAAAAGCTGCCCGCGAAAAGTTTAAATACTGCATAAAAAAAGGAACAAAAGCCTGCGCTCAAAAAAGTGCAGAAGCCCTCTGTACTTTCGGAAATATCCAGGAAAAAAACGCTGCCGCAGAAAATCTTTTAAAGCTCTATCCGGGAGACGAAAGCCTTCTTATAGCTGTCCGTCAGTTTTCTGCCTCTGGAGAAATCAACCGGCTCATAGACATTACCACCGGCCTGGATTTCTCTAAAGCGAAAAACGAAGTAATCCGCCTGAGGCTTGAGGCAATGGGCCGCCGCGGAGACTCTTCCTACGAAGCCGAAGTTTACCGCTGGTTTACCGAATGCCCCCTTTCTACAGAGCACTATCAGTTTTACCGCGATTATTATAAACATCCGGACTTTGAAACTGCTTATCAAAATCCGGATTCAGACCTTGCTGCAAACCTGACCTACACTCCCCAGCAGTTTGCCATTCATTACAGGATTGAATCTTATAAACGCAATTATTCCTATACAACTCAGTGTTCTTCTATTCTGGAAAAATATTTTGCAGACAAGATTCTGGACCCCGCTCCCCAGCTGATTTCCGACCTGGGAAAAAACTACCTTTACGGTACCATGGATTTTGTAAAAAACGCAGGCTATTTCAGCAAGCTTGCAAGAGACAATGCAGGAAGCCCTGCTGAGTTTTACTTCTGGTTTTATGCGGGCCGTTATTATGAAAAGGCCGGCATTTATTACCGCCAGAGCCGCTCATGCTTTGAAGCCGCAATGGCTGCAGCCACTTCCCCGGAACAAAAAGACAATGCCCTCTGGTATCTTTTAAATACTTCCCTCAATTTTTCTGTTGATTCAATTATTGATTCTATTGGTGAATATTCCCGCCAGTGGAATGACTGCGAATATTTTGAAGATTTTTTTGAACAGCTGGTTTCTGCCTTACTGGCGGCTGGAAAATGGAATGAGTTTGGAAGGATTTATAAAGCAATAGACGGGTATGCTTCTGATTTAACTACGGCACAGTTTGCCTATCTGTATGGCCGTCTGATTCAGGAAGGCCTTGCAGCCGGAAGTGCGGATGAGGCCGAAAAAGCCTTTAAGCGGGCCTGCTACGGCGGAAGTTCTGTTTATTATAAATCTCTTGCAGCATACAGACTTGGCCTTTGGGAAAATCCTGCTGCCTTGAAAAAAATCATGTGTGCCCCAACTGCAGTTCGCCAGGCTGATTCTGCTTTGGAAGCATCTGAGGCTTACGACAAATCTCTTGAAAATCTGCTTCTTGGCTATGCCTACTTCGGCTTTCCAGAACTTATTTATCCTGAATGGCAGAAGACCCAGGGCCAGACAATTTCACCAGAAACCAATTTTTATCTTTCTGATTTTCTTGCAAAATGTGCCAGCCTGGAAAAGGCCGAGGAGAATGAGAACACAGACTATTACACTCAGTCTTTGCGGATTGCAGCACGGGCACAGCGACTTTCAAAGCGTCAGCTTACAAGAGATGAACTTGCCCTGGTTTACCCCTGCAATTACAAAGAATTTGTTTCTAAGTACTGTGATGAGTACAAGGTCAGCCAGCCGGTAATGTTTGCCCTGATTCGTAGCGAAAGCTTTTTTGATGCAGATGTTATGAGTTCTGCCGGAGCCGTTGGCCTTACCCAGCTTATGGAATTTACCGGAAGCGACATTGCCCGCCGCTTTAAAATGCAGGACTACTCGCTTACAGACCCGGAAACAAATATCCGCTTTGGCACCTGGTATCTTGCAAATCTGATTTCCCGCTGTGACAATTCTGCCCTGCTGGGCTTTTTCTCATATAATGCGGGAATTAACCGTGTGCGCCGCTGGCAGAAAAGCTCTCTTATTGAGTTTGGTAAGAAAAGCAATATGCCTTTAGACCTTTTTCTTGAGACCGTTCCCTATGCCGAAACCCGCGAATATGGCCGCAAGCTTATATCAGCAAGTATCGCCTACGACTGGCTGGATTCCCCTGCCCGCTTCCAGCAGACCGTGGAAGAACTATTAAAGTAATTTACCTTGCCCTAAGCCTTTTTTTTTATTATCTTATTAGTACTAAGGTGGTAAACATGATTGAAGATCCAAAATTGCTTGAAACTGTAAAAGAAGCACTGGAAATGTTCCGTCCTCAGCTCCAGGCAGACGGCGGAGACATGGAGTTTGTTTGCATTGATGATGATTACAAAGTTCATCTTAATTTAACAGGTGCCTGTGGTGGCTGCCCGATGGCTGTTATGACTCTCAAAATGGGAATTGAGCGCTACCTCATTGATGCATGCCCTGAAATCAAAGAAGTTGTTCAGGACAATGCACAGAACCTTGATGAAATGGGAATGGGATTTTAATGAAGATTGATAACGATAAGTGGGTAGAAATTCACTATACCCTTAAGAACGAAGCCGGAGAACAGCTGGACTCTTCTATTGGAAATGAGCCTTTAGGTTATGTTCATGGACGCGGCTATTTAATTTCTGGTCTTGAAAATCAGCTTGCCGGACACGAGCCTGGCGACAAATTTTCAGCACACATTGAACCAAAAGACGGCTACGGAGAATATGACAATAATCTGATTGTTGAGCTTGACCGCGATAAGTTTGAGTTTGACGGAGAAATCCAGGTTGGCATGCCTTTCCAGATGATGACACCTTCTGGACTTTCAATTGTTCACGTAACAAAAGTGGAAGGCAACAAAATCACTATTGATGGAAATCATGAACTTGCCGGCCAGACTCTCAATTTTGACATTGAAGTAGTTGGCGTTCGCGATGCAACTGCAGAAGAACTTGCTCCTACAAGCGGATGCGGCGGTGGCTGTGGCGGTTGTGGTGGCTGCGGAGGCGGAGATTGCGGAAGCGGCGGCTGCGGTAATGGCTGTGGTGGCTGTAACTAATACTTAATGCTGAGTGCGCCGAGAAGGATTTTAAAATTCTCTTCTATCGGCGCATTTTTTATGTCCACAGTAATATCAGCTATTCTCTGATACTGCTTGTAACGCTCCTCATATTTTTTCATGAGAATGGCTTCTATCTGCTCAAGGGAAGTTGGATTTGCATCAAGAACATAAGCCGGTGCATTTTTAAAACTTCCCGTCTCTGTTACTTCAATCTTATCCATAATGCGTTTTACAGAATACTTAATATCCAGACGAAGGAAGACAAAGGTTGAACATTCTCGCAGGGCATGCAGGGCCGGCGGATTATCACAAATTCCACCACCTGTAGAAATCACAAGCTGTTTATCTGCGTTATCTTTAACGATTTTCTCGCAGGCTTCCTGTTCTGCAAGGGTAAATTCACCAACGCCCTTTGTTCTGTAAAGGGTTCTGTAATCCATGCACCTGATGCGGGCTATTGTTTCATCGGTATCAAAAAAATCAACTCCCAGCGTTTCTGCCAGAAGTCTGCCTTGGGTTGTCTTTCCGCAATGCTTGCAGCCCATGAGAACAATTGATTTATAAATGCCATCTCTCATATTAGGTATTATAACATACGAATTGTAAAAATCCAGCGATTAGAGTAAAATTAACTCTATATAAGTTTCCGGATAAAAATGCCGACTTTCCGGCATTTACGGTTTCCGGTTCTCGACTTCCCCAGGAGGATAAAGCATATTATGGGTATTGCACTTTGTTTCGTTCCGCTTATTCTTGCAATTGTCTTATTCACCTTTGCTTATAAAATCAAAATTACCCACCAACTTATTGCCGTTCTGCTGGGACTCCTGGCTGTTCTGCCGATTTCTTTTATTCAGTATTTTATTCCTGATTTTTCCGGCCTCTTCCGCTCGCCAGTTCTTTTTTCTTTCTTAAAATCACTTATTATCTACGGCCTGATTGAAGAGGTCTTTAAAGCCCTGCTTCTGCTTCCTCTTCCTCATAAAATTTATGATGAAAATGAGGATATGCATACCTTTTTGCTGCTTTCTTTTGTAATGGGGCTCTCTCTGGGCTGCTTTGAATCTGTAGTTTATTATTTTGATCACCTTCAGGTTGCTAACAGTCAGGGTGCTACTCTTCTCTACGGCAAAATTGCAGTCCGTATCTTCACTTCAGATATCATCCATATGATGTGTACAGGCCTCTGCGGACTTTTCATCTATTCCTGCAGAAATAAACCTGCCCGCGTGTCTTGCCTTGTGGCAGCTGTTGTTATCCATGGTGTTTACGACTTCTTTGCAGGCTTTTCCGGCAGCCTGCGCTGGTTCTCGGTAGCGGTAGTTCTGATGTCCCTTGCCCAGTGCCGCATAAAATACACCGCCATGAAAAATACCGACAAATAGCACCAGAGAAGGGTAATTTTTGCACCAAACCGCATCAAAACGCAAAAAACCGCACAAAAACCCCAAAATTTCACAAAAAAAGTGCAAATTTTGCCAAATTCCCCTTCCCCACTATTGACAATCCCCGCCAACTCCCCTATAATACCCAAACAATACGACGCGGGGTAGAGCAGTTGGCAGCTCGTCGCGCTCATAACCCGGAGGCCG
>JAEEGJ010021887.1_pt1 | contig 13660 bp, 8 predicted proteins | sample 8958761 | NCBI WGS metagenome assembly JAEEGJ01 (sample SAMN16246546, study PRJNA631951) | gut metagenome | biome: gut microbiome; feature: rumen; material: RS-attached | host: Bos | place: Iran: Karaj | collected 2018-10 | reverse complement strand
TGTTGAGCTTGCAGTTAAGGTTTTAAAAGAACTTTATGCCCAGCTTCCGGAAGATGTTTATATTGCCCGTTCTGTTTCTACAGGTTATGGAGAAGCTCTTTTCCAGGCAGCCCTTGGTGTAGATGCAGGTGAAGTAGAAACAATCACACATTTCCGTGCCGCAAACTTTTTTGTACCTGGAGTAGAATTCCTGCTCGACATTGGCGGCCAGGATATGAAGGCACTTCGTATGAAGGATGGAGCAATCGTTTCAATCCAGTTGAACGAGGCATGTTCTTCGGGCTGCGGTTCCTTCCTTGATAACTTTGCAAACACAATGGGCATGGATGTAAAAGAGTTTGGTAAAATTGCCCTTATGGCACAGAAGCCTGTAGACCTTGGTTCACGCTGTACTGTATTCATGAACTCACGCGTAAAACAGGCACAAAAAGAAGGTGCTTCTGTTGCAGACATTGCAGCCGGTCTTTCTTATTCTGTAATTAAAAATGCGCTCTTTAAAGTTATCAAGCTTCGCAAGGCAAGTGATATTGGAAGTAAGGTAGTAGTTCAGGGTGGAACATTCTTTAATGATGCAATCCTCCGTGCATTTGAAAAAATTGCCGGTGTAGAAGTTTACCGCCCTGATGTTGCGGGGCTCATGGGTGCCTATGGTTCTGCTCTTACTGCCTATGACCAGTGGCTCGACTTAACTGCGCCAAAGCCTGGTGAACCCGAAGGAACAGTTCACGAAGTTCGTTCAGGCATAGCAAAGCTGGAAGATCTTGAAAAGTTTAAGGTTGAACTTGAGCTTAAACGCTGCGGCAAGTGTCAGAACAACTGTCTTCTTACTATTAATACATTCTCTACAGGCTCAGAAAAACGTACCTTTATTACCGGTAACCGCTGCGAAAAGGGTGCCGAACTCGACGAGGATACTTCTAAAAAAAGCCGTGTAATTGATGCCAGCAACAAAGCAAATACAGGCCTGGACGGCGATGACGATGTTGGCGCACTTCCAAATCTTTTTGACTGGAAATCAAAACGCCTGTTCCATTATGTGCCTCGTAAACCGGAAGACGCTCCTCTTGGAGATGTTGGTATTCCGCGGGTTCTCAATATGTACGAAAATTATCCGCTGTGGTTTACCTTCTTTAATGAACTTGGCTTCAGAGTATTGCTCAGCCAGCGTTCCAGCCGAAAAGTTTACGAAAAAGGTCTGGAAACTATTCCATCCGAATCTGTATGTTATCCTGGAAAAATCTGTCACGGTCATGTTGAATCTCTTATTCAGCGTGGAATTAAATTTATATTCTATCCGTGTGCACCATACGAAAAAATCGAAGATAAGGGAGCCGGAAATCACTACAATTGTCCTATTGTAACAAGTTATCCGGAGGTTTTGCGCAATAATATAGATGCACTCCGCCAGGATCCTTCTATATTATTTATGAATCCGTTCCTGCCAATTTATGATAAGGCTGCACTCGAAGAACGTCTTTGCGAAGAATTGCTTCCAAAGTTCCCGTCGCTTTCTGCTTCGGCAATTGCTCATGCACTTGATAAGGCCTGGACAGAGCAGGAGCAGTTCCGCCTTGATGTTCAGAAGGCCGGTGAAGAAGCTCTTGAAGAAGTAATTACAAAGGGTGGAAGCGGTATTGTACTTGCAGGTCGTCCTTATCACCTTGACCCGGAAATTAACCATGGTATTCCAGAAATGATTGCAGGTCTTGGTCTTGCAGTATTTACAGAAGATTCCATTGCACATCTTGGAAAAATTGAACGTCCGCTCAGAATCATTGACCAGTGGACATACCATAACAGACTTTACCGTGCAGCTCAGTTTGTTTCCGAAATGCCAGACCTTGAGCTTGTACAGTTAACTTCTTTTGGCTGTGGACTCGACGCCGTTACTGCCGACCAGGTAGATGAAATCCTTCGTGCAAAGAACCGCATGTACACACTTATAAAAATCGACGAAGGAAGTAACCTTGGTGCTGTTCGTATCAGAATCCGTTCGCTTATTGCTGCTGTAAAGGCACGCCGCCGCAACAAAGTAAAACCTTCTTATAAATCATCAGCTTACGAGCGCGTTATATTTACAGAAGAGATGAAGTACACACATACAATCATTGCACCTCAAATGTCGCCTATTCATTTCCGCCTTATTAAGAGGGCATTTGAATCTGCAGGTTACAATCTTGTTGTGCTTGATTCGGTAGACCCTAAAGCTGTAGATGCCGGACTTCGCTATGTAAATAACGATGCATGTTATCCTTCAATCATAGTTGCCGGTCAGATGATGGCAGCTTTGGAAAGCGGTAAGTATGATCTTAATCATGTAAGTCTTCTTATTACACAGACAGGTGGCGGTTGCCGCGCTACAAATTATATTGGATTTATCCGCCGTGCTTTAAACGATGCCGGCTGGGGTCATATTCCTGTAATAAGTCTTAGCGCACTTGGACTTGAACAGAATCCTGGCTTTAAGCTTACTTTAACTCTTATTGATAAACTTGTAAAAGCCTGTATGATCGGCGATGTATTTATGCGTGTTCTTTACAGAGTCCGTCCTTACGAAGCAGTTTCCGGAAGTGCTAATCAGCTTTATGAAAAATGGAACGACAGAGCAGAAGCATTCTTTAAATACGGGGCCGGCTGGGTAGGCTATCACAAACTTTTAAAAGGAATAATCCGCGAATTTGATAAACTTCCGCTTAAGCCTATTAAAAAACCGCGTGTAGGTGTTGTTGGTGAAATTCTTGTAAAATTCCATCCTACCGCAAACAATCATATTGTCGAAACAATCGAAAAAGAAGGCGCAGAGTGTGTAATGCCGGACCTTGCAGACTTCTTCTTCTATACATTCTCGGTTGATATTATCCGTCACAAAGACCTTAAGCTTTCATCTAAACGCAAACGCACTGCAAAGCTTCTTATATGGGGACTTGAATTATATAGAAAACAGATGAAGCATTATCTTAAAAAGAGTCGTCGTTTTACACCTCCTTCTTCTATTTACGATATGATGAAAGGTGTCGATGATATAGTACAGCTTGGAAATCAAACCGGCGAAGGCTGGTTCCTTACTGCAGAAATGGTTGAACTTATTCACGAAGGTGCTCCAAGTATTGCATGTGTTCAGCCGTTTGCATGTCTTCCAAACCACGTTACTGGAAAAGGCATGATTAAAGAATTGCGCAGACGCTTCCCGGAATCAAATATCAGTGCAATTGATTATGATCCAGGAAGTTCTGAAGTAAATCAGCTTAATAGACTTAAGCTTCTTCTTTCAAATGCTCCGGTTGGAAAGCATCCGGATGAAGTTGCAGATGGAATGATCCGCATGGATGACGGAACTTTTGTAGAAGGAATAATCAGCAGGGCAGAAGGTGCCACAGATAACGACCCGGCCCAAAGCTGATAAGAGGGGTGGAAAATGAGAAGGTTGAACAGAAAGATTTTTACAATCTTATTCCTGCTTTTGCTCACAGTTCCGGTTTTTGCCGACTACAATTCCTGGGGTATTCCAGATTCTTCAGAAATCCGTCAGGGCCTTCGTGAGCGATGGTTCGAAGCATCACTTGATGCAGTACGCATGAACCTTCCTGAAATTTATGATAATGCCGCAGGTCAGAAGTTTCAGGTTCGTCTTGAAGAATCAGATTCAACCTATATGATTTTTGTTGCTCCCTGCGCCACCATTAATGTAAAGGTTTATTCAAGCAAGGGAGTAAATTACGAACAGCAGGAAGTTTATCCTGGTGAAGCTCCTGGAAGCTGGGTACTTATCCGCGATAAAAAAACAGATGCTCCAATCCGAATCCGCTGGTATTTTTCTGTAGACAGCGATGTATATATTCAGTTTACACCTTATGGAAAAACAGCTATTGCAGACCTTTTGATTTACGGTAACTATGCCGCAAAGGGTGCTTCAACAGGCCTTCCTTTTACTTCACTTTATGATATCTCGTTTGCCGATGTTATGAAAATGACATCAATTTCTCTTCCGTGGAAATATGTTACTGTAGACGGCGATAAATTCGGCAGTGTACTTCAAATGGCAGGCGTTATCCAGAAAAATCTTGGACGCATAATGTTTGTACAGAATGCAATGTATAACGAAGAAGGCGAACTTGTCCAGATAACAAACGGAAAACCTTTTGAAACAGACGATCAGGATTCTAATAAACTTTATCTTTCTTCTGCTGGCTTTGTAAAATGGATTGCCGACGGACTTGTTGAACCAATTGCGGGAAGTAAATTAAAGCGTGAGCCTCTTATTGTAGAAACAGTTTCTGTAAAAGACAACGGCTACCAGGGTGTTCTTTCGCAAAAATATAATCTTTTCTTTTCTCTTGACTGGATACGAAATCTTGCAGCAGCTGTAGTTTCTGTAAATAACGGCCGGGTTTACATGTACAATGAATCTGGTGCCGACGTAACTATTAATCCTTTTGCCGCAACAATAACAAAAGCGGGAACTTTAAACACAGTTACTTTTATAGAAGACACCGGCTACAATATTTCTGTTCTAAAATCTCTTCTGTATGTTCTTGCTGCTACCGAAAGCGGAAACTTCTATTTTGGTGCAATCCGCGAAACAGACAAAACTGTTACACCAGAAATCAAGGTTTTTAACGATAATGTTGCATTTTTTCCTTATTTCAGCAGTAACGGTTCGTTCGGTTGCTTTGTTTTTATGAATGGAAGACAAATTTCGCTTGATGACTTTTGTATGATTTATGCAGATTCTTATGTATATCTTACAAGAGCCCGCGCAAGCAATGATTTTTATCCTCAGTAGTCCGTCATTGCGAAATAAGTTACGTCATTGCGAGGCGAAGCCGAAGCAATCTACAATATATGGAACTAAAATGAAACGACAATTTTTTATAGTCACATTACTACTATGCACAACTTTTCTGTGGACTCAAACTTCTTCTAAACCGTCGGAACTTGAACTTTATAATAATCTGAATATTTACTCAAACGCAGGTTATTATCCGGGAGTTGTAGTACAGGCAGAGCTCCTCGAAAGCAATTATCCTGAATCTGTTTTTATAGTAGATGCAGGTATTGCAAAAGGGCAGGCCCTTACAATTCTTAAACGCTACGAAGAAGCTGAACAGACTTTTGCTGCAGTTCTTTCTTCAATTCATTTTGGTGCCAGAGATTATTCAAAGTGCTGGTACTATCTTGGTCTTGCATATTATTACGACGGCGATTATACAAATGCTCTTTCTGCATTCCATACTGTGTGTGATGTTGAACAGCGCGAAAATAAAATTGAATATTATCCGTTGTCAATTTTGTATGCGGCAAGAATAAATTATTTCCTTGAACTTTATGAAAAAGCAGTTCCACTTTTTGAGTATGTAGCTGCAAACGGAAATTATTATTCAAAAGAAGAATATGATGAAGCACTGCAAAAGTTGTTTTATTCCTATAATTCAAATACAAACTATGCTAATACAATAAAGCTTTATTCAAAACTTTCCGCAGATGATTTTTCCGACAAGGTTTATGCAGCCCTTACAATTTATGCCGCAGACGCTTACGAAAAAACAGGCGATGTTAATAAGGCATATCAGATTCTGAATAAAAATCAGAATGATGATTTTAAGGAAATGCTCAGCGTATTCCGTTTGAATCTTGGTGCCGCTGCCTATAACAAAAAAGATTACGATACTGCGCTTGAATATTTTACACTTGCCGAAGAAAGTACTTCAGAATCAGTGCTGCTTCCTTGTTTTATTTACCGCCAGAAAATTGCACTTGATAAAGGTGGAAAAAAAGTTGCCGCCGAGGTAATGGAAACTCTCCAGCAGAAGGAAGAACGAATCCTTGAGCAGCAGGAAAATATTCCGGGCCTTGCCGATTCATACTGGGCATTAGTATTAAGATGCAGCGCCGTAGAATCTAAAAATCCTGCAGAAACACTCTCGTATTATTATAAAATAAAAAAGCCTTCCGCAAAGGATGCTTATACAGTTGCATATGTACTTCGTTCAGAAGACAGCGCCCGTGCAGAATATATTGTTTCTAATTTTGCTGCAGATACTTCCTGTGCAAAGCTTTATGCTTCTCTTCTTGCAAAAAACGGAAAGTATGAAGCTTCTTCAGTTCAGTATGAAAATCTTGCAAAAGAAAATAAGCTCGATGCCAACGGAAAAATTGAATATGCAAAGGTTTTGTACCGCCTCCAGAAATGGCAGGCTTCTTACAACCAGGCAATTGCTGCTAATAAATATGTTGGCTTTTATATTGCAGGACTATGTAAATTCAATCTTGCAGAATATAACGCTGCTTACGAACAGCTTACAAAATATGTAAACTCAAAAAATACTGTTGCAAATTATCACAGGCTTGCTCAGTATTACCGTGGAGTTTGTGCCTACAAAATATCAGATTATAAAAACTCCTACAAAATATTAACGGCGTTTATTTCAGATTCCAAAGAGCGCGATTCCTTCTTATACAATGCGTGCGAGCTTGGAGCAAAATCGGCACTTATGAACAGCGACCTTAAAAACGCTGCAGCCATGGCCGAAAAAATGATTGACGCTTCCATGAACGAAGAGCAGAAACAAAACGCAGTAATTTATTGCTCCGAAATTTATACAGACTGCAGGGAATATGACAAGGCAATTTCTGTTTTGTCTGCCTTTACAAACGGCGATTCAGATTTTGCAGTACGCTGTATTCTTGCAACTGCAGAAGTATATGTAAAGAAAGGCGACCTTGATCGTGCAGATTCAGCTTATAAAAAAATCACAACAAAATTTGCAGCTACAGATAACGCAGAATATGCCGCTTACCGTTCTGCAGAAATTTATTATGCCGCACAAAAATACAGCGAAGCACAGACACGCTTTACAAAATATATTTATGATTATGTAAACGGAAAATATGCAGATGCTGCTTATTACTTCAGCGGTGACTGCAACATGAAAACAGGCGAACTTGATCGTGCAATCATGCAGAACACAACGCTTGTTACAAAATATCCGGACAGTATTTATTCTTACGGTGCATATAAAAATCTTTTGCAGGCTTATTACGAACAGGAAAACTATCGCGATGCACTTTCTACAGCAAGACTTTTAGTACGCGACTATAACGAACAGGCTTCTTCCGACGGAATAGGTCAGCGTGTTGTAGAACTTGAACGAATCGTAGGTGGAACAGACCGCGAAATTGTAGAAAAGAACGGTCAGTACGAAAGGGCAGGTAAGGCAGCAACTAAAAAAGGACGCATTGCAGGTTCCGAACTTGTTCAGTTATATAAAGACCACGGCGAAAGTGAACAGGCCTTTACTCTTGCACTGGAACTTTTGAATTATCAGAAAGATTCAGACGAAATGTACTATGCCGCCCAGAATGCAGACATAGTTGCTGAATATTATGATAAGTCTGGTGAATCAAAAAAGGCAGCAGAATATTACTTAAAAGCCGCAGAATATTACAGGGCCAGTGGCCGCGACGATACAGATAAAGCAGCAGCCGCCCTTTATTCTGCAACTGCTTCGTTTATGGCTGCAGGCCTTAAAGGCGATGCCGAAGTTACCGCAAAGCTTCTTGTAGAACTGTATCCAAACACAAAACAGGGAAGCAAGGTAATGAATCTTGTAAGGTAAGAAAGGGTTATGATTATGAATATAAAGAAATTTATTTTTGGAATTCTTGTACTTGGTTTAATGACTCAGACTTTTGCTCAGGAAGCTTCTGATGCAGAAAGTCAGATTGAACTGCCTGATTTAACTACTGTTGTAAGCGGTTCGAATCAGCAGGAAGATATTGCCCCAGCTCCCGATTTTGATGATGTACTCGAGCTTCCTTTTAATTCAGGAGACCTTGTTCCTGTGTTACCTGCTGCATCTGCCGGTGGAGAAGCCGATGTAAAAGATGCTTCAGATGACGCAATGCAAAAAGACATTTATGCAGAAGGAACAATCGGCGGAGGATATCCTGCTTCGTTTACCGGTGATTTTGAAATTTCAAGACTTTATGGTTCAGATCCGTTTAAGATTTCTTTTGCACATGAATCTGCAGCCGGTTTTGCAGGCCACGATCTTGCAGAAGGTTATAATCAGACAGATACTTCAATTAGTATAGAAAAAGATTTTATTCGAAGTAAATTACGCTGGGGAATTGCTGCCCGTTATGAAGATTCAGGCAACGGACTTCAAAGCCGCACAGAAGGAATTGCAGGTTATAATCAGGATGCTGTAGGACTTTCTGCAAATTTCTTGTGGTCACTTCCAAAAGATTTTCAGCTTTCGTTTGCTGCAGGCAGTGAATTTTATTACCGTTTTGCAGATATTACAAAAGGAACCGCCTCTAATGCCTCACGTGTAACTGCAGAACCGGAATTAAAAATATCATGGATTCATAATGGTTTTGAACTTTCGTTTGATGCACTTTATAATCTTGAAGCCTGGAACAAAACTTCAAATCGTGGAGAATTTGGTTTAGACTTTGCTTGGAAAAATGAAAAGGTAAAGCTTTTAGCAAATGTTGCAGTTGTAGCCGGAAACAACCTTGGACAGAATTCTGTAATGGTACCTTTTTCTTTAGGACTCGAAACAAATCTTCCTGTTTATTTTTCAGACAGAGAATTGAACTTAACCTTATGCGGCGGTCTTGAATCAAAACGTCAGACAACTGCACAGCTTGAACGTCTTTATAAATTCAGCGGGCTCGATGAATTTTCTACAGAAGAATCGGCCTGGTTTGGAACAGCAGAACTTTTAGTTCCACTTAAGACTTCGTTTACAGGTACAGTTGCAGCAGGCTTTTACCGCACAGCATACGGAAACAATATGTGGGTTCCAGATTATTCCGGTGCAATTGAATCAGGCTTATACGGCTATACACAAAAGCAGCGCAATGAACTTTATACCGATTTTGCCTTTACCTGGAAATACAAGCTGTTCGCCGCTACTGCAAAATATCATGCAAACTGGCTGAACAATCCGGTGCTTCAGAATAAGCACACTATTAATGTAATATTTGCACTTCAAAGTCAGAAGGGCTTGTGGGGTGCAAGCTTAGATACAGCATATCTTCTTGATGCTGCAGACAATAAACCGATTATCAATCTTGAAGGCTATGTTCAGGCTTCTTCGGCCGTGCGCATTTGTCTTTCAATTAACGATATGATAAAATTACTTGGAGCAGAAGAACGCATGTATGCCGGTCAGTATGTGGCAAACAGCGGAAATGCTTCTTTGTTAGTGAAATTTTTATTTTAGGAGCGTGACATGTTAGAAACTTTAAAATCAGGCGGATTTTTGATGATTCCAATCATCCTGTGCGGAGTCATTGCCCTTTTTATTATAATTGAACGCTGCATTTATTTTGCAAGCATCCGTAAGCGCGATGATACTTTAATGGCAAATGTAAATGCATCTTTGCAGGTTGGCGACTATGAAGCTTGTGGTGCAGCTTGTGCTCAGGCAGATACACCTCTTTCGCAGGTTATCAAAAAAGCAATAGACAGTCGCCGCTACGAAGAACGCGATATTCGTGACCTTGTAGAGGCCGAAATGGATTTTGTTGTACCTCGCTTTGAACACTTTTTGACACCGCTTGGAACAATTGCAAACATTGCAACCTTGCTCGGACTTTTGGGAACTGTAACCGGAAACATTAAAGCCTTTGGCGTACTTGGAGCCGGTGGTTCAATGGGTGACCCAGCCTTGCTTGCAGGAGCTATTGCCGAAGCCCTTGTTACAACTGTAGCAGGTTTGATTGTTTCAATTCCTTCAGTTATTTTCCATAACTATTTTGTTTCAAGAGTAAACCGCAGAATTGTTGAAATGGAAGCACATGTAACTTCTATTGTATTAAAGCTTACAGGACGCGTAAGATAATGAGATTAAAAAGTAAACGGGGCTCTATTCGCTCGAATGTAGATATGACCCCAATGATTGATATTGTTTTTCAGTTGATTCTCTTTTTCCTTGTTTCTACAACTTTTGCAATTTTACCGGGAATCAAGTTGAAGCTGCCAACAAGCCATACATCAGAAGGAACTTCGTATCAGGGTATTACAATCACAGCCGATGCCGACGGACTTTTGTTCTTTAATGAAAAAGAAGTAGCTTTTGATGAACTTGGCACCGAGCTTGTAATGTTCGATACAGGCGATGTAAAGAAAACAGAATTCCCAGTTTCGTTAGAAGCCGACAGCGAAGTTACAAACGGAACAATAGTAAAGATTTTCGACGTCATCCGCGAAAGTGGTTATGCAGTAATTAATTTAAGGACTGCCACAGAAAAATGATAAAACAGCCCCTGTTCGGACAAGACAGCTCTCCTCAAGTTACAAGCATGTTCATAAGTGCCATAGCAACTCTTGTCTGCTGGATAATTTTCTGCATAATGTGTCTGGTCGTAAAATTCAAACCTCAGACTCCGGAATATAAGGAGATTCAGATTGTGCTTGAGTCAACACCGGTAGTAGAACGCTCTGTCGAAGAACAAGCTATGTCAGATATGCAGCAGTCCGCGGTTCCTGAGCCTGTCGAAGGGCAAGCACCAGAACTTCCAAATCCTGTAGAAACACCAGTCGCAGAGGCAAAGGTAGAGGCTCCAAAGAAAGCCCCTGCACCGGCAAAGCCTAAGACATCAACTCAGCCAAAGACACAAACCGCCACAAAAACAACTCCTGCAAAAAAAGAAACACCTGCCGATAAAAAGGTTTCATACGAACTTGTAAAATCTGTAGAAGAACAAATGGCAGAACAAATGTCCACAAAGAAGCAGTCTACTGTTCCTGATTGGTGGGATGATGATACCCCTGTTACTGAACAGCAGACTGAAGTAAGTAAAATTCCTGAGAAAGTAACTGCTCAAAGTGGAATGGAAGGAACTGCAGGAACGAAAACAAACCAAAATACTCAAGAAAGAAGTTCTTCAATGACAGGTAAGAATTCAGACGAAACTCCTGGAAAAGAAGTCGAAGATGCTAGGGATAGAATCTTAAATGCTACTGGAAGTAATAATTCCACCGGAGCTTCTTCACAGGATACAATTTCTTCTTCAAAAAATCAGAATTTTGAATTTTCATGGGAAGGTAGTGGAAAAAGAACCCAATCAAGTTCATTGTCAATTGATTTAGGTAGTAATACAATTGAGAGCACTAGAACAGTAACTATTACAATTAAAGTTCTTGAAAGTGGTTATGTAGATAGAGGTTCAATTGAAATTGATGTCGCATCGCTTCTAACTAAAGAAATTCGGGAATCGATCTATGACTCGATAAGCAAATGGCATTTTAATTCTTCAAATGAAGTATCAAGAGCGACATTTAAATATACAATAAAGAAACAATAATCCCTATGCCAAAACTCCCCGTAAACCTAATCGCCCTAGATCTCGATGATACTCTTCTTAATGACGACCGCCAGATTACCGACTTGAATGTAAAGGCTCTGCGTGAATGCGTTCAGAAGGGTATTTATGTTGTACTTTGTTCAGGACGTGCCGAAGATGCAATCTTGCCTTTTGTTCGACGTCTTGAAATTGCCGGCAAGGAGCACGGAAGATTTTTAATTGCCATTAATGGCTGTAGTATTTTTGATTTACATAAACGTCAGAATATTTTCTGTAAAAAAGTAGAACCCGAAATCTTAAAGCGCGCCAATCAGATTGCAGAAGATTTTGGTCTGCGCTCAGAAGTTTATACCCCAGATACAATTTACTATCGCGAAGCAACAAAATGGACTAAGCTTGATGTAGATTTATGCGGTCTCAAAGGTGAAGCTGTAGAAGATTATGATAATTTCTTGAACCGTGGTTTTACAAAAATGCTTGTACCCGGCGAACCTGAACAGCTTCTTGTGCTTCAGCAAATGCTCAGAAATGAATTCGGAAATCGCGCTGTCATTTTTACAAGTAAACCTTATTTCCTGGAAATCCTTCCACCAGATTGTGGCAAAGGCGAAGCTGTATCCTGGCTGGCAAATGAACTTTCAATTCCTCAGAAAAACACCATGGGTTTTGGCGACAGCATGAACGACGAAAGTCTCATAAAAATGTGCGGCTATGGTGTTGCCATGTGCAATGGCCTTGCTGCAATTAAAAACATCGCCGATTTCGTTACCGACTTTGACAACAACCACGACGGCCCAGGCCACTTTCTTTACGATAACGTTTTGAATTGAATCTCCTGCAAGGTTCAGTTACTCTGATTCATCGTTAGAAACGATTGTACCACCTTTAACTGTTACTACAGAACCTGGAGGAATGTCATTCGGATTTGATATCCAAATTTCAAGAAAATCGTGTAATTCTGAAGTGTTATCAGAAGTGATTGTTGCTGGTACTTTGGTTGAATTAATATACAATTCGTAATCTCTGTCTTGTATGTAATAACCATCTTTAACTGTTAACTGTATATAAAATTTTAGTGTTCCTCTGTTAAAATAATATAAACCACCTTTTGCAAGTCTTTCAAATTCATACAAGGTATATGAATCGGTTCCCTCATTTTTAACCCTTTCCATAATTGAGATATAACTGAATCTTTCCTTTAAGTCATCTGTATCAATATAGGCATAATAATTAGTATCCGCATAAACCCGAATATCTTTATTCAGAATTTTTTCCGGTGAGTTTTCAAAAGTTACTACTACATTCTTAACATTTGTAACATTAAAGGTTGCTCGAAAATGGTCTATGTTCGCATTAAGTTCGATTTCATCGCCTGTCCTGAATTCGGTATAAGTTGCATGAGGAGATTCGTCCTCCATTTCTTCACCATTTACAAATATTTTAAATTGGTTTTCTGCGTTTGAACGAATACCATAACCAAAATACTGATCAGACTCACTGCTATCAATTCGCGAATAATAAATAGTAAGAATAGCATTACCGGTAAAATATTCATAGCCCTCACAAGTTGCAGCTTTATAGCAGTTTAGTGACCATGTACTGTTTTCAAAACTAAGCTGTACATGTTCAATATGTTCCGGCCACTGTGGAACAACAAGCCTTGTCCCTTCATACCCCTTTTTCTGTTGTGGTTGCGGACAAGAGGTTAATAATAATAAAGTCATCCCAATAATAATAACTGCCAAAGATTTAAAATTTTTTTGCATAATCACCGTTCCCTGATATTCCCTTGTAAAAAAAAAGTATTAGGATTTTACCATATACAGTTTATTGTGTATATATAAATTCTCAAAAAAATGTGCGGAGTGAAAAATGGCTGACGGCTGCTTCTGAGAATTTTTACCGAAAAAAAATAATAAAAAAAATATAAAAAATAGGCTATCTCGCTATTGACACTTTTTTTACAAGGGTATATATTATTATTCGCTGTCACTTCAATACCCGACAGCAAAATCCAGTTTTTTGACAGAATAGGGAAGGAAAGAATAGAACAAGTAAGGTTCTATGAACGAAGACGTTAGTTTTTGTTCTGTACATTGACTACAATGTTTTTTAAGTTTTTTTGAAAACTTAAGTCTATCAATTCAGCAAAAATAAAAAGCCTGAGTTGAACTTGGAAATGAAATCATTACCCTTCGGGGTATTGAAATAATCATGGAGAGTTTGATCCTGGCTCAGAACGAACGCTGGCGGCGCGTCTTAAGCATGCAAGTCGAGCGGTAAGATAGTAGCTTGCTATTATCCTAGAGCGGCGGACTGGTGAGTAACGCGTGGGTGACGT
>JAEEGJ010021884.1_pt1 | contig 13661 bp, 5 predicted proteins | sample 8958761 | NCBI WGS metagenome assembly JAEEGJ01 (sample SAMN16246546, study PRJNA631951) | gut metagenome | biome: gut microbiome; feature: rumen; material: RS-attached | host: Bos | place: Iran: Karaj | collected 2018-10 | reverse complement strand
CCTACATTATAATCTCTTTTAAAGAGTATTCCCCGTTCTCATAAGCATAACCGTCTCCGGCATCGGTATAGAACATGTAGCTTGCTTCACCGTCACCGAATTTCTTAAACTCCGTATCACCCAGTTCTTCCGTGGAAAGTGCAGGCTTACACATAGGGATTATGCTGCCCGATTTTACAAATACCGGGATGGTATCCAAGCCGGCCTTTATGCTTGTCGAAGTTCCGCCCTCATATTTTACACCGGTATAAAAGTCGAACCAATCACAGCCTGCCGGGAAATATACTGTTCTTTCCGAACTAATCTCCTCCTGCTTAGCATCCCCGGAAATGCCCGATTTTCCTGTGCAGACAGTATCTTTACCATTTTTTGCAGGCTTCAGGATCGGACATACCATAAGCGCCTCACCGAACATATACTGATCCTTTATATCCCAGACATTTTTATCTTTCGGGAAATCAAATGCCAGCCAGCGTATCAGTGACTTATCTTCCAGCCAGACCTTTCCGGCCTCGGAGTATATATAGGGAATAAGACTGTATCTTAAGCGGTTTGCTTTTAACAGCGCATCATAAAACCTGCCCTTAAAATTCCACAGTTCTCTTCTGCAATCGGTTCCATGACCTCTGAATACAGGCAGAAATGCACCCAGCTGATACCATCTTACAAACAGTTCGCAATATGTTTCATCATCTACCGTATCATCATATTTCCCGTCCCAGTACCAGAAAGCACCCTGTTTTACGAAAAACGCCCCGATATCCATTGTCCAGAACGGTATTCCGCTTGCACAGAAATGAAGTCCCGCCGTCACCTGAGCGCGCAAAGTCTCCCAACTTGCATCAGTATCTCCCGACCACATAACAGTGCCGAATCTCTGCTGCCCGGTATATGCGCTTCTGGTCAGGTTGCAGACACGCTTCTCTTTATACACTCCGTTTTCTGCATCTTTCCCGGCATTTCCGGTACCTTTAAGCTCATTCATCGCCGCCCTTTGGTTCTCGTATATACCCATAGCGTGATATAAAGGGAAACTGTTACAATATTCATACGGCATTCTGAGTCCGGCTTCCGAACAATATTCCCCAAATAACTTCGCAGGCTCAGGCCTTTCCACATGATTCCACTCGGGTGTGAACGGTTCGCTGCTGTCGCACCACCAAGCATCTGTTCCATATGAGAAATGAGTCCTTTTAAGCTGATCAAAATACAGCTTTCTTCCCTCTTTCTTAAACGCATTATATACATTGCATGCCGGCAGGAACAGTTTTTTCTCGGCAAACTCCCTGTTGTCCGGAGTATTTCCCGCCATGGTAGGCCAGATTGATATCATGAAATGCGTATGCTTGTCATGCAGCTCCTTTACCATCCCGCTCGGATCCGGGAATCTGCTCTCGTCATAGCTTTTCTGCCCCCACATATTCTCGCCCCAGCTTATCCAGTCAAGAACTATGCAGTCCATACCTATGCCAAGCTTTCTGGACTTCTGCGTCGTCTCTATGATCTCAGCCTGTGTCTCATATCTTTCCTGTGACTGTACATAACCGAATGCCCATTTGGGAAGCAGTGTCGCTTTTCCGGTCAAAAACCTGTAATCCTTTATCACCTGCTCCATACCGCCGGCCATAAAGTAATAATCAAGCTCACAGTCAGCCTCTGAATAAACGTAACTTCCGTTCTGATCATCATTGAAGATCAGCGGACTGTAGGTATCGATCAGGACTCCGTAGCCTTTGGTAGATACAAATACCGGCATAGCTATCTGACGGTTAGCCTGGTGGATATAAAGCCTGCTACCCCTAAGTGAACCTATTTCTTTTTCATGCTGTCCGAACCCGTAAAGGGCCTCATCTCCAAACTCCAAATTAAGCTTTATATGAAAGCTTTTCCCTGTCGGGATCTTTAAGGGCTCCTCTATGACTTCCTTTTTTCCGTCAGCGGTATCTATGATCCGGGTTTTCTGTTCTCCGTCAGCCAATGTATAGGTCTCAAACTCTTCATATGTTCTCGGAGCATCACCCTTTTCTTCAAGCAACATATTGCCCATATTATCAAAATAGCTTATAGCTCCGTTATTTCTGTTTACTCTTAAAGAAATGCCGGAAGTCGAAACAATAACCTCTTCGTCTTCTTCCTTTAGTTCATAATCCGCGGATATATCCCTGTTTATCACGCCCGGTCTTTCCTTATCCGAAAAATCGTCCCGTGTCGTTGCCGTCACTCTTATGATGACAGGTTTTATCACTTCAATCCTTATTTTCTCATGCTTCGAAAAAAGAATGACTGCATCGCCATCCTTATTGATTTCGGTTATTTTCCTGCTTTTAGGTTTTATAGCTGTAAGCATATGATCCTCCTTGAGGGTAATAATCCCTGCTTAACATAGATGCGTTTAAAACGGCGATGAGCAATATCAAATACACAGATGAATTTCATTTTTAGTTCGGAAAGAAACACTCTCGTATAGAGTATAAAACAACTCGCATTTCCGACACTGAATACATGTATGTATTTCGTGATATAGACGAAAATGAAAAATGCAGATTCTTACCATTTATATACAGTATTACAAATATACCATATTCCCCGTTGTTTTACAAGCGTTTTCTATTGATTAAACCTTATTCCCACCTCGTTTGTCTACTGTTTGATACTCTACAAAAAAGGGCTTTCTTCATCGTTTATCTTAAGGAATTTGTTGCCTCCTGCGCCACCATTATACTTCTCCGTAACCATCCCCCCTTCGAGAGTTAAAAAGACCGAGTTTAGCAAACTCAGTCTTTTAAAAAATATCAATAATGATTTATGGATCATGAAGCCTTATCAAGCATGTCCCGGATATATGTCCGCAGACCATCCTCCTTATCTATACCATATTTCCGGTTTATCATGATGTAATACTTCATAATCCTGTCTTTGGGCAGGAGTTCATTTTAAAAACGGCCGGTCAGGAATGACCGGCCGTTTTTTAACAGCTGTTGGCAGAATTAATTCTCGTATTATTTTTCGGTTGTCTTCACCATCTTGAACTTTACTTTTTTATCAACACCGGATTCCTTTATAAGAGCTTTTACTCTGTTAAACTCTTTCTTAGTCGACGCCTTGATAGTAAATACAGCGTTTGGAGCTATATTTTTAAATGCATACTTTGAAATCTTCTTAACAGAATTTGTAAGTTCTATCTCTTTCAAATTGCTGTCACCGTAAAAAGCTTTGTAACCTATGGTTTTGACATTCGGACCGATCACAACCGCGGCAACATCCTTGTTGCCCTTCATTACCCGGGCCCCGAGAATGCTTACCGGGAGCTGTTGCCCATTTATTTCAATCTGATCAATAAAAACCGCTTTCGTCCCACCCGGTATGTATTTAGTAAGCTTTACCTTTTTCTTACTGTTTATTACGAAAGTAAAAGTATCCGTAGTTCCATCGGTCTTTGTAAAACTACCGGTAAGGATAGCATTTCCTGCCACATCGATTCTCAATTCCGTTACTCCGGACTCACCGGCAAGATTCTTCTTCTCTGTAACAAGAACTATATTACCTTCTTGATCTTTGGTAAGAGACTCTTTGGTTGTTTCCTTCGCAATAGTTTTTCCATTTTCGTTTTTCTCGGCATAAACACGAGTGGTAATTACCTTCCCGTCTTTTTCGGCCTTTACCGTTTCTTTAAAAATGCTGGTAACTCCGGCTGTTGTCTTTTCCTCTTTCCTGACCGAAGTATTACCTGACTTATATTTCTTTTCCGCAACACTAACTGATGATCCATCCGCGTATACTGTATCTGTATTGGTTATAAAAGTCTTCTTCGTCTCGGAAATTGTTGTTACCGTCCGACTCAACTCATTTCCGTCAGGATCGGTGATCTCGACCACAGTCTTTACTGCATTCCCGTTTTTATCCTTTGTTATACGGGTGACTGTTGTTAATCCGTCATCATCCGTAATACTTGTTGTTTCAGTATCAGCCTGTTCTTCCTTTACATTTGAGCTCGTATCGGAATCGGCTCCGTTGCTGCCCGTTGTACCGCTGTTGCCGCCCGTCGTACCTCCGTTACCGCCGTTGCCGTCTGTAGAGCCTCCGTTTGTATTATTCTCGGGAGTATTACTCTTCTCAATGGTATATTTTCCGTTAACCAAAGTCACATTATAATTCGGATTATCATTATATTTTATTACTATGTCATAAACTCCGGCCGCAGAAGAAGACGTTGCTGTTGTACTTAACGAAATACCAAGGTCATCGCCCTCCAATATGCCTTCAGTCGTAAAGGTAAGTTCCTTTAATGCTTCGCCCTGTTTGCTTGTCTTATCCTCAGCAGTAATCGTAACAGGTATCCCGGCTACAACAAACTGCACAACACCGGAACCTCCGGAATAATTATCCGTACCCGGTATCTCTGCTTTCACATACCATGTACCTGCTGCAGAAGGTACAACTTCCGTAAATGTCCCGTCTGCCTTGTCACTGTATGAATAAGAAACATTCTCTTTGCCAAAATCCGCCGTACATGATGGAGTTTTTGCATTTTCGCCGTATTTCCACCCGTCTATAGACACCGAGACGTTATTGACTGAAGCCTTTGATATAGTAACCGAAAGCTGAGCCACATCACCCGCCGTATGTTTATCATCGGCTTTTGCGCGATAGTAAATAACATAGATTCCCGCATCCGTACGCTTAAGATTATCCTCTGTCCAGTCATTTCCCGTCAAGCTAAACTCAATCGAGGTATCCGCACTTCCCGAGGATGTCAGAAGCTCCAGAGGACTTCCGTTATATTCAAGTCCTGTAGCTTCTGTCGGCATCTCTGTGATCTTTGCCTTCTTTTTTGTAACCGTAAGGTTACCGCTCTGATATTCCGTTATTTCATAATTATCCGTGACATCCGCTCCCAGTGAATCAGAAATATGAACCTCGCTTGGAGTTACGGTACCCGTAGTTGTAATATTCTCCGTATTGCCGTTAAGAATAATGCTGCTGACAGCATGCCCCTCCACAAGTGAGCCGTCGGACACCGTCGCCATACCTGATCCTGAAGAGACACTATCGTTTATTCCCACAGTCTGGTCTAATGCCTTGATCTTTATCTTACGCTTGTTTATCGCTCCGGTTGCTGTTGTCGGCTGTCCGCTTTCCGAGAGTGTATAATTCCCCTTACTTGCACCTTCAAGAACGATCTCGCTTATATTTATTGTCTTCCCGGTACCTGCATTTGCATCAGTGAACTCACCCGAAGCGGAAACCGTCAGGGTATCACCGTCTAAAACTCCTTCAATTCCGTCTTCCGGACACGAAAGTCCGCTTATTTCTTTTGTTCCGTCATATGTTTTGACAGCCCCGGTAATTTCCGTAACCTTTACTGCTTTAGGCAATATTGAAAACACTTTTGATACTCTGCTTCCGTTATAAGGACCCAAACCGTTTACGGTTACTGTGTATTCCCCGGCATCTTTCATCTCCTGTGATGAAAATTCATATTGATAATCGACATTCTTCTCCAATGTTGATCCACCCAGTATGACCGCTATTGTAGGATTTTTTACGGTTTTATCATAAGTAAGATCACCTGAAATAAATATACTTTCAGAACCTATTCCCCAACAAGCATACAATATCCGATCTCCCACACTGCCTTTTGGAACAGATGTAACCGGAACTCCGTTGAATTCAGGGTTATCAAACCATCCTACAAATGGCAGATTTTTATTGGAAGGATCCGCAAATGCTATGGTATCAGTAGTAATACAGTATTTTGTCGGATTTTCTTTATCGATGGTTCCGCCGTTCAAAACATATTTTATCTTATATTCATTAGCAGCCCACTGTGCATAGAGCTTAACGGTATTCTCATTTACAAAAGAAATATCCCTTACATATGCTTCGTCCGTATACTGCTTTCCTCTTCCGGTCTTTGATGTATTCCATCCTGTGAATGTGTATCCTTTTCTTACAATAGTATTTTTTGTAAGCTTTCTCTCTTCCTCGCCATAAAAAAACTCCTGAGCGTTTATGGCACCTGTTATCTCATCGGTAGTATTCGCATCAAATGACACCGTATATTGATCGGGAACCCATTTGGCAAAAAGTATTTTATCAGCCGATATGGTTTCACTAAAGTTATAAGGCGTTTGGCAACTCTCATCACTATACCATCCGGCAAAACTATAGCCTTTACGTGAAGGGGCATTCGGCTCTGTACATGTTGATCCGTCAGACACGTATTGCGCATAAACATCAGAGCCGCCCATACTGTCGAAGCTTACCAGTCTTTTACCTGTTTTATTCCATTTTGCGTATAATGTGATATTCTGATCTATTACTGTATCAAAATCAAATTCTGAAGTATATCCCTTTGTTGTATACCAGCCTCCAAAAACATAATCAGAATCGGGATATTCAGGAGCCTCCGGTTCAGATATCTTTTCATTTTTCGAAGGCACAACTACAAATGATTCCGGATTTTCACCGTTAGCATACTCAAAAGTTACGCGGCATGCAGGTACGATCTTGATCGGCTTTCCATAAAAGTCTCCGGCTGTTGCAATTTTTTTGCTGTCTTGCGGGACAAATTCGGATTCAAATTTCACTTTTCCACCTAAACTGTCGGTAATTATATAATCATCACTATTTCTCCAGCCCAGACGGATTGTGTGGTCAACTTTACTGTTTGTACCATTTCCTATACCTTTGCCATAGTTCGCATTATTACTCTCATTTGATTCACCTGCCAAAGCAGTAATCTTACCACCATTTATAGTAATAACTGCATCATTTCCATTACCACTATAACCACCACCTATGCCCGCCGAACTTATCCAGCCGTTTGCACCACCTATAGCATATACCGTACCTCCGTTAATAGTGATATTTCCCGAACTACCATAACTTGCACCACCAATACCTGCGCCATGTTTTGCCACTGCCTTTATATCGCCGCCATTTATAATGATGGTGCCGCATTTTCCATATTCACCATTACCGACAGTATTAGAGCCTCCGATAGCGGCATAACTTTTATTAGCAGGGAATTCTCCCTCTATCCTAAGCTTACCGGTTCCCTCTCCCTCTGATTGTCCGGTTATGACAAGTGTATTGTCTTTATCTACCCCGATCCCTTGCGGTATGGTGAGTGTCGCACCATCACACAATATAAGGTATGCAGTTCCGTTTACATATACTCTTTCGTTGATCGTAACATCCCTGTCAGCTATATAATACTTGTCTCCGCCCCATACTGTATCATTCGATCCTAACAGTACCACATCTTCGCCATATGCTTTATATCGAATTTTTCCCAGATCGTCAATATAGGCTATCTTATCGATAACCGAGACATTCACCGTTTTTTGCCCGTAAAAGCCTGTATCCGCCATGGCATTTACAGTAACTGTATAAAATCCTTTTTCCTTCATCGGAGTTGGATCGATACTGACAGAATAATCTATGTTTTCTTTGAGAAGTTTTCTGTCAGGTCCTGTAACAATAAGATCCGGTGTGATTTCATCTCCTGTATAGGCATATGCCTCATCTGTATCTATATCGCATAAACAAAAGTATTCATAATCTCCGGTAAAAGTTTTCTTTGCAGTAAGCACATCCGTCGGAGCCACAGTGTACACACGTCCGGCTTGTGGCGAAACCGAACCATATGAATCTACAAAAAATGTCGTAATGAAGCTTCCTTCGGTGCCTCTGTTAAACGTATCGCTGCCGGTCTCTTCCTTTATATTTAATGTACCTCGCTGGAGACAATCAGTATAGCTTACAGGTGTGTAGGAACTGTTATAACCTATAAAGCCGCCGCAGTTTGTAGTCAAGTTTCCCACAATGCTGCCAGAAAAAGTACAGCCTGAAAAACGCAAAGTGCTTCCCTTATTTACAGCAGCAAATCCTCCATGTGTTCCGTCACCGTCAACATTACTTATTATTTCAATAGCACTCTCACAATCCAGGATCACGCTGTTTCCGTTGCTCTCACCCACAATACCTGCAGCATATTTTACTCCGGTAGTTATTTGTCCGTCCACAGTCAGATCTTTGATCGTTGCGTCATTTATATATCTGAACGGCGCAACATATTCTGCTATAGCATCCGAAGAATAAAAGGATATCTTTTTCCCATCTCCGTCAAAGGTACCATCAAACATATGTTCATTCGTTCCGACCATAGAAGATACGTTAATATCCCTTACCAGTTTAACCGTCTCATTTCTGTAAGACATGCCTGATACATTAATGCTGTTTACAAATGTATCCCAGTCCTGTCCATCATTTATCAGGTATGCTCCTTCATTTTCATCATAAGCCGGAGTCTCAAACTCACACACCTCAAAAGTTATAGTTTTCTGTCCGTAATATCCGCTTTCTTCTTTGGCTGTGATGATAGCGGAATAAGTTCCCTGATCCCTTACTGTAGTCGGTTCTGTAGTAAAAGTGTACTCTATACCTTCCGAAACTTCCACGCCGTCAAATTTTACAGCTTTTTGAATATCTATCGGATCTCCGGTGTAGTTATAATTCTCTTTCAAACCTGAGAAATCTGCAACGACAGGGCAGTAATAGTCTGATCCGTCAGCCAAAAGCAGTTTTTTTGTAAATATCCCGTTAGGTACATTGGCTTTATCAGCATATACCCGCTTTGCCGGAGTATCCGTGTACTCACAAGGGTTCAAATAATATGTGTTTATGAAAGTTCCGCTTGTTCCTTCATTAAATGTATAGCTATAATTATTTATTTCAAGTGAGCCTTTCTGTAAACAGCCGGTATAGCTGACACTTCCGTAAACATGTCCTGCGAATCCGCCGCAATATCGAGCATTGCCGGCGGTTATGGAACCGGAAAAAACACAGTTTTCAAAAGAAAGATTTCCTGAACTTGTGCCGACAAAACCGCCATGACTTGCTCTATAACTTACTGTACTATCTATTACTATTTTACTTAAGCAATTCTCTATCCTGCACGTATCCTCACTTTTTCCTGCAATACCTGCAGTATATTCCTTCGAAGATTCTATCGTTCCGTCAACAGTCAGATTTTTTATATATGCTCCTTTGATAAACCTGAACGGTGCTATATACATCGATTCATTTGCGTCAGCCGTATAGTTAAATGTCAACGTATTCCCCTTCCCGTCGAAAGTACCGTCAAAGGGATGGTCGCTGCTTCCTACCATGGATCCTACAGTTATATTGTTTTCCAAAGTTACGGTCAGCCCGTCATATGAAAGTCCTCTTTCAAGATTGGTCTTAAGAATATTCCAGTCAGCAGGATCGTATATACACAGATCCTTTGCTGATTTTATGATATAGTAAACATGCTCATCCTGTGCTGTTACCTGTTCTGTTTCACATCCTTCAGGAGCCGTCTGATATAGCTCATATGCCCCGCTTACCAGACATGCATTCTCAGGTTGCCCCTTTTGAACATTAAAATAGTATGTACGACTAATCGTACCATTATCACCAAAAAGACCTATAGGATGCATGGATCCGATTTCGCTATATGTACCGTTCTCCAGGCAATTGATGATAGTCAGGTTTGCGTCATCCGACCGGCCAACGATCCCTCCGATATTAGATCTGACTCCACCCACTCCGGTAATTGTTCCGGCAAATATACAAGCTTCTATCGTTGTGTCGGACGACGAAGCATGCCCTACGATCCCGCCGGCATAATCATGTCCTGTTTTTATTACTGCATTGATGTTGCATTTTTCTATATGATTCGTACCGTCAGCAAAGCCCACAAGTCCGGAAGTATGCTCGGTACATGATGATATACAACCTTCAACATTAAGCTTTTTTATCGTAGCATTTTTTATATAACCAAATGGTGCCACACCGATAAAATCATCATCATTATTGTCAAAATTTACGGTTATCGTATGATTGTTTCCATCAAAAGTTCCTTCAAAATAAGTGCTGAAATCGTCATATGATCTATGTTTCTTTCCCACAATGTTTGTACCTGATATGCTTATATCGTTCATAAGCTTTATGGTCTGTCCTGAGTATGTCTTAAAACCTGTATTGACATTAAGGGCAATTTTCTCCCAGTCACTTGCACTATTGATGAGAATCACTCCGTTATCATCTGTCTGAAGCGCATCCATTACCTTAAAAGACTTCGAATAACTTCCGAAATACCCGCTGTTTTCCTTCGCAGTCAAAGTAAAGGTATAATCTCCTTTTCCCAGCACCGTATCAGGCGTGATTGAGAAAGAATACTTATCGTTTCCTTCAACATTCTCCCCGTCAAAAGTAACTGCCGGAACTATGTTTATCACTTCTCCGGTATAATTATAAACAGGATATAAGTTGCTTATCTTCACAAGAACCGTACCGTAATATGTTTCACCGTTAACGCTTATCGGCTTTGTGAGCACATTCGCCGGAGCCTCTTTATATAATCTTAACGTTCCCGGATCAATATTTCTATTGGGATCCAGAATGTAAGTTCTCGTATAATCGGCATTTTGGCCATGGTTAAACACATAGCCGTCTCCATCATAAACATCATCCCCTATATTACTGCATTGAAAACAATCAACATAACTGATCATGCCTTCATTATCATGCACAAAACCTGCCGAGTTTTTTATCGTATAAAATTCAGACCAATTAACAATGCTTCCGTTAAATAAACATTGCGAAAAGATAATATTCCCTGTATTTTTTTGTACAAAGCCTGCACTGTTAAAACTATAAGCAGTATTTATCTTGATGCTGTTGATACAATTCGTAAACTTGCAATCACCTTTACTCTCAATTGCGTATCCTCCCATCACCGAATTAACATCAACAACAGTTCCTGCAAGCTTCAGATTTTCTATAGTTGCATTATTAAGATATCCGAAAGGCGTAGCATAGTTATTAGAAATACTTATCGTTCCATTATTAACGGTAAATGTATGTTCGGTACCATCCAAAGTTCCACTAAACTTTTTATCCTGTTTATTCCCGGCTGTAAACGTATATTCTGCAGAACCGTCAACAGTAATGTCATCAGTCATCTTGTAAAATTTGTCGGCATTTATCCCATTATTAACGTCATTTGCAAACTTCAGCCAGTCATTAAGATTCCCTATCAGATACGGTGACTCGCTCGTGCCCTGCCCATCAAGGCTCGCACTCGGCGTAATCTCATCAGCTTTGACTGTCGTTGTAAAACAGTCCAAAGGTAAAATACCAAACACCAATGCAAAAGCTATCACAAGTGCCAAATATTTTTTCATGATCGTTCTCATAACGTTATTCTCCCATTATATATTTTATCTGCTTTTCCAAAACATGATCCTGTCGAAGTATAAAGAGCGTTTTTCCGTTCCCTCAACTTAAGTCTCATTATATATCCGGCATATCGGCATGTCAATTTTTTTCTTCCCAAAGCATGAAATCCCGGTGCTAAGCACCGGGGTGGGTACATTATAGGGACGTGCAGGGAGGGGCGTGGCAATTACCATGCCCCTCCCGTACGGTATATCATAGTCCAAAACACTCACGTTTCTGTTGACAGCCCCAACTCCCTGTGATATAGTTTCAGTAATAAATTCCCGGTGAAGGATAATTGTTTGTACAATTATGCGTCATCATTTTAACGGAGGTGTAATTATGTTTGATGCCGAAAAAGTCAAAAACGACTGTATTGAATGGATAAGAAACTTCTTTGAGAAAAACGGAAAGGATTGCAATGCCATTGTCGGTATCTCCGGTGGAAAGGACAGCTCGATTGTTGCCGCACTGTGTGTTGAGGCACTTGGACGCGACAGAGTCATCGGTGTACTCATGCCCTGCGGAGAGCAGGCTGACATCAATATGGCAAAACTCCTTGTCTCCCATCTCGGGATAAAGCATTATATCATAAATATTCAAGACGCTGTAGAAGGTGTTAAAAAGAACATCCCGTTCGATCTTTCAACTCAGAGTCTGATCAATCTTCCGGCAAGGATAAGGATGTCAACACTTTACGCCGTAAGCCAGAGCAATAAGGGAAGAGTCGCTAACACCTGCAATCTCTCGGAGGACTGGGTCGGATATTCGACACGTTACGGTGACGCTGCAGGAGACTTCAGTCCCTGTTCACACATCACGGTTCAGGAAATGAAGCAGATCGGCAGGCTTCTCGGGCTCCCCGAGATTCTTATAGAAAAACCTCCGATTGACGGGCTTTCAGGCAAGACCGACGAAGACAACCTCGGTTTCACCTACGCTGAGCTCGACCACTATATCAGGACGGGTGAAATCGAAGATCAGGAGAAAAAAGCCAAGATCGACAGGCTTCACAAGTTAAATCTCTTTAAGCTTCAGGTAATGCCTTCATTCGACCCCCAGATATCATAAAAAACGACACTATCTTCCGCTTCTGCTCTCTTCCTTCAGCTGCTCTATCAGCTCATTTAACGTCCAAGACATATTATAGGGAGTGAGTACTGCCTTCAGAGGTATCTTTTCCAGACCGGTTTCCCTGTAAGCCTTCAGATACTCCTGAAGCGAGTCATCATCAAATCCTTGGAAGATTATCAGCTCCGGCAATTCAGCATACTTGACCTTTCCGTGCTCAAGTATGCTTTTTTCTTTCTTCTCCGGTGTCTGTATGCCAAGATCATATTTACCGCCGGAAACTATACTAAGCAGGGTATTATCTGCATCTTCCGCTTTAAGGCAGCGGATATCCGCTCCTATTCTCCTGCATATGTTCTCGACGCCTGCTCTTTTCCCTGTATCAGGTATGTTTATAAAAAGTGTTTTCATCTTTCCCTCGATCTTTTATTTTGCTATGATTATATATCCGGCATATCTTCATGTCAAATTTTTCTTGTAGACTTTTTCCGTGATTTATGGTAAATTTATTATAGTTAATGATTTAAGGAGGATCTGCATATGAATATTAGTGATTTTGATAATTACATGAACAGCTTATCACCTGAGCTTCAAGAGAAGGTCAAGACATGCAAGAATATAAACGAGATGGTTGAACTGGTGGCAAGCGAGGGAGTTGAGCTGCCCGATGAAGCCCTTTCTATTGTGTCCGGTGGTGTCGGAGAGACCAGTCCATGCAGCGAACCTCAGGCAAATTCGTACATGTGCTGTCCAAGTTGCAAAGGTTCGAACGGCTCAATTTATTCTATCAATTCACTCTATGGGCACACCTTAATAGGGATAGCAACTGCTAACAGTAACGCAAACAACTATCCCATTTCTAACTATATTATTGAGTGTAGAGATTGCAATATGACCTTTTTTGCCAAATCTAAAAACAATATCGCTTAAAAAGAGCTATATAAGATTCTATAGATCATCATTCAAAGCCTTACATCCCGGCAAACGGGTTTGTAAGGTTTTGTTTACGGAGAACACCTGCTGATGTATTACAGATTATCTGACAGCGTTGCACTGCGCAGCTGGAAATATGTAGATTATGCCTGTTACTTAAAAAACGAATCATTTGCCCGCAGGCTCTCAAAGACCGAATTCGAGACAGCCATGCTCTGCGATGGTGAACACGATCTTAAAGAAACAGAAACAGTCAAGCTTCTGCTGAAAGACCGGATGATCGTTTCCTGTAATAAAGGCGACCGTATCTCCGACTGGTCTGTCTATAAAGAATATCCAAACCGTTATTTTCCCCGGATGAGCATAATGCTCACAGGGAAATGTAA
>JAEEGJ010021882.1_pt1 | contig 13662 bp, 7 predicted proteins | sample 8958761 | NCBI WGS metagenome assembly JAEEGJ01 (sample SAMN16246546, study PRJNA631951) | gut metagenome | biome: gut microbiome; feature: rumen; material: RS-attached | host: Bos | place: Iran: Karaj | collected 2018-10 | reverse complement strand
AGTGTGTTAGGAGACAACGCCCGTTATTTCGACAATACTGCTGGTTTGCTCTTTAAAGCAAATGCTCATGACTTCGGAACAACGTATAACGACCTTCAAGAAGATGCAACACTGTCTGAGAAATTGAAGGCAGACCCGACTACTTTGGAGAATAACAATTATATCACCATATTCAATGGTACGAGCATGACCATTCCTAACCTAAAAGCTGGTCAGTACGTCCGCGTCAAATGGTCACGCTATTCTCAAAACAATGGTGACCAGGTAACTGTCAATAACGTAACCGACCTGAATGGTACAAATATGAGCGGTCAAAGTATTTCCATTGGTGCTGGTGCTCGTGTTCAAGATAATGGTGGTACTGGTTATCATGAGTTTAAGGTTGCAGCCGATGGAGATGTCACCTTCACCGCAAGCCAAGATGGCTGGATTAATATCTACGAAGTAGATGTGGCCAACCAGTTTATACCTACAAACCTGCGTCTGCAAACTGTAGATAACACTCAAGCAGGTAGTAGTCCTTCAACATTATCATATATTCGCCGAAACACTGGTGGTTCCACAGTTACCAATGAGTATTCTACTGTATATGGCAGAATACAAAGTCAGAGTAACGTTGGTATTAGCTATTACATTAAGGGGGATCCCAACAACAACGCCACCGGTTCTCGAACGGGTACACTCAGCACATCGAATTGTACAGTATCAAACAACACCTTAAACTTAGGTGCTACTGGTCACGGCCGCTTCACGCTGGTACAAGAGGGTAAGGTTGACGGCACTTACGTTCTCGATCGCAACGAGTACGAGATTAAAGTCTATGAGTACGACTATGCTCCACAGACTTATCCGCATACATGGAACTTGGAGAACATGAGTGATGCAACAGATACAGCACTTAGTACAGAAAGCGGTTGGACCGATGCTAATGGCAATTATAGAAATTGGACCTCTGCTGGAGAAAACAAGTATCAGTTAACTCTGGAACCTGAGAACCTGATTGCGTGGAATACGAAAGCTGCTATTGGAGGTGAAGCTACTGCCATCAGCGAGCTGAACGGTCTTGGCATTCGTCCTGCAGACATCACAAAGACCAACAGCATTGTTTTGGGCAGCAATAATACGGGTATCGAACTGTCAAGCACAGAACCCCAGATACTGACGGTTCCCAGCGTAGCTTCTGGTGCAACAGCATACATCAGAGTAAAGAATGGTTCTAACCCCAGCGTTACTGCAAAGTATGCTGACGGCACAGAGGTAACGCCAAACACAATTGTTGATGATGACAATGGCTACAGTACCTATTCTGTTGCTGGAGCAGGCAAGGACATCGACTTCTACCTGGCTGATGTCACCGTCATGCAGAGTGCAGTCTCCAAGGACACAAAGACCATTTCTGCTGCCGGCTATGCTACGGAAGCCCGTGACTATCCTGTGGATTACACCATGACAAAGACATTAACTGGTGATGACTACATTGCCTACAAAATTACTGGCGTGAGCGATAACAAGGTCATTGCCACCCATGTGGAGTATGTACCGGCTGGCGCAGGTGTGATGATTACAGGTAACGTGACGGCACAAACTGAAAGGCCGATTTTCACGACCGACGTGAACCGAACGACTAATAATATGGAGGATAACCTACTGATAGGATTACTAAGTGCAACGGCAGTTGATCAGAGCACAACTGATGGTAACAACACATATTATAATTATATACTTGCCAATAAAGGACGAAAGGTCATTGAAGACGATAATGGAGTCCATACTGCTGGCGAGGAAATTACAGGATTAGGTTATTATCTGCTATACAAGCAAGGCACAATATTGGGTGATAACAATACTTATTCAACCAAAGCACTGAAGGCGAATTCCGCATATTTGAGACTGAGCAGTTTTATGGCAAGGCCACAAGAACTGAACAGCGGCAGCAGCACACCAGCAATGTCTCCTCAATTCTGTTTCTTCCTTGGTGGTATGAACGATGACGAGACAACTGACATTGAGGCGATTCCCATTAACTCCTCAGACTTAATAAGAGGTGAGGAGGGTGTTTATTACACCTTACAGGGTGTTCGTGTAACAACTCCTGCAAAGGGTAATCTCTATATTCTTAACGGTAAAAAGGTATTCATCAAATAAAATTTAATGATTAAGGTGTGTTCTGTTATGAAAAAGAAATATATCAAACCGGTTTCTGATATCGTAATCATTAACCATACAGCTGGCATTCTTGCAGTTTCATATGCCGGAACTAGTGCTGATGAGCAACTGGCACCGTCTATGATAAACATTCCCGAAGAGGAGTCTCACTCAGAACATGAGGAGTAAGTTCTCCCCTACTACACTGACAACAGCAGCCATGCTCCGACGATGCGATGGCTGCTGTTGCTGTTTAGTCCCACGGTGGGACCGTTTTGGTCCCACGGCGGGACCGTTTTAGTCCCACGGTGGGACCAAAACGGGATGAGTCCTGCAACATTTTAAGACACCTTTCTCTTGGTGGTTTCTGATTTTTGTTGTACTTTTGCAATTGATTATTAACATAGAGGATAGCAATGAAGAAGACTTTGCAATTTTGGATGCTCCTGGTAATGGCCCTGAGCATCGTTTCATGTAACGAAGACAATGACAATTCCATCCCTGCGGCTGACGTCCCACTCAATGAGACACTCGCTGCCAATAAGCTCTTCTCGGACATCGAGGAAAATCCCGATGTGCTGACGATGAAGAAAAAATCGGATGGCAAACTGGATTACAAGTCACAATACAGCATGTGCTTTCGCCAGGCTGTGAACCATGACCAGCCTGACGGCGAGACGTTCCAGCAGAGGGTGTGCATCCTGTTCAGAGGCTATGACCGTCCCACCATCTTGGTGACGGAGGGTTATCTGTGGAATGGCTTTGGCGACATAGAAGACCTTGGCATCAACCTGAATGCCAATATGGTACACGTGGAGCATCGCAACTTCGGCAATTCGTTCAATCAGGACAAAGGGCAGTGGAAATATCAGACGTGCGCCCAGGCTTCGGCCGACCTCCATGCCGTCTATCAGGCACTGAAGCCCATCTTCAAGGGCAAATGGATGAGCGCAGGTACCAGCAAGAATGGTATGACCTCCATGTACTATGCCTATTATTATCCGAATGACATGGATCTGGCCGCTGCTTTCTGCTCACCGTTCATGCTCACGCTCGGCGACAAGAACTTCGGCGAATATCTCCTTAACGAGGTAGGTAATGAGGAACTGCGCGACCTGATGAAAAAGAGCATCCGCCGGGCATTCGAGAACGGCGAACAAGGAATCTACAAGAATGTCTGCGAACTGGCAAAGAATAAAGACAAACAGGTTCCTACGTTTACAGAATATGTCTTTAACACCTTCGACACCTACTTCAACATATTGCAGTACACGAGCCCAAACTATCATAAAGCAAGAATGGAGACTATAACCCTGACGAATGACAATTTTGCAGAGGCTATTTTCACTACGGTACTTGACAACAGAGATCCTGACACATATACCTACTTCGTGGATTGCGCGAAGGATATGGGCTTCCCAGACCCCGGCTACAGCTACTTTGCCGATCTGCTGGAAGGCACCAGCTTCAAGGCTGAGAATGTGTTGCCAACCGAGCTGAAAGAGGAGGACCGCTTTGTGGTGAACCAATACAACGGCAGCCACACGCTCGACATGACAAACCACTTCTTCATGAACTCCACCATTCCGCTGCTCTTCTACTATTCACACGACGATCCCTGGTCGGGAGGTCAGCCCAAAAAACTGGGAGCCAATGCCAAGAAGGTAATCAACCCTATCGGCATACATAGCCCCAAAATCAATGACCCCGACTATTGTCCTGCTGAAGTCAAGAAAGAGGTGATGGATTTCGTCAGCAACTATATCTATTAAGATAAGAGCTCAACGTCCCCGCGATACCATTAGGCCATGTGGTAAGTGATGAGACCTTCCATAGGACTCTGCATAATCTTGCCAATGGTAAATCCCTCTATTTGTGCAGCTTCCCGTAATTCACTCTCGTAGTGGTAAGCCATGGAACCTACGAAGCTGACAGGCAACTGCTGGACATCGAGCGCGGTGTATTGTGCATAGGGCGCTACGTTGTGGGTGAGGAAGTCGCGGAAGTTGCGGACAATGAGGTCGTGCAACAGGGAATTGTCGCGGTGCTGCTCAATGAAGAGCGACGTGGAAGCCAGGAATCGGTTGGCCATGGGTTCGCGATATACCTTATTAATAATATCGGCCTGCGTGAGACGCGTCTCGGCCAGGTAGGCATCGCGTAGGTCGGCATACTGCGGATTCTTGAAGATGGCATTCATGAACAGGCGGCCCAGCACGGAACCGCTGCCTTCGTCACCAAGGATGTAGCCGAGGGCGGGCGTGTTCTGGACAATCTGCTCACCGTCGTACAGACAGGAGTTGGCGCCGGTGCCGAGGATGCAGGCTATGCCAGGCTCGTGCTGACAGAGGGCACGTGCTGCCGCCATGAGGTCGGAATACACCTCAATGGTTTTGTAGGGAAACACCTCGGCAAGCAACTGGCGCATCATGGGGACATGGGCTGGCGTGCAGCCGCTACCATAGAAACTGACGCTGATCTGTTCGAGCAGCGGCGTCTCCAGTGCCCGTGAGTTGATGAGGGCGGCACGGGGGAAGGTGGAGAGCTGGGACATGAGTTCGTGGCCCAGGATGCGGCGTATGTCGTCTGCCGTCTGGTGCACGGGGGTGATGCCCTGTGTCTTGAAGGTTGCTACTACGTCCCAACGCATGGGATGGGGCGAATAAAGGAGTGTCCAATCGGTCTTGGTGCTTCCGCTGTCGGCTATGAGTATCATATTTGTTTTGAGTTTTATGAGTTATCTGTTATCAGTTATCAGTTATCTGTTATCAGTTATCTGTTATCTGTTATCTGTTATCAGTTTAAAGTTTTTGCAAAGGTACGAAAAAGATAAAGATTAAAGATTAAAAATTAAAAGAATTTGCGGCCACCAACAAAAAAAACTCTAAACTCTAAACACTAAACTCTAAACTTTTTCTTACCTTTGTCGCCAAAATAAGACAAACAATGAAAAAGATTCTATTGATACTGCTGATGGCCGTGACCCTGATTCCGGAGGCTCACGCCGTGCTGAAGGAGAAGGACCTGGAGAACACATTAGCCATTCTTCGGAAGGAGCTGACGGTCTATTACCGCGAACTGGCAGTGCGCAACGACCGCCGACAGCAGATGGAGGAGCGCGTGGGGAAGCAGCTGCGCGAGGTGATGATACAGAGCAACCAGAACGCGCTGATGCTCTACTCGCAGAAGCAGGACTACATCTTCGACCTGACATACGCCTGCCACGAGGCAACGGAGCTATACAGGGAGTTCCGCGCAAAGCAGGCACCCTTCAAGACGTTTCTGAGCAGGACGGATGTCGATGTGGCACGCTACGACTCGCTCATTGCGAGTCTGGACGACATACCGGTAAGAATGTTGAACGACCAGGCCAGGAAAGACCGCGAGGCGTGCCTCATACTGGCCAAAAGCATACGCTACACGCTAAAGGATAACAGCGAGCAGCTGAATGAGTTTATTGCCTACCACGATGCTACGGAACGCAGGCTGGGCGAGATGAACGACTACGCACAGAAGCGCTATAACGACATCCAGACAAGCATCTTCAAGAACGGCAGCGACTCGTACTTCTCGACACTCAGGAACATGAACCGCGAGTGGCGGCGAATGGCACGGGCTGTGGAGAAGAAATACAGCCCGCAGTCGAACATGGGGTCGCAGTGGGACTCGGTCTATATCTTCGGACTCTTTGTGTCTATCGTCATCTATGCCGTCATTGCCACGTTGCTGAACCTGGTATTCTTCCGCTGGGTGCTGCCCAAGCGCTTCCGGACGGAGGAATTCAAGAAGAAACGCAACAGCATCACCATGGCCACGACGACCATCACGTTTGCCGTCATCATGGGTGTGATGATGGCTACCATGAACCAGCACTTCTTCATCATGGCATCAAACCTGTTGGTAGAGTATGCATGGCTGCTCGGCGTTATACTCATCTCGCTGCTGCTGCGCGTGAAGGGGGACCAGATAGACAGTGCCTTCCGCATCTACACTCCGCTGTTGGTTGTCGGGTTCATCGTCTTCGCCATCCGCATCATCCTGACACCCAACGAACTGGTGAACATCATCTTCCCCCCCATCCTGCTGGGATGCACCATCTGGCAGTGGGTTATGGTGGGACGGCACAACCAGAACATTCCGCGCTCGGACATGTTCTACACCTACATCTCGCTGGGCGTGTTTATCGTCTCGACTGGCTGCTCGTGGGCAGGCTACACGCTCATGGCGGTGCAGATGCTCATCTGGTGGATTATGCAGCTGACCTGCATACTGACCATTACCTGCATACGACTGTACCTCAAGCAATACAGCGACCGCCACGGATTCGACGAGAAGCCCATTACCAAGACGTGGTTCTTCAAATTCATACACGAGGTGCTGCTGCCCATCACGGCTGTGGCATCAGTCATGATGTCCATCTACTGGGCGGCCGACGTGTTCAACCTGAGCGACCTGTGCTGGAGGAAGTTCAACTATGACTTCCTGGACTTCAAGAACCTGCACCTCAGTCTGATACGCATGGCGGTGGTGGTGTGTCTGTGGTTCTTCTTCAACTACTTGAGCAAGACCATGCTGGCCTTCCTGCGCATGCACTTCGTACACTCCGACGCCTCGACAGCAGAGAGCCGCACGGTGATGGGGCGTAACGTCATACAGGTGGTGGTTTGGGGCGCTTGGTTCCTCATCAGCCTCAGCATCCTGGGCGTCAGCTTCACCTGGCTGGTGGTGGTATCAGGCGGATTGTCAACGGGTATCGGTTTTGCCATGAAGGACATCATCGAGAACATCTACTACGGCATCTCGCTCATGGCAGGACGCATCAAGGTGGGCGACTGGATTGAGGTGGACGGCACCATGGGTAGGGTGACGAGTATCAACTACATGAGCACGACGGTGAACTCACTCTACGGCGAGGTCATCACGTTCCAGAACTCACAACTCTTCACCAAAAACTACAAGAACCTGACGCGCAACCACGGCTACGTGCTGGTGCTCATACCCTTCGGGGTGGCCTACGGCTCCAACATCAAACAGGTAGGACAGCTTGTCGAGGAGGCTGTCACCAACCTGCACCACAAGTGGACCGACAAAGAAAAAGCTGTCAAGGTGGTATTCACGGAGTTCGGCGAGTCAAGCGTGAACATGAAACTCATTGTCTGGGTAGATGCAGTCAAGAAAATCTATGCCGTGAGCGACCTCATGAGTTGCATATACCAGACACTCGGCGAGAACGGCGTGGAGATTCCGTTCCCACAAAGAGACATACATATTAAAGAGGAAGTTAGAAGGAGTTAGAGGAAGTTAGAGGAAGTTAGAGGAAGTTAGAGGAAAAGCCGCCCGACCTGCATGTGCAAGTCGGGCGGCTGAAGTTTAAAAAGAACTAACCCTTATTGGTTTAGAAGTTATAGTAGAGACCAAACTGAACGTTTGTTGCGTCAATGTCAACACCGAAGAAATCGCTCTTCACACCATTCGTCTTAGCGTGCTGCCAACCAAGATAAGCGAACTTGGTTACAAAGCTAACCTTCTCGCTCAGATTCAGGGCGATACCAGGAGTCAGACCAATGCCATAAGCGTCACCAGCACCATTGATGTGAGCATAGCCAAAACCCAGGTCAGAGAATACGTTGAAGTACTTGCTGTGAACGAAGGTATAACGAACGTAGGGGTTGATCTGAGTGGTGCGTGCACCAGCTACATCGATGTCGCTCTTCAGAACATTCAGGTCGCCCTTGGTCCAACCGAATGCGACACCGACTGCCCAGTCGCTGTTGATGTTGTAACCTACTTCAGGAAGGAACTTGTAAGCAGTCTCGTTGTCTGCGTCACCAACCTTGAGGCTACCAATACCCATTGTACCACCGATGTAGCCCTGAGCGTTCATTGTTGCAGCCATAGCTACAGCTGCGAGTGTCATCAAAATCTTTTTCATTTTTCTTTAAATAATAATTAGTTATACATTTACCAGTCGCCACGGCGCTGGCGTTATCCTTAAATCGGCTGCAAAGATAGAGAAAAAAACATGACATGAATCACTTTTTCAGTACGAAAAACAATTTTTGAGTTAAATTCTTGATTAAAATTAAGAGAGTTTGCAGATTTTTCCTTATCTTTGCTACCGAAATAGCTAGATATCTGATAAATGAAAAGTACATTTATAGCTGGCCCGTGCGTCATAGAGTCGGCTGAACTGCTGGACACAGTAGCGGCTAAGTTGGTGGAAATCAACAAAAAAGTGGGCACGGACATCATCTTCAAAGCGTCGTTCGACAAGGCGAACCGCACGTCGATACGCTCGTTTCGCGGCCCCGGACTGGACAAGGGGTTGCAGATGCTGGCTGACGTCAAGTCAAAGTATGGACTGCGACTGCTCACCGACATCCACGAAAGCTGGCAGGCAAAGCCCGCCGGCGAGGTGGTTGACGTGCTGCAGATTCCTGCATTCCTGTGCAGGCAGACCGACCTGTTAGTGGCTGCCGCCAAGACGGGTGCCGTAGTGAACATTAAGAAAGCACAGTTCCTCAGCGGTACCGACATGCGCTACCCCGTGGAGAAAGCACATGAGGCCGGCGCCCGCGAGGTATGGTTAACGGAACGTGGCAACATGTTCGGATACAACAACCTCGTGGTGGACTTCCGAAACATTCCCGACATGCTACAGATAACCGACACCGTCATCATGGACTGCACCCACAGCGTACAACGCCCAGGAGGTGCTGACGGAAAGACAGGCGGCGACCGCAGGTTCGTACCTGCAATGGCACTGGCCGCCAAGGCCTTCGGAGCCAACGGATGGTTCTTCGAGGTACACCCCGAACCGGATAAGGGCCTCAGCGATGCTGCTAACATGCTGGAACTGGAGAAACTGGAGGCATTAGTTGAGAGTTTAGAGTTGAGAGTTGAGAGTAAATAGTTATGACAACAAGAGAATACGCCATACAATGCATCAAGGACGAGGCCGAGGCGCTGCTGGAACTCATCCCACAGATTGACGAGCAGTTTGACAAGGCCGTCGAGATGATATACCAGTGCAAGGGCAAGGTCATTGTTACCGGTGTGGGCAAGAGTGGGCACATCGGTGCCAAGATGGCAGCCACGTTCTCATCGACGGGAACGCCATCGTTCTTCATCAATCCGCTGGACGTCTATCACGGCGACCTCGGCGTGATGACCAAGGATGACGTGGTGGTGGCCATCAGCAACTCAGGACAGACGGACGAACTGCTGAGATTCATACCCATGGTGCTGCACATGCAGATTCCCATCATCGGCATGAGCGGCAACCCGCAGTCGCTGCTGGCCAAATACTCAACCTGCCACATCAACATCAACGTTAGGAAAGAGGCGTGTCCCCTGAACCTGGCTCCCACCAGTAGCACAACAGCCACACTGGCTATGGGCGACGCGCTGGCTGTGGCACTCATTGAGAAGCGTAACTTCAAACCGCAGGACTTCGCACAGTTCCACCCCGGAGGAGAATTGGGCAAACGACTGCTAACCACCGCCCAGGACGTCATGCTGACAGAGAACATGCCTATTGTTCCACCAGAAATGCACTTGGGCGAAGCCATCATCCTGGTAAGCAAGGGCAAGCTCGGACTGGGTGTGGCTCTGCGCGACGACAAGATTGTTGGACTCATCACCGACGGAGACATACGCCGAGCTATGGAGAAATGGCAGGCGGAATTCTTCGACCGTACCGTGAGCGACATCATGACCACTACGCCAAAGACTGTGACACCTCAGACCAAGATTACCGAGATTCAGCGCATCATGAACCAATATAAAGTTCACACCGTGCTCGTAGTCAGTCCTGACAACCAACTCTTAGGAGTGGTCGATCACTATGCCTGCATGGTGTAAGACAAAGGAAGTTAGAGGAAGTTAGAGGAAGTTAGAGGAAGTTAGAAGAAGATAGAAGAAGATAGAAGATATATGACAAATATGAAAGGAATCAAGAAATTATTATTGATACTGGCCATCCTACTACCGATGGCAGCCACTGGACTTTTCCTGTTTAAGACACTCGATGCCAAACAGGGACTGACAAGCAGTCAAGTCAACTGTATCCTGAAGGACTCTCGTGGATTCGTATGGTTTGGCACACCAGCCGGACTATACCGCTACGATGGGTATGTCTTCAAAAACTACCAGAGTAATTCACAGGACGGCTCTACCCTGCCCGACAGCTACATTCTCAGCGTACAGGAAGCGTTGGACGGAAACCTGTGGATTGAAACGGCATCAGGCTATTGCATCTACCACCCACAGACGGAAACATTTGAGCGCGACATGAAACAAGTGCTCGGCAGAATGGGTATTGAAGGCGAGCCGAAAATTATCTTTATCGACCGTCACAAGAACCTATGGGCAGCAATACCCAACAAGGGTGTCGTGGCCTACAACATGCAACAGCAGCTGCTGCACGAATTCGGATACACAAACGACTCACACGGCGTGCCACAGGGGAACATCTGCTCCATCACCGACTGCAGGGACGGAGCCATCATGGTGTATGACGACGGACGCATGGTATGCTGTGACGTGATGCACCAGGTACAGACGGTTTGGCAGACAGACTACGTCGCTAACCAGCACATCCGCAAGACAAAGAGCCTGAAAGCCTTTGCCGACCAGCAGGAGAATATCTGGCTATACGGACAGGGCACACTCTTCATCTACAACAAGAACACCAACGAGTGGAACACCAACTTCGGCGACCAGCTGGGGCTGAGTGGCATCGGCGTTGACCATGCCGTAAACAGCGTCACGGGCGACAGACAGGGAAATGTGTGGATTGGTACGGACCGTAACGGACTCATCCATACCACCACTACCAACCATGAGCTGACTTCTGTTCAGCCACGTAACCTGAACGACCTGCAATGGATCACGGAGACGGTGGGCATTCAGAGCCTCTACGTGGACGATACCGACCTGCTGTGGGTGGGTACCGAGAAATCGGGCGTGGCATACTGCGGCAATAGCATCTATAAGTTTGATTCGCAACTACTTGGCGACGTGTCGTGCATGACCGAGGATGCCAACGGTAAAATGTGGTACGGAACCAGCGACAAGGGTGTGGTAGGCTACGAAGGACCCTTGGCCAGTAAGAAGACGACCTGTATGGAAACAACACCAGACGGCAGCATCTGGGTGGGCTCACGACAGAACGGACTGACACGCATCAAGAATGGTGGGGTGACCATCTACTCAACAGCAACTGACAGCATGAGGACGCTGATTGACGACCATGTCAACGCACTCTGTGCCGACAAAACGGGCAACCTCTGGATTGCCACTAACGGAGGACTTCAGGTATATAACCCGACGATGAACAGTTTCTCAAGCTATACCCGCGAGAATGGCAAACTGAACACGAACAGCATCACGGACCTGTTCTATGCCAAGAACAACATGCTGCTGGTGGGTACTGCCGAGGGACTGGTCATGCTGGACCTCTCGACGACCGACAAGAAGCTGCTGACGGGTAACTCCACCAACCTGAAGCAGTTTACCAGCAACTATATCACACAGGTCATCCAGGACTCACGTGGCCTGATATGGGTAGGAACACGTGAAGGCGTGAACATACTGAACCTCGAAGACGACGACCTGGACTACCTGACTAAGAAGGAGGGACTGACCAACAATGCCATCAGCGGACTGGCCGAGGACAAGAACCATAACATCTGGATTACCACCAGTAACGGTGTGACACGAGTCGTCGTACAGCGTAATCACGAGACAGGCAAAAACAACTACGGACTCTATAACTACGACACCAGCGACGGACTGCAGTCAAACGAGTTCAATGTGGGCTCTATCATCACAAAGAAGGACGGCAATGTGGTCTTCGGCGGGCTCTACGGCATCAACTGGGTGCGTCATCAAACAAAAGGCGACACGGAGTCATTGCCACGTGTCATGCTGACGCAGCTGTTCATCGGTGAAGAGGAGATACAGACCGGCCATGTCTATAAGGAACGTGTTCCACTGCCACAAGCACTCAACGAGAGCAACCGCATTGAGCTGGCCAACAACCAGAACACGTTTACCATCAAATTCTCGACAGGTAACTATAACCAGAGTGAGAAACTCCAGTTCATGTACTGGATGGAAGGACTGGACGACGACTGGCGCAATGGCGACGCATTGAGCCACGGTGTCACATTTACCGACCTGAGCAGCGGAAAATACATCCTGCACGTGAAAGCTATCAGCGCCGAAGGTGCCGTCAGCAACCAGGAACGAACGTTGGAGATTCAGATTCTGCGCCCATGGTGGTCGTCGTGGTGGATGATTATCATCTACGTGCTGATTGTCGGCCTCGTCATCTTCATGTGGTTCTACGGCATCAAGAAACTCAAGGAAATATGGCAACGCAAGAAGAATGTCATTGACCAACTGAAGCGGCAGCGCGAGGAAATCAAGATTGCCAGCGACGAATTGCGACAGCCAATGGCACGCATGACGAGTATCATTGGCGACCTTGCCATGAAGGAGCAAACCCTTGAAGGCCAGGAGCAGCTGAACTCCCTGCACTTCCAGATGCTCCAGGTCATCACACGTATCTCAGAGATGCAGTCAACACTGGAGAATCCTGAGGCCAAGGCCGTGCTGAGTGTCAACGAGCGCATGGGACTGAACGACAAGGGCGAGGTCAGCCTGCCACAGATAGCAGAGAGTGAACTGACCTACGAAATCAAACCGCGTGAGATAGAGGCTACGAACACGTCCAAGAAGTTCATCGTAGTATTCATCGACGACAACGAGTCGTTCCTTGGATTCATACAGAAACAACTGCAGAACATCTACGACCTACGTATCTACAACAACATTGCCGTTGCAGCAGAAGACATCAAAGTGATGATGGCTGACCTGGTCATCTGTAAACAGGACATGCTGGAAATGACTGGTAGTGAGCTCTGCAACATTATCAAGACTACACCTACCACAGAACGGACCAAGTTCATACTCATGACCGACTACGTGCTGACACCTCAGGACATGAAGAACCAGAACATCACACTGGCAGCTGACGACATGCTGGCCAAGCCATTCAACATCCAGGAGGCTGTCATGCGTTTCAACAAGGTACTCGGCATTGCTCCTATCGAACTCGACCACAACGTCATCGAGGGTGGCGAGACTCGCATGCTCGAAAGTCAGAACTCCAGCATGACGACCTCGACATTCTACTTCGACGAGAGCGAGAACAAGGTGAAGGAGACCACCACCGACGAAGACATCGCCAACAAGTCAGTGACAGAAGACATGCCTATCGAGAATACGCCTGCGCTCAAGACCGAAACGGCACTTACAACCGACCTCTATGGCGAAAATGAAACACTGGGCGACTACTCCATGAACAACGTCATGGACCAGCAGCTCATGCAAAACATCGAGCAGTATGTACTGCATAACATGAGCCGAGGCAATATCAGCCTGGACGAACTGGCCAATGCCATGGGTATGGGACGCGTGCCGTTCTTCCACAGAATACGTAGTCTGACT
>JAEEGJ010021881.1_pt1 | contig 13662 bp, 13 predicted proteins | sample 8958761 | NCBI WGS metagenome assembly JAEEGJ01 (sample SAMN16246546, study PRJNA631951) | gut metagenome | biome: gut microbiome; feature: rumen; material: RS-attached | host: Bos | place: Iran: Karaj | collected 2018-10 | reverse complement strand
TCTATCTGGACTTTGCAACTATGCAGGGAAGGACTTACACGGTTTATAGACTCTGTGGACTATTGTCCCCAATATAGTTTCCCTTTCCTGCCGGCCTTTCCTCCTTTTTACAACAAAGGTTGGGAAACGGCCGTAGTTGAGCAAATTCTTCACATAGATATTATCACTGGCACAAACTTAGAGTCCCCAATGGCATTTTGCTGACGTCAGCAAAATGGTCTGTAACTTAACTCTCATTTTGAAGTCGCAATTTGCGACCGCAAACGTGTAACGTATTCATCTTCATTTACTTCTGTGGTCGCAATTTGCGACCTCAAACTTGAAGGGTCAGTTGAACCTCCATTGTTCAAGGTCGCAAATTGCGACCTTGAACGTGCATATTCAGTTTCATCCTTTGTTAAGCGAAACATACTCTCACCACCGGTGATAAAAAAGAGATGTGTCCCCACTGTCACCAAAAGTAGCCAAAGAGAAGGTTTAGCTCGACGAAGTCAACCGTCCCCAATGGCTACAGCAACTTCTTCATTTCTTCCTCATCCGGAAGCAGTTGCTTGAGCTTTTCCTGATTAGCTTTATATGTGGCAACGCCCATTGGGCGCTGGTAATCTTGAAGGACGTATTCCACAAAAGTCTTATCGGCATCTTTGCACAAAATAATGCCTAACGGTGGGTTCTCACCTTCAATTCTTTCATCATCATCAAGGATGTGAAGATAGTGGGAGAGTTGTCCCAAATAACCTGGTTTGAAAGATCCTTTTTTAAGTTCAACCACAACAAGTGATCGTAGAATTCTATTAAAGAACAGCAAATCAATCCAACTGTCATGCCCAAGTTTATCATAATGAACTTGGTTTCCGATATACGCAAAACCCTTACCAAAAGTCATTATGAAATTCCTGATATTGTGTACAATCTCATTTTCTATTACACGTTCATCAATATCCTCTTCACGTTGTCCTAATTGTTCAACGTTGATAAAGTCGAGCAGATACTCGTCCTTAAACATCTGAATCGCTTTGAATGCTTGTTTGTCATCAGGAATAGCTGCGCTGAAATTGTTTGGCATCTTACCTTGATTGTGGTATGCATCCTCTGCGATACGTTTTTGAAGTTCGCTTACAGATAATTTTTCTTCATGGCATAGACGTATATAGAAAACTCTTTCTTCCAATGTCTCGGATCCTGAAAGAATTGCTATGTGATGAGTAAAACCTATACTAACAAAAGCAGCGATGGGTATATCTAAATGATGAATGCTCGCTGTAATGGTGTTTGAGGCCAATTCGCCAGTCGCGACTGGCGAATTTACATTTTTTTGCATTTCGTCAGTTGCGACTGACGAATAGGTGTCCAAACATTTCCATTGCTCATAGAAAAGTCTCATGTTTTTCAGATTACTAGAAGAGAAACCTTTAAGCCCAGGCATCTCAATTGACAACTGCTTACTGATTGTAGCAATAGCTTCTTTACCCCAATACCCCTTTCTGGTATTATAGGAAATATACCGGCCGATGCCATAGTAAAGAGCAAGTTGCTCCTGGTTAACACTAGCAAGAGCCTTAGACTGACTCTGCAAAATAGCTGCCTTAATCTGATGGACAGCATCATTGTACTTAGGACTAAGAATGTCTTTCAATGTCATAACAAACAAGTATTAATTAGGTTATACATCATGATATCAAAAACAAGAGGGCATCCCAACCCGACACCAACGTCCAGCGGAACGCCCTCAGGTATTAGTTACTGCAAATATAGCAAATTCCCGGTATCCTACCAAGTCAAAAGTGGGGCCCGATGCCCGCACGCTAAAAGAGATCTGTCCCCGCTGTCACCAAAAGTAGCCAAACGGAACCGTCCCCTTTGTCACTTGTAGCCGTCGCCGCCGCAGGTGCTGCACTTGCCGCTGCCGTTGCAGTAGGTGCATTTGCCGTTGCCTGCCTTGCCGTAGTTTCCCGGAACGGCGCAGTTGGGGCATGGGACGTTGGATGAGCTCCAGCCGGTTCCGTCGCAATACTGGCAGACGCCCGAGCCGTGACAGTGGTATTTGTCGTAGACTGAGCCCCAAAATCGGCAGTCACCGTAACCGTTACATATGTTGCATTTGCGTCCTGAGCTGGAGCTGGAACCGGAGTCGTAGTCATCGGCCCAACCGGAACTTCCGCCGTAGCCGCTGGAACCGCTGCTATTGTTGGTGCGCGATTTCAGAATGTAGCCCTTGCCCTCGCAATTGGGACACTTGCCGTCGTGATTCTTGCAGGTCGGGCAGTGACCGTCGCCGCCGCATAATTTGCACGTAGAATTGCCGTTACAAACGTCACATTTGGCGGTTCCTTTGCATTCGGGACATGCGCCCGATCCGCTGCATTTCCTACAGTCACCCAGTCCCGTACCTTGGCAGGATCGGCATTTACCGGTACCCTTGCAAGTGGGGCATTGCTCCGAGCCGCTAAAAGGCTTACGAATAGTGCCGCTGCCTTTGCATACCGTGCATCGTCTGTCACCCCAGCATGACCTGCAGACCTCCTTGCCAGTACCGTCGCATGTCCTACATTGGGCCGATCCGCGACAAGTGGTGCACTGTCCGGTCGAGTTACATTTGCTGCAATGCTTACCCGTGCCGCCGCAGGAGTTACACCCCTTGCCCGAACCATGACATTGGGGGCATTTGCCGGAAGCATTACAAAGGGAACAGTTTTCCTTTATGAACTTATCCTCCTCACTGCACGACGAAATAGCCGCAATGTAGAGGCTCAGTGCGATAATATAAAAGACGGTCAGAAGGCAATGTCTTTTCATCTGTTTGGAATTCAATAGGTTTAGGCACAACAAACATAGAAAAAAAACTGATTGCCCGCAAGCTGACAAAGGGGACGGTTCTTGGACAAGCCAAGCGTCTCCTTCGGAGCCGAGCGGACTTCGTCGAGCTAAACCTTCTCTTTGGCACTTCTGATAAGGCATAAATCATCCGATAAAGCCCGAAAGATGCCAAAGAGAACCGTCCCTTTTGTTGGCTTCTGATTGGGTCCGATGCCCGCACGCTATGATGTTGACAATTGGTATGTTTTCAATTGTATGATATTGAGTTAAATATGTTTGTTTGAGGCACACATTGTAATAATTCAATTATCTGCATATATTTGTACAAAATAAACTCACAATGAAAAAAGTATTCTCACTCATTGCCGGCGTATGCTTCCTGTTATCATCATGTTCGCCGCGTTATATTCAAGTATTAAGTGTCTCACAGGCACCAGACAGTGAAACAGAAGTAAAGGATAACACTATCTCATTGGTATATGAAGACTCCAACTGTAAGATTATCTACAATATGTGGTCAAGGAGAGGTGATTTAAGCTTTATATTTCAGAATATTACAGATAATGATATCTATCTGTTAATGGATAAATCATTCGTTATTAAGAATGGTCATGCCTATGATTATAATGCCGAACAATTATTGTTATCTAATGAATCAAACACACCAACCATTGGCATCCATACCACAGCTGTAATTAATGATGGTTCAGAAACAAAAGAAGATGTAACGGTACCGATAAACGCTGTTATATGTGTTCCGGCCAGATCATATAAGATAATCAAGAGCTATCCTATTTTTGGTGATCTCATTAAGATATGCGATGATGATAAGAATAACTATCCCTATAGAATGTCAGATCATAAATACTACACCAAAGAGACTTCTCCCATGGTATTTGAAAATAGAATCTGCTATTCAACGAGTGAGTCTTTGTCAGACCTGAATAGAGTAAACTCGACCTTCTACATATCAGAGTTTGTTAACTACAGATACAAACAAGGAATCGCATTTGATTATTACAAATACAATGAGTGTGGTAAGAAGGTGTCTACTTATGAGGAGGTCTTAACAGTAGGCGGTGGGGCAAATCAGTTTTATATCATCTATCAGTGATATAGGAAAGGGGCATTCTTGAAACCCCTATAGACTGAGGCATAATCCAAAGAACTGGTAGACCATATACACCGCTGTAAATACCTTCTTGAAGACCATAAATGAAGAGGAGAGAACAAAATCTCTCCTCTGATTTATTGTGGGTCGATGCCAGAATAAGTAGCCAGCCTCTTTTGCTTGAAAGGTATCTCTTTGTTGCCGATGATTTAATTAACAGTCTGTTATTTTATTAAGACATACCTTTTCAACTCATTATGGTTTTCAGCTCTTGTCTTAGGCTGATACCCCAGGAACCTACTTACTAGTTCTATTTTTGAGCAGAAGTCATCAAAATTCACTTGTTCAAATACTATTGTTCCATCTTCGGTTCTCTGAATATTGTTCCATCTTGGCCCAACTTTTAATGGCTCTTCTGGCTGAAAATCATTTATGTTGAAAATTTTGTGGTCAACTTGTGTAACCCATGCGGCACCAATTTCCACCATAGTACCCCAGGAATTAGGGGTGTTTTCACTTGTTACAAACAAAACATACATTTTTTCATTTGAAACACTTTCAACAAAAAATTTTCTAAGATATTCATACACGACCAAGCCTTCTGGTACTCTGCAAATTTCATCATTGCAGTTAGTGTATATTATTACCTCTGGTGGTACTTGATTAAAAAGAAGCATGTTGTATATTAAGTCTGCAATGTCTTTGTCTGTTTTAGTGTGGCTGATTAATAACTTCTTTTTCTGTTTTTCAATTTGTGTCTTCAATCCCAATAACTGTGAATTGTCATTTATGGCTGTTTCAACTATTCGTTTAATATCTTCTTCAGATTGGGGCTTCTGTGATATAATGGATTGAGCAGCTAACGCAGAAGTGCTTTTTTTGAATGCAGAAACATCCTCTTTGAATTTCAATTCATCTTCAGCATATTTTTTTTCTTTATCCGCCTCTTCTTTTTGTTTTTTAGCTTTGGCATACGATATTCGTTTTGAAGTAATTAATGGAAGGAGTTGCTTTTTCACATAATTAATCACTGCTATGTAACGGGGATCGTCAGATCTATATCCTTGTCTGTTACTGAGAGCCATATCATCCAACTCGGATAATTCAAACAAGTCCACGTATAATTGACCAACCACGAAAGCCTCAGTCAGATTGTTGGAGCCAACAACGGGAAGAATGTTGAATTCTCCCATTTTATCATTTGCATATAAGGAAATGAAATTGTCAGGAAAATCGGATGCTTCAATTTTTCTTCCTCTTGTGGATCTGTAGGCTCCAATCCAGCCTTCGATTGTTAAATTGTAATCCTCCATTATCCCCGTGTTGTTATTCTTAAGTTTAAGTGGAAGATTTACAGCCTCTTTTTCAACGAATAATTCTGAATCTGGAAAATCCTCAATAAAAGAGCTTTTAATATCCTTAGATTTGTCGCCTAAGGTGATGCATGAACATAATTGACTTCCTATTTCCTTGTCAATTGATGATAGAACATCTGTCTCGTGATCATTTACAATAATATGAATCTGAAAATCTTTATTGACAGCGGGGAATATTTTTAGTAAGTTTCTTTTTACTGCTGAAGGTGTCTTATGTAAAGAATAACTGGGATCCTTCATCACAATCGAAGTTCCGTTTTGTTCAATCCTTTTGAAAATGATCTTATCGTCGGGTATTCCGGTAAGTGTTTGATCATGTCGTGTAAGGACAAAACCAGATTTTTCTCCATTTGAAACAGTCATAACCAACACTTCTTCAGATATTGAGAGAGCAGCTAATTTACCTACTCCTTTACGGCCCATTTTGTTCCTGCCGAGTCCTTCTGTTTTTGAGTCTTCTTCGCTTCTTCTTGATACTGCAGCAACCTGTAAGTATTTTGTGACTTCTCCCTTCTCATATGACATACCTTTTCCATCATCTTCTACAATGATTTTATCTTCATATGATAGGATGTAAACATTTCGGGCATCTGCATCATATGCATTTGCAATTAATTCAGCCAAGACATAGTAGATGTTGGTATAAAGGTTAGGACCAAGTAACTCCAAAATACGCACATCAATATTCAACTCGTATTTGCGTTCCATTATTTATGAGTTTTTTAATTATTGGAAAAGACAATTATTTCAATTCTTTCTTCTGTTTCAAATGTCGAGATCATTTATTGCATCTGTGATGCTTTTTCGTTTAGTTTGGCAATTATTGAGAAATAGGTTACTATACATATTGCTGAAAATACAAAACATTCGGTAAAGATAAATAATTTGAATTAAAATACATTTTTGGGGTCAAATAACCGTAGGATTAATCACCAGAGGCCGTAATTTGAATGCATCAGGATCAACCACCATCTGATAGAGATTGATTTGTGGATTTAGTTTTTTGCGAGCATATTTCATTATCACTTCTTTCTCGGCTGGATCAACGTTGACTCCAAAATAAATAGACTCAAAACATTCACCTGTTAGCGGCAAGTAATGGTGTATCTCTCGTCCATCCCATGTTTCTTTGGGGTGTTTTGCTTGTTCGGGGGTTAAAGCTGCATATGCAAAACTTGGTTTTGGCATTACCAATCTGACTTCTTGCTCGTATTCCCATTCCTTAGCCTTTGTTGTCCATTGATACATCCGTTGCTCAGCTGATGGACCAAATGCACTAGGGCGATTTATAATTTCTTGGTAATGAACATCCAACACAAGTGGTTTAAGATAAATTATTCCAAACATGGGAGGTACGGATTCCATCACTTTGTCTATGTCCAGTCCAATACATACTCCATTGTGATTATTGCAGTAATGACTCCACATGAGTATAGAGTCATTTACTTTAGATAAACTGCAAAGCCAAGTTTCGTTTCGAGAATTAAGAGCATCTACTTCTTCTTTCTCCTTCAACCATTCATCTGGAATCCATCCCTGTCGCTTGGATTCAGGTACATTGGAGTAATCAAACAGTTTAGGATGACAATCAAAAGGGTCATTCAACTGAGAGGCATTGGTGAACTGGAGGTTTTGATTTTCAATCATGTATTTTGCACCAACGTTATCTATATATTTATAAAGGATACGTGACATTGATTATTGATGGGGTGCTAATTGTATTGCTCGATTTGGTTTTAAATGTCTATAGATACAATGTTTATGCATTTATATAAAACCAAGCAAATTAGCGCTCAAGGAATGCTCTACACCTCTCATGGTTTCTTCTATCCTATTTCTCTTAAGCTGGCATTCCCATATCACAATAACATTCCATCCAGCTTCGTGCAGGTCTTTGTAGTTTCGTTGGTCTCGTTCTCTATTCTGTTTCATTTTAGACTCCCAAAAACTCGTGTTGCTCCTGGGTGCGGAATATTTGATGCATTCCTCGTGACCGTGCCAAAAGCACCCGTTTACAAATATGGCAGTCCTGTATCGTCTTAATACAATGTCTGGCTTACCTGGAACGCTTTTCACGTTAAGCCTGTATCTGTATCCGTGTCGCCATAACCAGCTTCGCACTAAGAGCTCGGGCTTAGTAGCCTTACCGCGAATGTGCGACATGCAATTATGCCGCTGCTGGGGTGTCATCCTGTCGGCCATGGGGCTAATCGTCTTTATGTGAGCCTACTCTAACAGATAAAGAACCTTTTAGTAATCCGTCACATTCTCTAATCCATTCTTTCATAATCTGGTGGTCTTTGTTGTTAGGATCAAGGGATTGCGGGGTAGATTTACTTCTAATAGAGAACACTAAGTAATTCCAAACAGAATATATAAATGATTCTTTGTCGTAATAAGTCCAAGTCGTTGTGTCGGTAGGGTCAGAGAGGGATAAAATATATTGTGCTGGAGCTTTGGAGTCCCTAGTTCCTGTCCCATCAAAAGCAAAGTAATTGATCAATGGTTTCAGCACGTTTAGACTATACATTTCATCCGGTTTGCTGAATGGACAATTGGCTTCTTTTGTAGCCACATCCTCCTTTATCTTCGCGGTTAAGCGTAGTGACCAGTATTTGTTGACCATCTGGTCTATTGGCGCAATAGGAGCATTAACGGCGTTCATAACACGGAGTATTTTGTCCCTCGTTGTATGATTTATTATAGAAGGATTCGCTCCACGTTCGGATTTCACTGATACGCCAATACCGTTAATATACACATCTGCTTTTTCATACATACCTGCTTTAGTTGCATAAACTGAAGCACAAATGGATATCAGTTCTTCTGCTTCCAGTTTCTTCCAATCCATGTAACAAGGGAGCTTACCGTATTCTAGTGTCTTAGAACCTACAGTCTTAACAACTTGGCTGGAATCTCCCAGGGGGACAATAATGGACTTTTGTCTACATTCAATAAGAAAAAGTTTAAGCAGGTATTCGTCACGCTCGCCCTTATTCTGTTTTATGGTTTTTATTTCATTTTCAAATTGTTCCTCGAAGGGTTTTCCCATCTGAGCGGAATCGTATTTTTTTATACGAATATGTAATGCAGCTTTGTTCCTAATCTTTCCCGTATCATCCATATATGGATAATTCCATCTCAAGATAGATTCATTTCCCGGTTCGAAAAGAACATCATCGGCGGGCATTCCTTTGTTATCTCGAAGAGAGAAACATAGGGATGTCCATATGGATTCAAAATAGTCGCTGGGGCCATATGTCTTCCATGTTTCAGGTTTAAGCGGATCCACAAAGTCAAGAATATAATCCACGTTATCTATTATGAATCCAGGTGCGTTATATTCTTTGTTGAAATTAAACGAGTGGAATGCCATAAAGGTAAGGAGCTCCTTAAGATATTCCTTATGAGGTATAAATGGGTTTAGTGTGCTATAATAAAAACAATCTTCATTAAAGAAATGATTCTTCCTTCTGTCGATATAGCGGTCTATTATTGAATCTAGTTCTTCTATGGGCAATCCTATTCGGTTGCAAACTTTCTCATACTTAGGTCTTGTGGAATGGTTTACAAGGGGCCTATCTGTATAATTCATACAACGAATAGCCGTCCTTTTCCCATTGATTATTATATCACATTTTTTACCTCTGGAAGGTTGAGAATAGCCTATTTCTTTACAAAGAGATTCTTTCTTTGAAACAGATAGATTTCCTATTTTTAAGGATACTATATCAGGTATTGATTTGAGCTCTTTTCCTTCGCACTGTACAGAATTGATATTGTTCTTGTGCGTATCACGCAACTGAACAAGTTTCAATACAATCGTATTGACTTCATTTGACAGTTTGAAATCTCTATGTACAGTGGTTGGTGACATGATTATTTTGATGCTTTCTTAAGCGTTTCCAATAATCGTGCAGCCGTAGCTTGAATAGCAGGCACTGCCACACTGTTACCAAACTGTTTATATGCAGAAGCGTCAGCCACTACGATTCTAAAATCATCAGGATAGCCCTGAAGTCTTGCCCATTCTCTAGGCGTCATTCTGCGTACTCCAACGGTATTTACAGTGCCTTTAATATGCGTCGTGGGAGTTAGGTCGGTCTGCCTATTGTCGATTACAAGGTTCCTTTCACGTCCCATGCCTCCTACAACAATAGCATTGGCTATGCCATCGTCAGGGATTATTTCATATCCAAAACCATTGCCTTTAGCGGCATGTCTGGCTTTATGGTTTTCAAGGGTAGTCAAATATTGCGTTGACAAATAGTATTTTGCAGAAACAGGTTCTTTCTCGCGTATATCAATCCAATGTTTCTCTACTATCTTCTGTTCTGGATAAACAAAATCTTTCTTGGCTATCCCCAGATCCTTACGGAAACCAACAATATAAATGCGTTCCCTATGTTGTGGGACGCCAAAATACATGGCGTTTACAATTTGGGGATCAGGGACTACATAACCAACTTCGTCAAGTGTATTTAAAATTGTTGTTAGTGTTTTGCCTTTATCATGTATAGCCAAACCTTTCACATTCTCTAAGAATATGGCTTTGGGCTGTTTGCGGCGTAGGATTTCAGCTACATCAAAGAATAAAGTACCTCTGGTCTCGGCAAATCCAAGCTTTTTGCCGGCAAGAGAGAAGGCTTGACAAGGGAATCCCGCACAAAGTATGTCAAAATTATCTGGAATGTAGTTTTTCGTTGATTCTTTCGTAATGTCGCCGAACGGAACTTCACCATAATTTGCATAATAAGTCCTTTGTGCTTGCTCATCCCATTCTGAAGAGAAAACACATTCGCCGCCTAGATTTTGCAGGGCCATTCTAAAACCACCAATTCCCGCAAAAAGATCAATGAATGTAAATTTAGGTCTGGTTATAGCTTTAAATGGGGCATTAAACACCTCTCCAAAAAGATGGCTGATATAAGCTGCAGATGGATCATTAATCTTATTGGTAGAAATTGTCGATGATTTGCTTAATATGTTAATCCAGTTATCAGTAAGTAAATTGCCTGTTTTCTTATATGTTTTACCAAACTTGGTGTTTTGAAGTTGTAGATGGTGTGTCAGTATGGCTGCTTGCTCTAAATAGCTGCTGTTGAGGCCATTTGTGGTATTATCGGATACTGCCTCTTTTTCAATCACCCTTCTGTAGTCATCGAGAACTTTAAGCATATATTGTTAGTTTTTGAGTAATGTTTCAAAGGTAGATAGATTTGATGAGTCGACAAAACAAATAAAAGGATGACTTTTGAACTATCTTAATGAGTTGGTGCTTGTGCGACTTATCCATTTTTCGACTCATATATAAAATGTAACACCATTTTTGCGATTGGCAACAATGTTTGTATCGGTTGTGTTTTACGGTTTCACCTTTAATTCCTCCATTCTATATTTCTCAACCAAGAAGTTGTAAAGACAAGTATGAAGGTTGTATAAATAGTCATTTACGGCCATCAAAGAGCAAATAAGTTTCATTGAGTCCATGACAACTTTACTTTCCACTATCTCCTCTTGTCGTGATTCATATAATTTGACAGCATCCAAATGGGTTTCTAGATTTCGTTCTTCTTTCCACCACGATGATGATTTGGAATGTTTTTCCAGTAAGAAAGTCATTTCCTGATATTGTCGGTTGATTACCTCGGGAAATTGACGCATTAATGGTAACAACTTATCCCATTCAGATTTCTTGTAAGTTTTATCATCAAAACCATATAATCTTTTGAAACCTTCGTTTAGCAAGACTGTCAATTTCCCACGCATGAACCTGCGGTCATATTCTTTATCTGCTAGAATGAAGTATTTACATAATACCATGCAGTCAACAATGGTCATTAAGACAAAAAGCATGACTGATGCAACCGTACGGTAGGTTTCATGAAAATCATCATGCAGATCTTTAAATACATCAAGTAATTGATGTGCAAGTGGAAGTCCTTCTTTGTAATTGTTTGTGGTTTCATCAATCATTGCAACAAACTCCTTCCGTTCTTCGACAGTAAGTTCTTTGCCATTATAATGCAGTTCTTGAAACCACTTTGCGAAATCGTTGTTTAGTATCGGCTTAAATTGAATATTTGCGAATACATTGTCCATGTTATTATATGTTCTCAATTACATTTTTGAGGCTATCCGTAATCAAATCAAACATCTTATACATCAACTCGGGTTCCTGTTTCTCAGGTATATAAGCAATCACTTTCTTACCGGCACCTGCCATCCATCCGGCTTCTGTATGGGCTGAACGGCCGCAAGGGAGAACCAGAACGCAGACATCAGCCTCTTTCATTGCGTTATAGTCGCGTTCGAATCCGTACTGAGCCCATTTGTGGTCAAGTTTGTTGATGCAGTCTTGAGTGGTCCATTGTTCCCAGCTGGGATCCACATCTTTCCAGAAGAATCCGCCTTTGCCGTCTGGCGGGTTGCGGAAATCAAAAACCTCGTGTCCTTGTTCTCTGAGCTTCTTAACTACTTCGGGCTGGTATGGGTTTCGCCAGCTGGACGCTACGTATATCTTTGCCATAATTGAAATCGTTTTTATTTCCCCATAAACACATGATCGCGATGATAAGCCAAAAAGTCCAGACTAGGCTTAAAAACAATGGGTGTAGTTATTTGTCTACCATCAATGGAGCCGAAATGGCGATCAAAATAATCTTGGCTCTCATACTCGCGTATAGCGGATGAAAGTATGATTGAATAGTTGTCGGGCGAGATGGTGATGAGACCCTTATCGAAGGCTTTGTCATAGAGGGCAGATAGGCAGATGCCGTTGCAAGGGTTGAGACGATCTTTTTTATGAGATTCTTCTGCCCAGGGGACTATATGGCTGGCAAGCAGTAACTGTGGTATATTAATACCTGTTACGGCACAACGACAACCATAATTGTTCAGTATCATGTGGCGAAAGTACTCTTGCCCCCTCCGTTGCTTAGTTGTTGAGGTTATATATTCGCCTTCCCTTGTGAGGTCAAAGTGATTGATGAGCTTCTCTGAGATCGTTTTGGGGTCTTTCTCATGAGATACAATGAAGTCTGCTGCGGCTATATCCTCTTCACTTTGAGCATATTTCTTCAGACTCTTCAGGGCTGCAGAGCAGAAATGCTTCCTAGGATAACTTTTTTGACGGGGATCGCCATAATCGAAGATGTTCGGTTGCTGTTTCTTCATCTTTGTTACTTCATCATTGACCAATCGCAAAACATCTTCAATAACATTAATGCTATTAACATCATAGAGCGACTTGCCGTGAAGGTCTATCACAGATTGATACTGCAGCACGTTGTCAAGAATCTCGATTGCTCTAGCATAACTATCTGCCTTTCCTGAATTCTCTGGAGAAAGCCTGGTGTTGAAATCAATAAAGCCCTGTTTGTTCATAGAATCATTATTTGGCCACGTCGGTTGGTTTTGCAGTAAAGTTATATAATTATTCTCACTTTTCCCCAATAATTCCTAACTTTGAACAAGCACTAACCCATGCCAAATAAAAACGATCAGATAGGATAGCATATGAGTGATCTTGAAGAACTTAGGAAAGCGGTGGTGACGTTCACACAGGAGCGTGATTGGGATCAGTTTCATAATGGAAAGGACTTGGCTTTGGCCTTATCAATTGAGGCTGCCGAGTTGAATGAGGCTTTCTTGTGGAAAAAGCCAGAGGATGTTAATCCAGAAAAGGTCAAGGAGGAGCTTGCCGACATTGTGAACTATGCCATCCTTATTGCTGATAAGTATAACTTAGATATCAAGCAGATTGTATTGGATAAGATTAAACGGAATGCTGAGAAGTATCCGGTGAGCAAGGCATATGGAAGCGCTAAGAAATACAACGAGCTATGATCATCTACAAGGCTACCAAGAAGCAGTTTGTTAATGATGTCTTTAACGATGTCATTGCCGATAACATAGACCAGGCGTTTTACGAGCATTTGGGTCGACACACATCGCCCAATGAGGTTCGCTCGTGGAAGAACTCCATGCAGTATATGTATCGTGTGGTCAATACTTCAACTCTGCCGGATGATGTTGGTATAGCCATTGAATATCAGATCCCGCTCACATCAAAGCGCGTTGACTTTATCGTATCTGGCCTGGATGGTCAGAATCACTCGCATTTGGTGGTGGTTGAGCTCAAGCAGTGGGATTCGGCTCTGCCGACATCCAAGCCGGGCGTAGTGGTGACACGTTTCCAGGGCGGTCCGGCCGAGACAGTTCATCCGTCATATCAGGCATGGTCTTATGCCTACATGCTGTCTAATTACAATCTGACTATTCAGAATGAGGGCGTTGAAATCACGCCTTGCGCTTATCTGCACAATTATGCGCCGGATGGCGTTATAGACGGCGCTG
>JAEEGJ010021880.1_pt1 | contig 13663 bp, 10 predicted proteins | sample 8958761 | NCBI WGS metagenome assembly JAEEGJ01 (sample SAMN16246546, study PRJNA631951) | gut metagenome | biome: gut microbiome; feature: rumen; material: RS-attached | host: Bos | place: Iran: Karaj | collected 2018-10 | reverse complement strand
AACGGAAGAGCTGTGTCGACTTGTCGCGGGCTACTGACCTTGAAATAAGCCTTGAACTTGAACCCTCACCGTTTAAGTCAACGGTGAAATCGGTCTCGGCATGCTGATGTCCGTGGGTCATGATCTTTTCCTTGATGACAAGGGTCGCACCGTCCTCGATCGTAGCTATCGACTTGCGAAGTGTGGAATCGACGCCTTTGATCTGGACCGAGTCCATCTCGAGAAGGCTGTCCTTTCTGAGATTTATCACGGTAGTTGGATTGAGGACTCTTTCACCGTTGCCGTCGCCCTCTCCGTAGTGCTTTTCGACGTACCTGACCTTGGAACGCTCTCCGACATCGAAGGTGTGCACGCCGTCATGCTGTGAGCGCTGGTCGCCGCAGTTATGGATGCCACAGCCCGCGATGATCGTAACATCACAGTCTTTTCCGATGTGGAAATCGTTATATACAACCTCGGTAAGTCCGGTCTCGCTGATGATGACGGGCATGTGCATGCTCTCGTGCTGAGTGCCGTCCTTGATGTAGATATCGATCCCGGGCTTGTCTGTTTTTTTCTCTATGATTATGTTTGCAGACGACTTCATTTCAACGCTCTGCCCGTTGGCACGGAGGCTGTATGCTCCGTCGGGTACGCTGTGGAGGTCTGCAACCTCGGCTATCAGCCTTTTTTGTATATCATCCATATGTGTTCTTCTCCTTGTTATCATTCTGATGTTATCGAATCCTGAGATCGCTTGTTGGGGCACATAAACGTTAAAGCCGGTTTATATTATCACTTGGCCTCGGCCGTAAACCTGCAGCCCATGGTCAGGCAGTCGTACTCGGGAAGGATCTCCTCACGTGTACCCTTGCCCTTAAGCTCGCCGTCGGCGATGAGGATAAGTTCGTCGGCAATGTTTATGATCCTCTCCTGATGTGAGATGATGAGGATCATGCCGTGTATGTCGTCATGAAGCTTTTCAAATTCCTTGATGAGGTTGTTGAAGCTCCAGAGGTCGATGCCGGCCTCGGGCTCGTCAAAGAGAGTAACCTTTGTCTTACGTGCAAGCGTCATCGCGATCTCGATACGCTTGAGCTCACCGCCCGAAAGAGAAGCATTGATCTCACGGTCGATATAATCACGGGCACAGAGTCCCACGCGGGAAAGGTATTCGCAGGCTTCGTCAAGCGAGACGTTGTTGCCTGCAGCGAGAGAGATCAGGTCTTTCACGGTGATGCCTTTAAATCTCACGGGTTGCTGGAAAGCAAAGCTGATCCCTGATTTGGCTCTTTCGGATACAGAAAGGCCGGTGATATCCCGGCCGTCGAGTATGATGCTTCCTTCAGTTGGAGTTATTATTCCCGCAATAACCTTCGCGAGAGTAGACTTTCCGCCTCCGTTGGGGCCGGTTACGACGTAGAACTTGTCGTCCTGCAGTGTGAGGGAGATGTTTTTGAGGATCTCCTTAGAACCGTCGTTGTCCTCGACTGTATAAGATATATTTTTAAGTTCAAGCAATTTAAGCTCCTATCCGAACCGAAGCCCTCTTTGTGTGAGAGGCAACCGTTCTTTGATAATGTGGTAAATCAGTTTCTTTTGATATGCTCGCCGATCTCGGTGAGCCACTCCTTCGCAAGGGCTGTATCTCCGCTGTCGAGCGCTTCCCTGGCGTGGGCAATATATCTGATGATCTTGTCACGGTCGATCGTCTTTTCGGGCTTTGCTGTCACTCCGGGATGCTCATCTTTAAGGGAGGTGAGAGAACCCGCATCACCGGACGGCTGTTTGTGTCCGGCAAAGGAGAGAAAGGCGTCTGCGGAACTGCAGAGTTCGTCAAGAGCCCGCAGGAGAGCAGAGGTCCCCGAAACAAGCAAACCGAGCTTCTCTTCGTACTCGGAGGGAGCAATCTGCTTGGCGACAAGTTTTTTACCGAGTTCGTTAAGACGGCTCGCATCCTCCGAAAGACTGAAGGCACCGATCATGGCAGTCTCGCCCTTGATGCGATGAACTTCGACACAGTAAGTCTCGTAGTCCTCGCCCGAAAGAGCCGTATCAATGCGGGAATGTTTGCCTGAGTTGTCCTCGGTAAAGATCATCAGAGTCTCAAGGAAACCGTCACGGTCGGTTCTGAGCATTTCCTTGAGTGTCTCGTCGGTGATGCCGACGATCCTCGGAAGAACAGTGTCGGGATCGTAACTGCCGCCCGGGGCAGCGGATCCGTGAACTGCATTATGTCTGCGGAGAGATGTGCCGCACCATTTATCGATCACGGCGCAGACATCCTCAAGCTTGAAGGGCTTTAAGAGTACGTCGTTGATACCGCTGTCGATCATACGGCGCTGCATTGCACCGTCGTCCTCGGCTGTGAGTGCGATGACCGGAAGACGCTCATAATAATCGGGTGATGAATGAACGCCACCCGTCATGGAACGGATGAGACGTGTCGCTTCGATGCCGTTGATATCGGGCATAAGATAGTCCATGAAGACAAGATCGTAGTCATGGTCTTTTACGGAACGCAGACCCTCACGGACATCGGAAAAGGTGTCCGTGTGACAATCGATCTTTGCGAGCATCAGCTCGGTGAGCTTAAGGTTAAGCTCGCTATCATCTATTATCAGAAGCTGTAATGACATAAATCCCTCTCATCCGAAACCGATCGAAATCGGAAAAATAAGCCTTCTTTCGCGTTGCTATAATATCATAAGAAAACACTTTGTGTCAATCCGTGAACCCCGCCGTGCGGCTCAATACGCGCCTTTACTATGTGGACGCGGGTATGGTATAATACACGTATATATGCATTCGCGGCGATACCGTGCGGTGCCGCAAATCGGACGAATGAGGAGTTACAAATGAACCTTACACTCATAATAATCATAATTGCTCTTATCCTGCTCGGACTTTGGGGATGGTTTTACGGATTCATCAGGATGGTTTGTGTTTTATGCTCGTCGATAATCATATTCGTGCTCACACTTTTCCTGGCTCCGATCACCACCAACATACTTTCGAACTCGGAGGCCGTGCACGATACCATATATGAGAAAGTTGCGGGAAACATCAACTTGCCCACGGTGGATGCGCAGACGGCGGTTCAGTACTTTGACATGGTGGGTGACAACATCCCGCGCGGTATGGAAAGCGCTTTAAAAGAAGGCCTGCAGGGACTCGCATCGGATGTTTCAACCGCCACCAATGACGCAGGAGATTACATCCGCGAAGAAGTCACAATGATGATCATCAAGATCCTGGGCTTTATAGTGACCTACATCGTTGTTTCGCTTCTGGTCGGGCTATTGTTTAAGCTCTTCAAAGTGCTGTCAAAGCTGCCTGTCATCAATATCGCGAATAAGGCGCTCGGGGTCGTTGCGGGCGTGGCACTCGGACTGTTCCTGGTAGGAGTGTTCTTCGCCATCGTATCGTTTGTCTCACCCGAGACGTTCGGCGACGGGATCGCTGCTGACATTAATTCGAGCGCAGTGCTCGGATGGATATATGAGCACAACATAATATCACCGTTTGTAAACAGTTACCTTAAGTAAAGATGCCGGTATTTCACGGTAGTATCAAAAGGAGCCAGACATGACATTAAAGGAATTGATCGGACAGATGACAGTTGCCGAAAAGGCAAAATTCACCGAAGGTATCAATGCTTGGGAGACACCGGCCCTCGAGAGGCTCGGGATCCCTTCCGTCAGAGTGGCGGACGGCCCTCACGGGGTCAGAAAGCAGAACGACACGGAGGACACTACCCCGGAAGCTGCAGGAACAGTCACGTCGGTTTGTTTCCCTTCGGCTTCCGCTCTTGCGGCATCCTTTAACCGCGGTGTTTTCGCAACACTCGGGGAGACACTTGCCAAGGAGTGCAAGGCTCTGGATGTGGACATGATCCTCGGACCTGCTATAAACATCAAGCGTTCTCCTCTTTGCGGACGTAACTTTGAGTACGTGAGCGAAGACCCGTATCTTACAGGAGAACTAGCTACCGCCTATGTCAAAGGAGTGCAGCGTCACAACGTGGGCGTGAGTGTAAAGCACTTTGCGGCCAATAATCAGGAAAAGAGACGAATGACCATCAGCGCGGTCATCGACGAGAGAACACTCCGTGAGATCTATCTGAGTGCTTTTGAGGCTGTTGTGAAGGGCGCGGATCCCGACTCACTCATGTGTTCGTATAACGGGATCAACGGTGTCTTCAGCAGTCAGAACAAGAAGCTGCTCACCGACATCTTAAGAGACGAGTGGGGCTACAAGGGCTTTGTTATGTCGGACTGGGGCGCTGTGCATGAGAGACCCCTCGGTGTGGCAGCCGGACTCGACCTCGGTATGCCCAGCAGCGGTGGGAAGGATGCAAAGGACGTTGAGGAAGCGGTACTGAACGGAACACTTGACGAAAGCCTGCTCGATGCGGCCGTTGAGAATATCCTTAAGAAAGTGGATAAATATAAGGGAATCCCGCTGCTTCACGAAGGCGAGGAAGCGGGAGATCAAGCCAGAAAAATTAAGCCACAATTTAATAGATCGGATGACCATAAGATCGCACGCAAGATCGCGAGCGAGTGCATGGTTCTTTTAAAGAACGAAGGAATGCTCCCGCTGAGTACTTCCGAAAAGATCGTGTTCATCGGTGAGTATGCCAAAAAGCCCCGCTTCCAGGGAGCGGGAAGCTCACACATCGAGGCTTTCAGGATCAGCTCACCCCTTGCTGCGGCAAGACACTTTGCGGATGTCAGGTACAAGAAGGGCTTCGGTGTCAATGATGAAAAGCTCGATGAGAAGCTCGCTGACGAAGCTGTCCTTGCGGCCAGAAAGGCTTCTGTGGCAGTTGTTTTTGCGGGACTTCCCGACGAGTACGAGAGTGAGGGCTTCGACAGGGACGGACTTTCACTGCCCGAAGCACAGAACGAGCTTATTGCCAGAATATGCAGGGTTCAGCCCAATACAGTTGTATGTCTGCAGAACGGATCGCCGGTTACCATGCCCTGGATCAATGATGTAAATGCCGTCCTTGAGTGTTATCTTGCGGGAGAAGCCGGAGGAGAGGCCTGCGCGAAGATCCTCTTCGGCAAGACCAATCCGAGCGGAAAGCTCGCGGAGACATTCCCTCTGAAGCTCTCCGATACTCCCTGCCGTGAGAACTTCCCCGGCAGGGCAAAGACAGTCGAGTACCGTGAGGCAATCTTCGTGGGCTACAGATATTACGACAAGGTTTCGATGAACGTACTGTTCCCCTTCGGACACGGCCTTTCGTACACAAACTTCTCCTACAGCGATCTCAGGATCAACAACAAGGTGGATGAAGTAGAAGTTAATTTTAAACTTAAGAATTCCGGAAGCTGCTCCGGAGCCGAGGTGGCCCAGGTCTATGTCGGCAAACCGGTTGGTCAGGTTCACCGTGCTGTCAGAGAACTTAAGGGCTTTGAGAAGATCTATCTTGAGCCCGGCGAGGAGCGTGAGATCACGATCACACTCGATAAGCGTGCGTTCTCTTATTACAGCGCAGGAGAGGGCGACTGGGTAGTAGAACCCGGAAGCTACCATATAAGCGTCGGATCCTCAAGCAGGGATCTCAGACTCAGGGGCGTTGTCACACTTGACACGAACGGTGGCTCCGTCAAGCTTCATAAGGCTGACGAGCTTCCTACGTATTTCTTCGGTGATCCCGCGGTGGTCAGTGACGAGGAGTTCGCGACTCTTCTGTGCGCACCTATCCCCGAAGCCGATTACAAGCCCGGAGAGAAGTTCACACTTTTCAACTCGCTTGAGGATGTGAAGAACACCCGCTTCGGCAGGGTTTTCTACAGGATTGCAAAGCTCGCATGCAAGGGTCACACTTTGCTTGGCAGCAAGAAGATGTTTGAGACAAACGTGCTCGAGACCCAGATGCGCAATTACTTTACATGGTCGGGCGGCAGAGTTACGGAGGATACAGCGAAAGCGCTCCTCGGTCTCTTTAATAACGAGGACATTGAGAAGAACCTTAAGATCGTTGCTTCAGCCGGGATCGATCTTGTTAAGGGAAGGTTGACAAAGAAATGAGCGCAGTCGGGATAATCGCCGAATTCGATCCGTTCCATGACGGACATGCATACCTCATCCGCGAGGCAAGGAAGCTTACGGGCGCGGATCATGTTGTTGTCGCCATGAGCGGGGATTTTGTGGAACGAGGCGAGCCGGCGGTCTTTGATAAATTCGAGCGCGCCCGTGCGGCAGTCAGGGGAGGAGCGGATGTCGTCTTTGAACTGCCGACCGCCTACGCGACGTCGGGAGCAAAGATCTTCTCCGAGGCGGGAGTGAGACTTCTCTCTGCCACCGGAGTTGTGGACAGTATCTGCTTTGGGAGTGAGTGCGGCGATATCGATGCTCTCTGTCGTGCATCGGAACTGCTTGATAACGAGAGCGAAGAGTTTAAGACCGCTCTTTTGAAATACCAGAAAGAGGGCGACTCTTACCCGAAGGCCAGAGAAAAAGCGCTTCTCTGTCTGGGGGTTTCGGAAGATCTCATAAGAGTGATGAGGGAGCCCAACAACATCCTGGGGATTCATTACATCAGTGCCATATCAAACTACTGCAACGGGATAAAGCCTTACACGATCAAAAGAAAAGGCGCCGGCTATCATGACAGGAACACGACGGGTGATGGCTTTAAGAGCGCGTCGGAGATCAGGACCGGGATATTAAATAAGGAATTAATTAATTACGGAAACTGTCCGATATGCGCAGATGACTTCTCACAGGTGCTCTTTGCCAGACTCCTTTCTTTGACACCGGAACAGCTCACCCGGTTTGCCGATGTTACCGAACCGTTGGCAATGGCTGCCATGAAACACAGGGAGAAAAGCATGAGCTTTAGCGAACTGGCGTCAAAAGTTAAATCTAAAAATAATTTATACACATCAGTTAGCAGAGCACTTCTCCATGTCGTGCTTGACATGAAAGAGGAGATCCGCCCTGCAGCCGGAGGCCTGAAAGTACCATACCTGAGGCTTCTGGCTTTCAAGGAGAGCTCTTCGGGGCTTTTGAGGAGCATGAGGGACAATACGGTGTGCCCGCTGATCACCAAGCCTGCTGACGCACCCTGCAGGGACGATGAGTTGTTTAAACTCGATATCCGTGCTGCGTCACTATATAACGGGGCAGTCCTCGCCAAGTACGGAGTCAGGATGGAGGAGGATATGAAGAGGGGACCTGTTATTGTTCGATGATGGTTTTAACAAAACTGAGCTGAAAAATAGGGGGATGTAAGGAATGGGTTTTGAGAATCTTTCAAAGGTCGGAAAACTTCACAAGCTTTCCAAAGACAGTGTTATCTGCCGTGAAGGAGAAGACGGCGAGACTGCCTTTATTGTTCTTGCCGGTAATGTCAGGGTTGTTCTCAATTCTTACTCCGCCAATCCGTACATCGTTACCACACTGCCTGCAGGCAGTTTTGTTGGGGAGATGTCTCTTTTCCTTAAGCACCAGCGTACCGCGACCGTTATCGCGATAAATGACAACACAGCGGTTCTCGAAGTGGGCATGGACAGCTTTAAGGATTACCTTAAAGAGGATGCCGCCACATGCTTCAAGCTCATGAAATCACTTACTAACCGTGTGGACGGTATGCTTGAAAAGGTCGGATCCTTTGACAAAAAGTTTGAATTCAAGTTCAAGTCCAATCATTTCTACATGCTCGCTCATCAGCTTTTTCAGTCACAGTTCGCAAAACTTGTAAACGAAAATGCCGACGGAGCGATCGCACTCATCACATTTTTGTGCTCTTCACTTAAGTCCCTTAATGACAAATTCCTTGAAAATGAGCCAAAATAGGACAGAAGAAATGCGGATCGTGGAAATTTTTTCCCTCGGAAAGCCTCTTGTTTTCTGGGCTGTCGATTTTTTAATATGTTTTTATAGAAATTGATATTTGCAAAATCAGTTGCGATGGTACATAATATGAATGTCCTGAGAGATCAGGACGCTCCCAGACGGGCCGTGCGCTTTCTATGCGCCGGCCCGGTACCCTTAAAACATCCCAAGATAACGACCCTTATCGGTCGTATTTTTTTTGCTTTTTTGCAGATGACCCCCGTCCCCAAGGGACCACCCCCTGACCTTCAATTGACTACGGTTTTATACTGTGCTAAAGTATCTTTATTCCCTGCAAAAGCAGGGGTTGAGAGATGCAATAGGGTGTTTTGGCTGACGGGCTCTTATAAGAGAAAGGAAGGTACCCGTATGAAGAAGGTTACGAAGTTACTTGTTGTTTTACTGGCAGTACTGATCTTTGGCACTGTGTTTGGGGCAAAGGACGCATCCGCCGCTACGGATAAGCTTTTGGCGAAATACTTCCCGAATGGGATCGAGAAGGTTAAGCCCAACACACCGATAATGGATATCGACGCGAATGATACTTGGTCTATTGGGGTTGTCATAAAACAGAATGACGATATCCTCGCAATGGTCAGGGACTTCGAAGCATGCGAAGATTACGTTGATTTTCAAAACGATTGGTACGATGATAATATTTTAAAATTCTATGTGGATTACGGCATAAACGCTTTTGATACCACAGTTCAGTTTGATATCTCGGTCGACGGCGGGGACTGGCAGTACGAGAAGAGCTGGGATAAAAAGGAACATAACAATTACTCCGAAGGTTTCTGCTTTTATGAGGGATTCGGCGGAGCGGACGATGACAATACCGCTTATTTTACGATAATGGAAGCGGGGTCGGCAGCCGACGGAAAGCTGCTCAAGAAGACCGTTAAAAATGAGCAGTTTGATCTTAAAAACCATACCTTTAAGGTGAGATATCGTTACTGCGTTGAGTACGGATTGCTTGACGATTATGAGGCAGGATTGCAGTTCTACTTCACAGACTGGTCTGATCCCAGAACTTTTGGAAAGACTACGGATCAGAATCTCGTGATTCCGGATGAACTTCCGGCACCCGATATTTCAAATCCGAAAAGAGAGCTGAACAACGAAGGAAAATGGGGTGGCTATACTTCCGTAATGACGCATTTTTCTCATGAAGTCACCGATGCAGAAACTGCTATCTATATCAACACGGGAGAGCGTGAGCCCTTGGTGATCGTAGTCGAGGCAGCTGTGGACGATCCTTCCGAGAAGAATTTTGAAGAAGGCGGCATGGCGAACGCTGTCTGGCTGAGTGACGGTCAGAGAGGCACAACCTTTGATGGTGAGGGATCGTTCACCGAGAAGTCAAGGATCCTTATGAGAGTAAAGGTACATTGCGACTCACTCGACAAGGACTCCAAATATGATTACGCGGTAGATAAGGTAAAGGGCCTCAAGGCCAAGAAGACAAAGACCACTTCGATCGCACTTACATGGTCGAAGGTTGACGGTGCTGAGTTCTACGAGATCTACAGCGGCGACAACAAGCTTCTTGGAACCTCGAAGACAAACAGCTTCACAGTGAAGAAGCTCAAGGCCGGAACAGGCTATGATTTCAAGGTTCGTGCTGTTGTGGACAAGGTGTTTGTAGGACTCTTCAGCGACACACTGCAGACTCCCACAAAGCCCGCAAAGGTTAAGATCAGCAGCGCTAAGCTCGCTAAAGAGACTCTGACCGTTAACTACAAGAAAGTTGCCGGTTCGGGTTACGAGGTTCAGATCGCGACCGACAAGAAGTTCAGTAAAGATCTTGTAAAGCTGAGTGTCAAGGATGCTGCAGAAGTTCAGGCCGTAAAGGAAGAACTGACGGGTAAGACATATTACGTGAGAGTAAGAGGGTACATCACTTACGGAGGCAGCACTGTCTACGGAGCATGGAGCAAAGTAAAAGGAACTAAATGATCATTGAGATCATAAGAGATGACCACCCGGGGACGGGGGTTGGTGGACCATGAATTCGATGGTCCATAACCCCCGTCCCCGGGTGGTCGTCAGAAAAAGAGGAAAAACAAGTGGAATTTAAGAAACTGTCAGAACATATATGGTACATGCCGGCAAGTTCACCATAGAGCATCTACTTTTCTATTGCAACGATTTCTGCATGAGCCACGTTAAACGGCTTTGCTTTATTTGAATATTGAATGCCTGCTTCTATGCATCGGATTATATTGATCACACCGGCATGCGTTATTAGTAGTACGTCACCATCACGTAAAGGTACCTGGTACTTTTACGCTTATTGAGAGCGAACTTGGACGGAATCGCGCAACGATTCGTACCTTGTATTATCAACGCAAAGTAAGGCTATCGTTAGGATAATGGTTGCTCTTGTATAGAAAAACAACAAACGTCGTTCTGACCGTAATGGTTAGAACGACGTTTTTCTATGTCTTGGATAATGGTTAGGACCCTTGGAAATGCTGGGGATAGCAATCGGGAAGCGGAATAATGGGGCTTTAAAAACCACGCCTGTTTTGATAAAATTTATATGTTGGTTTAAATATCCGGACGTAGCTCAATTGGTAGAGATCGGCCCGAAAGGGATGCTCGCTAAACAGCATGTATGCGGGTTCAAATCCTGCCGCCCGTTTGATTCATGATACTAAACTGGAGTTTAAACTGTTCGGAAATTCCGAATGGTTCAAACTGAGAACGGAAGAAAAGTTGCGAGGTATAGGTGAAATAATGGATGACATAAAAAAAGACCCCTTTGAAGAATACATAAAGAACCTACCCCCTACCAGAAAAGAAATGGGGCAGGCTTGGTCTGCTGCGATCGGGTTGCAGGATGTAGACGGATTAAAGCCGTCAAAATACCTTTACGAAACGGCAAAGAAAAATATCGAGGGCGAGATAACCATTGATGAAGCCGGAAAGCTAATAAAATCGTACTATGAGAGCAAAGAAGGCAGGAAAGAACCCGATTCTGAAGAGGCCGATAAAGTATCTCAGAGGATTGCAAAGCTTCTGTCTGAGAAAGCTTTTGTATTCTCTCCGGCACAGTATATTTCTATTCACCGAGAGCTGTTTCAGGGGATTTTCTCTCATGCGGGACAGTTGAGAGATTATAATATCACAAAAAGAGAGTGGGTACTGGACGGAGATACTGTTTCTTATGGCAGTGCTTATGATCTTCGTGAAACGCTGGATTATGATTTCTCGCAGGAGCGTCAGTTCCGATATAATGGATTGACCATGACAGAGACTATTCATCATCTTGCAGATTTTATATCCCGCTTATGGCAAATCCATGTGTTCGGCGAAGGTAATACTCGAACAACAGCGGTTTATTTTATAAAGTATTTGCGCCAATTGGGCTTTGACGTAGATAACGACATGTTCGCCGATCATTCGTGGTATTTCAGAAATGCTTTGGTTCGGGCTAATTACAACAACTTGCAAAAGGGTGTTTATGAGACGACGGAATACCTTGAGCGTTTCCTGCGCAATCTGCTCATGAATGAAAAGAACGAGCTTCATAACCGCGATATGCATATTAGCGGCCTACTGATCCAAGAACACAAGGCTGACCCGATAAATGACCCGATAAATGACCCGATAAAAAAGGTTGTTCTGACCGAGAGAGAGCAGCGGATCATCGACTTATTGCGTTCGAATAAGGGCTTGACCAGAGGTGATATTGCTGAAAATATCGGCTGCTCTGAGGCTACCGTGAAAAGAACAATACAGACTATGATCCAAAAGGGTTTACTTCGTAGGATAGGATCCAATAAGACTGGTGAATGGATAATTATAGGATGAATTGTAAGGATCGTTACAATGCTTGCCGGAGTTTGAGACCGATGAGGCCCATGATTACTTTGTTACAAGAATCTTTATTCATGAAGATTTTTATGACAATGGGGGTAGTGATGGGGGTAGTAATGGGGGTTGTACTACATCTAAAACCCCGCTGACCGAAGTACAGGGACAGCTTCCATCGCAATTTTTTCGGGATTTGTTTCGGGATTGATCCATTCGTTAATCTTGCTTTCAGGAAGAATGAGTGGCATTCGGTCATGGATCCGAGAAAGATCTTCTGTCGGCTCTTTTGTTAGAATAACAAAGGAAGGAAAGCCGTCCTCAATCCGGTAGAGACCGCATAACCAAGTAATAGTGCTTCCGACGGGCTGGATCGCACACTTCTTCCCGGTGTGAATCTTCCCGTCGAGTCCTTTGGTATGTTCCCATTCAATGTAATAGGACGCGGGAACAATGCACCGATGAGCTTTCCAAGCATCCCTAAAGGTAGGCTTCGTAGCAGCGGTTTCGATTCGTGCATTAAAGAGGTCATGCTTCTTGTCTCCGGTTGAGAATCCCCATTGCATCGGGAATGCGCTTCTTTCGCCTTTGGAGTTTGGCGCTATGACCGGAACGATGTCCGTAGGACGTACTTCACCGAAGGTTACAAGCGGTCTGCTATGGCATCTGCAGCGTTATTACACCAAAGGGCTAAGGGTACTCGATCACATCAATAACTGCCTGAACCGGAACACTGCGAAAGAAATCCTTTATAAAGCGGGACTTGACGATCTCGCGGCACATATACATGAGATAGACAGGCTTAATCTCCTCGCGGGCAGTCCGTCAGATCTTTATGAAGGAATTTCGATCAGAATCCTCAGAAATCTTAATTGCCCATACGGACCGCTTATGCTCTCGGATAAATCATCAAGAGACTATGTGAAGAAGCTCAACAGCGTATTTCCGAAAGTTTTCAGCGAAAAACTCAATGATGCACAATGTCGGTATCTGCATACATTGATGAAAGGCGATCTGACCATCGGAGAAACGGGCAGATTGTTTGAGGCCAGAAGAGCCGATTTGGCAAAAATGTGGACGATGTCGGTCTTTGATTTTTATATGTACAGGGAAAACCGGGACAGACAGATCCGCGAGCAGTGCCACATCTTTGGTGCGATCGATCCTATCTATGAAAGATACATAAAGAAGATGACGACACCCGAACACAAATATAATCTGCATCAGCGCGAATACTATCTGCTCGTAAAAAGAGAGGAATACGACAAAGCTATAAGGCGGGCCAACCGTAGAAGGGATTATACCTGGATGGAGCGCGGAGACGAGTATTATGTCCGATACCCGCAAACCATCAACGATTTCTGCCGCGAGGCAATATACATGCAGAACTGCCTCTTGACATATGTTGAGGCTATGATAAAAAATGACACAACGATCCTTTTTATGCGAAAAGCCGATGATGTCAACAAACCCTTCATCACAATCGAAATATATGACGGGGAACTGATGCAGGCTTATCATCGATTCAACAAGGACTGTACGAAAGAGGAAGCTGAATGGATCCGTGGGTACTGTGAGAGACATGGTATCAAAGCACGAAGATACATGTTTGATGCAGCGGTCGACGAGCTTTTCTAATGAGGTAAAATGTAGTCGGTTTTGGAAAGCAGGTACAGATATGACTTATGTAATGGGTGATATTCACGGAGAATATGACAGATTTATGGAGGTATTCCGACAGCTTGATTTTGATGAGACAGACACACTGTATGTACTCGGTGATATCCTTGACCGTGGACCGCATCCGATAAAAACGCTGCTTACGCTTATGGAAATGCCGAATGTTGTCTGCCTTGTCGGCAATCATGAGTTGATGGCGCTTGACGGCCTGAGATTCCTCAACACGGAGATAACTACTGAGTCGATTGAGGCCATAAGCCCGGAAATCCTTGGAAATCTCATAGACTGGAAGCGGAACGGAAGTGAAACAACAATCGAAGAGTTCCGTCGCCTT
>JAEEGJ010021877.1_pt1 | contig 13665 bp, 15 predicted proteins | sample 8958761 | NCBI WGS metagenome assembly JAEEGJ01 (sample SAMN16246546, study PRJNA631951) | gut metagenome | biome: gut microbiome; feature: rumen; material: RS-attached | host: Bos | place: Iran: Karaj | collected 2018-10 | reverse complement strand
ACGAGAGCTTGAGCACGCCCTCGTGCATGGTGTCGTAGTCGCCCTCGGCGACGGCGGAGATGCCCGTCCTGCCTATATAGGCGCCTATGCTCGTGCTGGAGTCGACGAGCGTGCGGACGGTGGCCGTCGTGCCCGTGACGGCGACGACCTGCCCCACGAGGCAGCCCGTCTCGGTCACGACGCAGTCATAGAGCTCTATGCCCGCGCGGGAGCCCCTGTTGATGACGAAGCTGGAGGACCAGGTCGAGGCGCTCCAGGAGGTTATGGAGGCCATCTCGAAATCGAGCTCCGGGCGCACCTCGCTGAGCTTCAGCAGCTGGCGCAGGAGGGCGTTTTCCTCGTTGGTGGATTCGCTCTTGCGCACCTCGTCCTGCATCTCGAGTATCTTCGCGCGCAGCTCCTCGTTTTCCTCGACGAGCCGGTCGTACTTGAACATATAGCCGTAGACGTGCTCGAGCTGGCGCACGACCCATGTCAGCGCCTTTTCGGCGGGGCCCGTCAGCGTGCGCACGGAGCCGTCGGCGACGTTCGCCCCGGAATCCATTATCAGCGCCGACACGAGGATGACCGCCAGCACGGCGACCAGCACTATCGCGACGCGAACGCCTTTTTTTCTGAAAAAGTTTTTCATGGCATCTCCCGAAGGACCTCTATCCCCGCCTCGGCCAGCAGCCTGCCGGTCAGGCAGAGGGGAAGTCCCATGACGTTGAAGAAATCTCCGTCTATCCTGTCTATGAAGAGGGCTCCGAGGCCCTGCGCCCCGTAGGCGCCGGCCTTGTCCATCGGCTCGCCCGTGGCGATGTAGGCCCTTATCTCTTCGTCCGTGAGCTCGCGGAAATATACGGCGGTGCGCTGGCAGGCGCGGAGCATCCTGCCGCCGAAGCTGACGGCGACGCCGGTATATACGTCGTGCCGCGCGCCGGAGAGCGCCCGCAGCATCGCGGCCGCCCCGGCTTCATCAGCGGGCTTGCCGAGGATGCGCCCGTCTGTGCAGACGACGGTGTCCGCAGCGAGGACGGGGAGCTCCGACTTGACGGAACGCGCCTTCGCCTCCGCGACGCCCGCTATCGCATCCTCTATGGGAAGCGAAAGATCGGGCTCCTCCTCGCTCGGCGCGGGGACGACCTCAAAATCAAGGCCGAGCATCTCGAGCAGCTGCCTGCGCCTCGGCGAGGCTGAGGCAAGAATGAAGCGCGGCGCCATCAATAGTATCTGCCCTTCGTGCGCGCGACGGGCTCGTACGGGCCGAGGCCGTAGTATCTGGCCGTGACGGCGACACATTCGCGCGCGTTTTCCGTCGTGAAGTTGAGCCTGCCGGCCCAGAGACCGAGATTGGCCCAGTCCTTCGCGCGGTCGGCGAGGAACATCTTGCTCCCGGAGAGCATCAGCGTCCGGCAGCCGGGCTGACGCAGGACGGGGTAGGAATTGCCGTGCGCATTGCGCATGTGCGAGGCGTTGTCGCAGGCACAGACGCCCGTGCCCGCCTTTATCAGGCAGGAGCCGGAATACATCAGCGGGAGCCTGCCGTAGACGATGAGCTCGGTATCGATGCACTTGCTCATGTCCTTTATATCACCGAGCTCGAGCTCGAAGCTCAGCCCCGCGGAGAGGATGCCGAGGTCCTTGGCTATCTTGAGGGTCTGGGAGTTATAGACGTTCGCCGAGAAGTCCGCGCGCACCTCGAAGCCCTTGAGCCGGAGGGGCAGCGCCTGCTGCAGCGAGCCTATGAGCACGCGCGTGACGTGTATCCCGCGCAGCTTCTCGAGCCCCTGCATGAGCATGTCCTCGTCCGTCGAGCGGATTATGGGCGGCAGCGCGGCGCAGATCTCCGTGACGCCGTTTTCCCAGAAGGGGGTTATGGCCGTGGGGGAGGCCAGCAGCTCCCCGACCGGGACGTAGAGCACCGTCGGCTTGAGCCCGGCCAGCTCCGGGGAGAGCTGGGTCGCGCGCTGGACGGAGACGGTTATCTCCGGGGCCTCTTTTCTTTCAAGGTACTGCGGGAGCGGCCTGTACTCCCCGCCCTTGACGGGCGGGCGCTCGGCGCGCTTCATATCGAGCGCCGCGAGGGCGCGGTTTTTCATCTCGCTGAGGTCGGCGGCGCTCATATAGAGCCCGTCGGCGATGCTGCTCTTGACGTCCTCGCAGAAATACGGCGTGCCGACGGTATTGAAGAGCACGCTGCGCAGCGACACCTCCGTCAGCTCGCGCATGCCGCTTTTCGTGGGGATGGGGCCGGAGACGACGATGCTGTTGCCGTCGCGGTCGGAGACGGCGAGCTGGGAGGGAGAGTTCGGCCGCATGACCCCGTAGAACGTGACGGGGATGCGCGGATGCTCCATGCCCATGTAGTCGGCGCGGACGGCGGCGCTGAGCTTTCCCTTGGAGGGCCTTGCCCAGCCGTAGAGGGAGGAGTCGTTCTTCCCCTCGTAGTATCCGTCGGATTCGCCCGCGGTCGGGAACGCCTCGCGCAGCACGTCGAGGTCCTTTTCCGGGGGCGCCTTGTCCGCCTTTATCGCGCGGGAGACGAGATCGGAGAGCAGGGCCGTGTATTCGGGCCGGCTCTCGCGTCCGTCGGTCAGGACGGAGGCGACGCCGAGCTCGGCAAGACGCGGCAGATGGCTCAGCAGCGAGCAGGTCTTCATGCTCAGCTGGTGCTCGCCGGAGCGCACGCCGAAGCCGTAGGCGTTCTGGCAGACGCGCTCGCAGGTGTGTATGTTGGCCGAGCGGCGGCCCGTCAGCGAGGCCAGCCAGCAGAGACCGGAGGAGGCGGCGCACATCTCGCCGTATACGTAGACCGTGCAGGGGACGGGGGAGGCGGCGCATATCTCGCCTATCTCGGCCTCGGTGAGCTCGGGGGCGAGGGTTATCCCCTGCGCTCCGAGGGAGGCCAGCAGCTTTGCGCCGGCTATATCGTGGACGGCGTTTTTAAGCCCCGTGAGGCATTTGAGCATGGGTACCGACTGCCCGAGCGCGCGCAGCAGCCCGGGGTCGGAGACGAGGACCTCGTCCGCGCCGAGCTCGTAGGCGCGCGAAATGAGCGCGACGGAGCCGGCCATGCCGTCGTCACGGACGTAGTACTCGTGGGAGCATATAAATCTGACTCCGCGCAGCCGGCAGAATTCCGCCGCGGCAGAGAACTGGTCCTCGGTGAGAAAGCCCGGCCTTATGAAGCCGGAGGCGTCCAGGCGCGCGATGACGCCGTCCGCCCCGTTCTGCACCGCAGCCCGAACCGCTTCGGGAGATCCGACCGGCATGATCAGTTCCATTGAGTCGTTCACCTCGCTGAGAGTATAATAAGCAATATATTATATCACGGTATTATTGAAAGGTAAATAATAAAAAGTTTTTTTGATTTTGGGGCTTTATAAGGCGCGGATTTGCTGATATACTGTAGAAACCGAATCGGAAAGAAAGGAGCGGCGGCGCATTTTGGAAACCATCATCCCCTCCGCGGACGCGGTATACATCAATGCCGAAGCGGCGGAAAAGCTGCTTTTGTCGGGCAGCGGCGACGCGGCGCTGCTCTACATATCCATTCTCAAAAACCACGGCGCCTTCGACAGGGCCGAGGCCGAAAAGCTCCCGCTTTCCGGCGGGGTCGACGCCGCGCTGGACAAGCTTCGCGAGCTCGGGCTCGTCAAGGGCAGGCCCTCCCGCGAGAGGGAGCAGCCGCCCCGCGTCAGCGTGGACGAGATATACGACAGCGCCAAGTCCGGCAGCGGCTTTGCCGAGCTCGTTCCGGAGCTTGAGAGCATACTCGGAAAGCCGCTCTCGCCCGCCGAGCTGCAGACCTTCTTCTGCGCCTTCGACTATCTGCGCCTGCCGCCGGAGGTCATCCTCGTCCTGACGCGCCACTGCGTCGAGGACGCCGCCCGCAGGCTCGGCCGCGGCAGGCTGCCGAGCGCGCGCAGCATTGAGCGCGAGGCCTTCCGCTGGGCGGACGACGAGGTATTCACTCTTGAGGCCGCCGAGGAGAGGCTCAGGCGCGCAGAGGCCGTCCGCACGGGTGTCGGCAGGCTCGCCGCCGCGCTGCGCCTGGGCGACAGGAAGCTCGGAAAGAGCGAGGAGAACTATCTCGCCGCGTGGGCGGAGATGGGCTTCGAGCCGGAGACAGTGCTGGAGGCTTACGACAAGACCGTCCTTAAAAAGGGCTCGCTCAACTGGCCGTATATGAATTCCATCCTCAGGAGCTGGCACGAAAAGGGCATCAGGACGCCCGAGGACGTGGAAAAGCTCGATTCCAGAAGGTCCGCCGACGGGGCGGGCGACGACGCCGACATGAAAAAGCTTCTCAAAAAGCTCGCCGGAGGCGGGGAGGAACGCAGATGAAGACCATGGACGGAAAGCAGGTTGCGCGCGCCGCGGAAAGCCTCAGGCAGAGGGCAGCGCGCCGCGAGGCGGAGCAGCTGCGCCGCCGCGCCGCCGTATACGCAAAGCTTCCCCGCGTCGCGGAAATAGACAGACTTCTATCCCGCAACGTCGTCGAGGCCGCCTCGGCCGCGTTCAGGACGGGGGAGGACGTCGAGCTCGCGATAAAGTCCATAGCCGGCCGCAATCTCGACCTTCAGGCCGAGCGCGCCGAGCTTCTGGCGGAGGCGGGCTTCGCGCCCGACGCCGCGGATATATTGCCCTACTGCGCCAAATGCGGCGATACGGGCTTCGTCGGCGGGAAGATGTGCTCCTGCCTGGAGGAGCTCGTGCGCGAAGAGCAGAGAAAGGAGCTCTCCCAGCTTCTGAAGCTCGGCGAGGAGACCTTCGACAGCTTCGATCCCGACTGGTACGGCCCGGAGGGCTCGCCCGACCGCGTGCATATGGAGATGGTCTACGAGCTCTGCCTGCAGTACGCGCGCCGCTTCGGCAGCGCCGGCAGCAGCCTCTTTTTTACCGGAGGCCCCGGCCTCGGCAAGACCTTCCTTTCGACCTGCATCGCCCGCGAGGTCTCCGAAAAGGGCTGGTCCGTGGTCTATGATACGGCCATCAGCGTCTTCGAGCGCTTTGAAAAGCGCAAGTTCGCCCGCGAGCAGGACGAGGACGCCGACGCGGACGTCGACAGATACATGGAATGCGACCTGCTCATCCTCGACGATCTGGGCACGGAGATGACCACGGCCTTCACCCAGAGCGTGCTCTACGACCTCATCAATACGCGCATGCTCCGCGGCAGACGCATGATAATAAGCTCCAATCTCTCCCCGGAGGACATGCGCCGCCGCTATACCGGGCAGATATGCTCGCGTCTGGACGGTGAGTTCACGGTCGTGCGCTTCAAGGGGCGCGACATCCGCCGCCTAAAACGCGAAAGAGATTGACAATCTCCGCGCAAGCGAGTATTATTCACTCAACAAGTAAAAGGGGGCGCCGAAAGGCTGAGACGCGCAAGCGGACCCCGGAACCTGATCCCGGTAATGCGGGCGTAGGAACGTTTCGTCTTATGGCGCATTATCGTCCGATCGCGGCGGTAACGCGCCTATTTTCTTTTCGGAGGGAAAGACAATGAAAAAAAGCAATCTCGCAGCTCTGACCGAGGGCGCCGTGTGCGTCGCGCTGGCGTTTATCCTCGGCTTCGTCAAGATCCCGACCGGCGGCTTCGGCGGCAGCATCAGCTTCGTCATGGTCCCGCTCATCGTGTTCGCGCTGCGCCGCGGGGGTGTCTGGGGCCTCGGAGCGGGCCTCGTCTACGGCTTAGTCGACTTCTTCGAGGGCGGCGGCTTCTCGATAACGTGGCAGTCCATGCTGCTGGACTACGTCGTCGCCTATATGCTGGTCGGTCTGGCCGGATTTTTCCCGCGCAAGCCCGTCCTCGGCGCTCTCGTCGGCTGCCTCGCGAGGTACGTATGCCTCGTCTTCAGCGGCGTTTTCATCTGGGGAGAATATATGGGCGACCTCGAATTTTACGGCTTGACGCTGCCCATGACAAGGGTCTGGGTCTACTCGCTGGTCTATAACGCGCAGTACATGGTCCCGGCCATCATAATCACGCTCATCGTCATCGCGATATTCGCCGCGAGGACGTCTCTCGTGAAAAATCAGAGGCTCGGCGGGAAAAAGAGTTGACATCGAGCGCCTATATAATGTAAAATACAAAAACGCGGCACATGCCGGGTCTATATACCTGTGCGCCGCGAACTCACGACCAACTACTGCGGCTTTGCCGCTGTTGAGTATCATCACAGGAGGTGCCACCAATGCTCAGAACCTACCAGCCCAAGAAGAGACAGCGCTCCAAGGAGCACGGCTTCCGCAAGAGAATGTCCACCAAGAACGGCCGCAAGGTGCTTGCCAGACGCAGGTCCAAGGGCCGCGCAAGACTCACCTGGTAAAAAGGCTCGGGTGTTTTTCCGTGATGTTTTCCCAGTCCCTGAAAAGGAACAGTGATTTCAGAAGGGCCTATTCGCGCGGAAGGAGCGCGGCGGGGCGCTATGTCGCCGTATATTGCCGCCGCAACGGCTCCCCCGGCAACAGGCTCGGGATAACCGTGGGCACGAAGGTCGGGAAGGCCGTCGTGCGCAATTCGATCCGCCGCCGCCTCCGCGAGGCCTACAGGCTCGCCGAGGGCGGGTTCCTCCGGGGCTGGGATATCGTTATCGTGGCGCGCGGCAGAGCCGCCGGCGCCGACTATCGGACGCTGAGGGACGATATGTTCCTCTGCGCGAAAGCATTGGGATTGATGCGGGAGGCAACATGAAAAAGCTGCTTACCCGCCTCGTGCTGTTTTATCGGAAAAACATCTCGCCGCTCAGGCCTCCGTGCTGCCGGTTCATACCGACCTGCTCGGAGTACGCGCTGGAGGCATTGGAAAAGTACGGCGCGCTCAAGGGCTCCTGGCTCGCGCTGCGCCGCCTGCTCAAATGCCATCCGTTCCATAAGGGCGGGTACGATCCCGTCCCCTGAGGCCGGAGGAACCGGCCGCAAATCAGCGAAAGGAATATTGAATGGACTTTATTTACGTCCCGTTCAGCTGGCTGCTGATGACGCTGTACAGCTTCGTCCGCAACTACGGCATAGCGATCATCCTCTTCGCGCTCATAGTCAAGCTCATCCTTCTGCCCTTCTCCATGAAGAGCAAGAAGAGCATGATGAAGTCGACCCGCTTCCAGCCCCGCATGAAGGAGCTCGAGAAAAAATACGGCGACGACAAGCGCAAGATGAACGAGGAGATGGCCAAGCTCTATAAAGAGGAGGGCATCAAGCCTCTCAGCGGATGCTTCTGGTCGCTCATTCCGTTCCCCATACTGATCATCCTGTACAGCTGCATAAGGCTGCCCTTTACGAGGCTGATGAGATTCACGGCCGAGCAGTGGGAGTACTTCAAGGGCACTATCTTCCCCGCGCTCGGACTCGGCTTCGAGAGCACGTCAAGAGCCGGCTATGAGCAGATCGTTTACGCGAACATCCTGCATAACAACTATGACGCCGTTACCAACTACGTCAGCGAGCATTCCCAGACGATAACCGACGCGGTCGGCAAGCTCCCCGCACTCAAGGATATCGACTTCAGCTTCCTCGGCCTGAACCTCGGCGACACGCCGAACTGGAAGTTCTTCCTGTCCATGGACAGCTGGGCTCCCAAGGACGCGTGGCCCGTCGTCGGGCTGTTCCTCATCCCGATAGTCTCCGCCGTCCTGGCATGGCTGAGCATGAAGATATCCAGCAAGATGAGCCCCACGGCCGACGCGGCCGCGGGCGGCACCGGCAAGACCATGCAGCTGCTGATGCCGATCATGTCCCTCTGGATAGGCTTCGTCATGCCCGCCTGCATGGGCATATACTGGATCGCCGGCAGCGTCTTCTCCATCATCCAGGAGGTCTTCCTGACCAGGTACTATACGAAGGTGCTAAATAAGGAGGACGCCGAGAAGCTCGCCCGCCAGAAGGAGAGGGAGGCCGAGCTTGAGGCCAAGCGCGCCGAGACGGAGAGGCTCCGCGCCGAAAACGCGACCAAGGTCAATCCGAACACGTCCCGCCGCAAGCTCCAGAAGGCCGATAAGCAGGAGAGCATCCAGAAGGCCGCCGACTGGGCCGCCGCGCAGCAGCCGGAGCAGGTCAAGCCGCTTCGGGGCGGGGATTCCCGCGTCGACGACAGGCCCTTCGCCAGAGGCCGCGCCTACGTCGCCGCCCGCTATGAGGGCGCGTCCGAGGCCGCCGAAGAGGCTGCGTCCGAGGCCGTTTCCGAGGCCGCCGAAGAGGCGGTGCAGGTCGTCGAGGGCTCCTTCGAGATCGCCGACGAGGCCGTCGAAGCCGCCGAGGAGAAGCTCCCTGAGATCGCTGACGCCATAGAGTCCGGCGATGACGCCGGCATTGGCGAATAAGTGGAGAGTGTAAAAAGAATGATTAAGAGTATAGAAACGACCGGCAAGACGGAAGACGAAGCCATAGCCGCCGCCCTTGCCGAGCTCGGAAAAGACAGGGACGAGGTCTCCGTCGAGATACTCGAACGGAGCAAGCAGGGCTTCCTCGGCATCGGGTCGACGCCTGCCCGCGTCCGTGTCAGCTATGAGATCATCGAGTCCGTCGTCGAAAAGACGGAGAATTTCCTGCGCGGCCTTCTCGAGCGCATGGGCGCCGAGGCCGAGCCCCACGTCGAGCTGCTTGAAAACGGCGACCTCGCCGTCAACCTCACCGGAGACAAGCTCGGCATGCTCATAGGCCGCCGCGGCGAGATGCTCGACGCCATCCAGCACATCACCGGCTACGTCATCAACCGCGGAAGCTCCAAGCGCCGCCACATCTCCGTGGACGCCGAGGAGTACCGCGCCAAGCGCGAGGAGGCGCTGGGCGCCCTCGCGAGGAAGATGGCCGCCAAGGTCGTCAAGTATCACCGCAACATGACCCTCGAGCCCATGAACAGCTACGAGAGGCATGTCATCCACACCGCCCTCCAGGATTACGAGGGCGTAAGCACGTTTTCCACGGGCTCCGAGCCCAACAGACGCGTAGTCGTCGCCTACGGGCGCTCCGTCAGGTCGGAGCAGAGGCGCGAGCCGCGCGATTGACCGAAAGGACTTAGTTAGATCATGGTTTATGATAAGCTCAAGGATCTGATCCTCTCTCAGTTCGGTATCGACGAGGACCAGCTCACGCCGGATACCGACATCGTCGAGGACCTCGGAGCCGATTCGCTCGACGTCATGGAGATGCTCATGGCCCTCGAAGAGGAGTACGGCATCCTCGTCGTCGACGACGACGTAAGCGAGCTCAGAACGATGCGCGAGATCGCCGAGTTCGTCGAGAACAAGATCAACTCGAAGTGATTTAATAACGCGAAAGACGGCGGAGATCCTCCGCCGTCTTTTGTTATGGGGAAAAGCCGGCCTTCAGAGGCTGCGGCAGCCCCGCGCGGCAGCGCCGTACGTCAGGCGCGGCCGCGGGAAAATGAGCGAATGACGCAAAAAAGCAGCTGCCAGATGCAGCTGCTTTTTTGCTTGAAAAAGACCTGTCCTGCCTGAACGGAAGATCAGTCGGCGCCTCTCTGCAGTATCTCGTCGCGGATGCCCATGACGGCCTCGTTGAAGAGGCGGGCGTCCATGAGCTTCAGATCGGGCGATACGATAGGACGGAAGTCCATCTTTCCGAGGACGTCCTTCTCCAGATCCACGCCCGGAGCGATCTCGACGAGCTCGAGCCCGCCCTTGACGAGACGGAACACGGCGCGCTCGGTTATGTACATGACCTCCTGGCCTATCTCTCTGGCGTAGTCCGCGGAGAAGGTGACCTGCTGGACCTTCTTGACGAACTTCACGTCGCCGTCGGACTTGATGTTCAGGCCGCTGCCGGTGATCTCGATGTCCGCCACGAGGCCCTTTTCCTTGTTGTTTACCGTGAACGAGCCCATCAGATAGACCTTTTTGGTGTTCTGGGAGATATCGATGTAGCCGCCGGCGCCTATGCAGCGTCCGCCGAAATAGGAGACGTTGACGTTGCCGCTCTCGTCGATCTCGGCGCCGCCGAGGAAGCACATGTCAAGCATGCCGCCGTCATACATGTCGATGGTGTCGGTCTGGCTGAACATGCATTCCGCGTTGGCTACGCCGGGGAAGCTGAGGCCCTCCTGGACCTGTCCGCCCATCGGGCCGGACTCGACGGAGCAGGTGACTCCGTCGGAGACGCCCTCCTCGACGGCGACGCTCCCTATGCCGGACGGCATGCCGGAGCCGAGGTTTATGATTATGCCGGGGCGCAGCTCCATGGCGGCGCGGCGGGCGATGACCTTGCGTATGCTCATGGGAAGGACCTTGGTGGCGCCTCCGGCCAGCTTCTGCTCGCCGGAGAGCTCAGGACGATACTTCGTCGTGGCGTAGCACTGGCGGCTGTTCATCGGATCCTTCGCGACGACTATGTAGTCGACGAGCTTGTTGTGGATGCGGATGTCGCGCGTGCGCAGGCTGTTGCGGGGCACGACGGACTCGACCTGGGCGATGACGATCCCGCCTCCGTTGTGAGCGGCGACGGCGGCCTCGAGCTCGGTGCCGATGTAGCCCTCGTGGCTCATGGAGAGGTTTCCGTCCTCGTCGGCGAAGGTCGCGCGGATGAAGCAGACGTTGGACGGGGGAGCCTTATACAGCAGGTACTCCTCGCCGTCGACGTTGATGAGCTCGACGACCTTGCCCATCTTTCGGGCGGAGGGGTTGAAGGCGCAGCCCTCGTTGCGGGGGTCTGCGAAGGTGTGCAGGCCGACCTTGGTCAGAAGGCCGGGACGCCGCGCCGCGGCGCAGCGGATGAGGTTGCACATGACGCCCATCGGGGGCATGTAGCAGGGGATCTTATCCTCGTCGACCATATAGGCGAGAGCGTGCGCGTCGGTAAGGTTGCCGACCCAGAGGCGGCCTATGAGGCCCTCCGCGCGCAGCTTGTTCGCGCCGAGATTGAAGCCCTTGTAGGGCTCGAGGCTGTCGGTCTTGTCGCCGGGAACTATGCCGCAGACGAAGGTGATGTTTTTCGGGTGTCCCTCGCGCTCATAGCGCTCGGCAAGTCCCGAATAGAGCTCCTCGGGGCTTCCGAGGGAGCCGAATCCGCCGCTGACGACGCAGGCGCCGTCGCCGATGTGGGACATGGCCTCTTCGAGGGAAACGAATTTAGACATATCGGACTTTCCTTTCAAAACGGTGATTCAGGAAAACGCCCGGCGGCCGGCATGGGCCGCCGGGCGTTCCCGCGCCGGGGGACCGGCGGATCATCTGTAGGTGGATTCCTCGCCGTAGCGCTCCGTCATAACTATGGAGCAATGGAAGATGGGCCTCGTGACCTTGAGGATGCGCATCGGGTTGTGGCGCAGTCCGGCGGGCACGAAGATCATTGTGGACTTGGTCAGCAGATGGGGCTCTCCCTCGATGGAGAACTCGATCTCGCCGCCGAGGTCGTAGGGATTCTGCTCGTCGCCCGAGAAGAAGCAGACCAGCTCGCTGGTATCGTCGTGCTTATGCTCGGTGAAGATGGGGTCGCGCTCGGGAACGGCGGTGTACCAGGCGGTGTTCATCTGGAACGCGCCGGGGACGACTGTGCCGTCCATCCAGAGTATGCGGTGGGCGAATTTGTCGTAGATCTTCTTGAACTCGGGATCCATGCCCGGGCCGGGGCTGCACTGCACGAAATACTTGCCGTACTCGCCGCCGTTATTGTTGTCGTATGCCATCAGTTCAGATCCTTTCTCCGGCCTTATTTGCAGGGCTCGGTCGGGAACTCCCAGTTGATGAAGCGCCAGTAGGGGGCGTTGACCTTCTTCTGGTACTCGACCATGTCCACGCCGTTCCAGTCATAAAAACCGCGCTTGGTCGGGGATTTGGCGCCCCAGGCGTCCTCGCTCTCGGCCTTCTCGCGGATGGCTGCGGGAGCGCTCTCATAGCGCGGGAGGATGGGGAATACGCTGTTGCAGGTGGTGATGTTGAGCTTGTAGCCGCCGTTGTCGAAGTGGTCGAAGATGCCTATCGAGCTGTAGCGGGGGCAAAAGCTGTAGTTGAGGCAGTTGTCGATGTCCTTGGGATCGCAGACGCCGTCTTCGACGAGCTTGAGGGCGGCCGCCCACAGCGCGAACTGCAGGTAGTTGCCTATGAAGCCGGGATTGGGCTTCTTGAGCGTCGAGGGCTTGCGGTCGAGGGCGGCAAGGACCTCCTTGGCGTAATCGAGCACGCCGTCGGCCGTCTTGGAGGATGCGCACAGCTCGAAATACGGGACCATGTGCACCGGGAAGAACGGGTGCGTGACGATGACGCGGTCGGCGTACTTGTCGGCGGCGCCGGCGAGCACGTCGGGAAGGATGGAGGAGGAGCAGGATCCGATGAGCTTGACGTTCGGGCAGCAGCGCTCGATCTCTGCGTAGCAGGCCTTCTTGGCGTTGATGTCCTCGGTGACGGCCTCGAAGATGACTTCGCACTCGGCCATGTCCTCGTATTTGGTGACGAACTTGAGATAGGTCGCGCAGACGTCAGCCTGCTCGCGGGTCATGATGCCCTGGGCTATCAGCTCGTCGTACATCTTGTCAAAATCGGCCTTGTAGACGGGGATCTTGGCGGGATTGCGCACGTAGCATATCGTCTTCATGCCGTGGCTCGTGCTGAGGACGGCGGTGCTGTTGCCGATCATGCCCATGCCGACGATGCCAATCACGTATTTTTTCATGTGACGGTCTCCTTTTTCAGGGGATTCAGATGTTGCCTCTGACGTGAGCGGTGTCCTTCAGGCGGGAGATGCCGAGCAGGTCGCGGGCCTCGTCGGGCGTGGCGACTTCCATGTCGAGCTCGTGGATGATGCGCACGATGCGCTCGACGAGCTGGGCGTTGCTCTTGGCGGGCTGATGATAGCTGTAGTTGATGTTGTCCTCCATGCCGGTGCGGATGCCGGTGCCGCGGAGCATGGCGTAGACGGTGCCGTGCAGCTGGGTCGCGCCGATGGCCATGGTGGTGACGTCGATGGGCTTCTTGACGCCGGCGGCGGCGGCGCAGGACAGAGCGAGGTCATACATATAGTCGATGTTCTGCTGCGTGCAGGAGATGGCGCCCTGGGACACCTTGTCCATGCCCATGACCAGCGTCAGGGAGACGGGATCGGGAAGAACGCCGGCGGGATAGAGATACTTGAAGACGTCCTCGATGGCGGTGGGGTCGAAGACCTCGATCTCGGCCTTGATGCCCATGTCCTTTATGCGCTGCGCGGTCTTGATGAGCCACTTGCGGGTCCACATGTAGATGAACTCGAGGTCGCCCCAGGTCGTGGTCATCAGGGAGCAGTCGAGAGAGCACATCTCGGGCCAGCAGTTGGGATCCTTCATGTCGAGCACGCCGAGTCCGTCGTCGGTCTGGGCGTTGTCGCGGGTGGCGGGGGCGGAGGAGTTCTGGATGATGATGCCGTGGGTGCCGCACTTGGCGCGGATGCCGCTGTTGATCTCGGCGAAGATCTCGCCGTCGTTGCAGCTCTTGCCCTGCTTGTTGCGGGCGTGGACGTGGACGATGGAAGCGCCGGCGTTGTAGCAGTCATACGCGGAGGCGATGATCTCGTCGGGCTGCTCGGGGAGGTTCGGGTTCTGGTCCTTGCCCTGGAAGTTACCGGTCTGCGCAACAGTCAGGACAACTTTTCTTTTCTCGTAAGCCATTGTATTTACCTTCCTTTTCAAAATGATTTTCAAGATAATTAGTGTTCCGCTACGGCAGATCACACCATAGCCTTACAAATTAT
>JAEEGJ010021875.1_pt1 | contig 13667 bp, 9 predicted proteins | sample 8958761 | NCBI WGS metagenome assembly JAEEGJ01 (sample SAMN16246546, study PRJNA631951) | gut metagenome | biome: gut microbiome; feature: rumen; material: RS-attached | host: Bos | place: Iran: Karaj | collected 2018-10 | reverse complement strand
GATCGTCTTTTGCTTTGATATATCTATCATGGGCAGACTTGAAGGACGATGCCTCAACGCCGTTTGGCTCACCCATGTCAGCTTTACTATTAATCATGTGCTTCAAATGCCGCATGTTTGCCTCTTCGCGGGCCATGTCAAGTTTTGCTTTAGAGATTTTACGGTTGATTTCCTCACGTGTGTACCCCCTCTGCTCCCCGGAATCAAGATGATTATCACCTCCACCGTGTTCAGTGGCAACTTCGTGCGCTACGACTTCTTGGTAAAGAATCTGTCCAGCATCTTCATGAAGATAGACAGAGAGACGTTCCATAATATTATCAGCAGTAGCGGGAATACCGTGGCTCTTCAAGTCTTCACCAATCCGCCTTCCTACATCTATATAATGCAATCTAAGCTGACCATCGGGATGTGTCGGAGAGGCTTCGGTATCACTCAGTGTTGCCTTAACCGTCTCCAAATCCAATCCTTCCACAGCAGCCCTTGCTCCCATAAACGCATCGCAGGACAACTCAGTCTGCCAACTTGTCAAGCAATGCGTACTGCTCAAATTCTGAAGCAAGCAATGGGCGGCTTCGTGGGTGCAAATCAATGACAAGGTCTTCTCGTCATGAACACCCATGTCCAGCAATTGTTGGCGATTAAAGCCCAAGACATCATCATTCAATGTGGTGGGGTCGTTTACATACACACCCGTCAACTTTGCCCCCTGAATGTCCAGGTCATTCATGTGAAGGAAATCACAGGCATCATGCACCGCGTTCTCCACCACGTCATCAGACAAGCCATACTCATGGAACGTCTGATGGAAGTGAGACAGTGTGCGGGTAAATACATTGTCCGACAGATGAAAGTTTGGACTTTGAGGTCCAAACGAGGGATGGTAAACAGAAGGGTCAAAATGTGCGTCCATATCTTTTCAAATTTATTTATCGTTGTTCGTTACTTGCTATGCAACCTGTGCATTTGTTTTATTGGGGAAGAGCATGTCTATATAGTTACTTACCACAGCCTTCATCATCTCACGGAGATCATCCAATTTGGCATCGATATTCCCTGTTGCTTCATCTGAGAGACTGTCATAAATGATGTCTTCTTGCCAAAAACGGTACTCAATCCAACCTTTAAGGTATGCATTGCAGTACTCATATAGCCTGTTCTCAATACTTTCCTTCATGTAGTTCTCCTTCCAGAACTCATGGTTGACAGATATCATCCCATTTTTTGCATAGGCATGAACGGAATCTCTTGCAGAAGATAGTATCAGGGTTGTGTCATTCTCCGTCATGCTGTCGCCATCTGCATCAACGACTCCCAGCAGCTTGTCGTGCTGTAGTTCACTCCATGTTGTATGGAGACTGTTATTGGCTAGGCTCTCTACAAAGAGATTTGTTCTATGGTCTAACTCAGCAAGAATAGTTTCTATCGTTTCATCGAAGAATGCTTTCATCGGTTCTATGAGCTTTGGTCTGCACCAGTTACGACGGTCTGTATCGCTGTCTGTTTCCGTCCTACACATACTTATCACTTCATCACATTTTCCCTTGCATTTGGTGGCAAAGATTGCACATGGCATGTCAACCAGCTCATTCTGTAGAACAACACCCTTTGCTTCATCAGCTGACTTGCAGCTGTAAACGTCTGCGTATCTTCCTTGGCTGTCCTTGTTCAGTTTCACCAGCGACACCCCACATCGCATGTTGTGATACGCCTCTGGTTTCAGAGCAATAGCTTTCTGATTGTCCTTGCAGAAAGAGAGGAAAGTCAATAGCTTTTCAGTATCATAGACGGGCGTGTTGTTTCGCAAGTCTGTCAAAAGATTCTTCCCGTAGAAAGCTCTCAATACGATTTCAAATGCCTCATGCTTCCCTCCAAAATCGTCTATCAACAAACAATAGGTCTGGACTGTATTCAGATTTGCCACAACATTGACATGTCCATTTCCCAGACTACTCCTCAGCATTTCCACATACTGTGTATATACAAGAGCACGGCTATCTTCATCTATCTCGATATGGCTTTTCAGGATGGAAGGGAACTGTGGAACGACACCATATTTCAACCACATATATTGGTCATCCAGAAAGCCCACCATGCTCTCTATCAGGTCTGCAAGTTCCTTCACGTATTCGGGCACACTTTCCCTGTCATATTCTTCCTCTCGCCTGTAATGGTGGCAACAGTCTTTCAGAGAAAGGCATATGCCTCTCTTATAACTGGTGTTGGGGTCAACTCCTTCCACACACCAATGTGTGATCTCTGTCTGAAGTCCATCGTTTGTAATGATTGGAGAGAGGACAATAGTTGGGGTGTTAATAACCTTGGCTCGTATATTGGCACACATAGCACTATCAGCCTGATTGTACTCATCCTTCCAGGCATCTTGCAAGAAGATGACAGGATGAGACCCGGTTGTTTTCCAGTACGTGGAAAAGCGGATGGCCAATTCATCTTCTACCTGCTTCCAAATCATAGTCTGAAAGTTTCGGTCGCGGCAAGGACCAAACACAACATTGACTGGGACTATATTACCAACTGCGTTTGCATCATTGAAGAGATTATCATTCCTCATCACCAAAGGATGCACAGCAAGAGGCCACCTGTCTAATGCCGCAATATAAGCAATACTGCGGAGATTCTCTTGATGCTGTTCTTGAAGAATGTCCAATTGGTTCTGTCGCTCTTCTGCCATGACCACATGCCTTATAGCCAGCATCTCTTCAAACAAACGCTTGGTCTCTTCAAGATTCTGAGTCAGTGCGGCACGCTGGAACGCCTCCTGTGCCTCACGTATCTTCTTGGCATTTGCCTCGTTGCTCCAGGAGTTGTATGCCTGAATGCCAAACGAGATTCCTCCTATGATAGTTCCTGTTATAATCATGATTTTATCGTTTCTTGCAGTTCATTCATTTCCTTGTCTTCCAGCAGAAGCATGTCACTTGTGTCCTTGGTCGTAGCAATCAGTGATTGGTATTTTCCACATACCAAGTTCCATACATATTCATCCTTCTGCAGCTCATCCTTCACCTTATACAAGGATTCCGGTGTTGACTGGCAGAGCAAAATCCTGTAGCAGTCATCTATATATGCCGTGGCCGCCATCAACAAGCGATACTGCCTTTTGGGTTCAACCTCTATTTCTGCTATTGGAATCCTAAAGGTCTTGTCGAAGGCCATGTTGGTCAATCCCAACTGATAACCCCATGTGGCTGTTTCAAGCGACAGGTTGCTACCCCGTTGTATCGGGTAAAGGACAATCGATGGAATGCCCTGCATGATATAATGCAAGTTCATTGTGTCAGCCATAGTACTCACACAGTCACTTTCCCATGTCTGCAGCCATAGACAGTCAACATTAAGTCCATACATTTGAACATATTCGTTCTTGAAGTAATCACAGAAAGCCGCATAGCTTCCCTTGCGGTTCATCCCCCTCGCTACCCTTGGTGTCCGGGCAATCATGAGTTTCATCTTAACTACGCCCTTCTCATCCTCGTCCAGATTCTGCATTTCGGTCAAGACAGCCTCGATGTTTGGACGGTAATGCGGAAGCCAGGTGGATTCACAGAACTTACGGAATTCCTCCTCCTGTTGCCGGTTCATGTACGACTGACGGGCACACTCTCTTTGGAACGCCATGCCGCTTTCGTGACATTCACGGATGAAATTTAGTTCTGCCTGTCCTTTCTTACGAGAGAAAGCCAATCTCATATCATTCATCTCCTGCTGGAGTGAGATGGAGTGCTCGTTCTGTTCCCTCCCCAGCTTCCTTGCTCGAAAACCGGAAAGCAACATACCCGCCATCTGCCCAGCAAAGTAACCAGAGATAACTGTCTCCCCAGCTCCAAACCCTGCCTGCGCACTACCTGCACTATATCCCAACTGTGTCATATCTTAGTATCTCCTTTAATTTATCTTTCTGTCATGTTAATCCTGGCCATGGCTTATACAATCAGAAACCTAATAGTATAATGACACTTATATTACCAGAGGATTGATTCGAATCGGCAGATAAACCCCACACGAAATCAAAATCATCACGTCTCTCCGAGAACACTTCTGATACAGACATCATATCGTCCATATTCAACTCGCTGCCCGTTGACTGCTTTATCACCAGCAAGGCACGTTTACTCGTTTGGTTGTGATTGCTTTCAATCTGGGTAACAGCATTCTCAATCATTCTTCTTAATTCAGAAGGAGACCCCATTGACTTTGTGCCATCAATAAAGGCACTCCTCTGTATTAAGTTCCTAACATCCTTCTCGTCAACATTAATAAACCCTGACGATTTAAGGATTTCTTCTGAAATCAGTTTGTCAAGCTTTTCTTTGTCCATTTCTACAGATTTAAATTCTTTGTTAAAGCGTAACCGACAAATCTCATTTACCACCATACTTCTTGGCTTTCTCACCTGCCTCGTCAGCCCATTGCTGTAGTTTGTTTCTTACGTTTCTGTCGCGGGCAATCTCTTTTAATGCATACCCACCAGCAATAACTCCAAGTACAATTTCTGTTACCATAACATTAATATTTTTGAAAATAAACTTCCAAGAATATTACCCATGTTGTCACTAATCGCCCCCACATAGATATTCTTGTTTTATTTTAAATTAGTAATAAACCTTTTGATGAATTCTACCACTACCTTGACATTTTGCACAATATTGTATCTGGGTCTGATACTGTGTTTGATAGCATTGATAATACGGATTCCAAACAGTTACCGGTACAGTAACCTGAACTTTACCAGATCCTGAACACCAATCACAAGTTATAGTAACCACATGAGGCCGAACCCTATGCTCGGATTTTTCAAGAGCTTTCTTTTCAATTCTCTCTTCAACCCAGACCCATGCTTTTTTAGCAGAATCCCAAACCTTTTTTCTTGCATTTTGAGCTTCAACATTAGTTGCAAAAGAAAGCATAAACATAGCAACAATGACAAATAAAAAGTTACTTGATTTCATAATTGTAATAGTTTTAATTTTACTCCGACAACCGTTAGCTTCGTGCTGACCACTTTGCCTTTGTTTCTGGGAGCAAAATTACACATAATATTAACAACCTCCAATAGCATACACATACCTTACACGAAAAAACTATATAATATTCGTGTAAGGCATGTAAACTTATGTAAGTTTTATGTAACCATTGCACAAAGAAGCGACCTTATGTGCAATGCCAAAGAAGCACTATAGTTCTATCCAAACTTGATGCTCTAACATAGGAACACGGTCTATAGTAATGTCTTCTGCCTTTAGTGGAACGGAATAGTGCTTCTTGTCTTTACCTATTTTCAACAATCCACTTAGCCCGACAAAACTCTCTGAAAGTTCCTTATTGATTTCACTGATCGTTACAGACAAACGTCTGATGGGGGATTTTACATCTGCTTCTTCATCTCCCTTTAGGAAGGCATATACCTTCCTATACATTCTTTCAATCCAAACCGCATCTTCTTTAGTTGGCGAAACTGGTATGCCATTACATTTACCTAATGTTGACGTATGGAGAATCATCGCATATACTGCAAGTTTAGACGGTGAAAGACAAAACGATGTGTCATTTATAAAAATCTTATGACTCTGTGGACTAATATTCAAAGTTCGTTGAGTTGTGACCTTTGCGGGTAAAGCTATCAAGTTAAAGAACAGCTTATAAGCACCTTGATAGAGTAATCTCTCATTAGAAGGGTTGAAACTAAAATACTGGGCATATGACACCTGCTTATTAAAGTCTGCAACAAACTTATCTACAGTAGTTAATACATCTTTACCATCAGCACGAAGACCAATAGTTAAAAAGTCGGCATATCTACGCATTGTCATATTACCTGTAGCATCTTTTACAACGACATCACTATTACCTAACATGATGAGATATGAGGGATTCTTGTGACCAAGAAGATTCATATGCATCTTCTTGCAAAGATAATCCTTCACAAAAACACTCGTTGTCATACTAGATATTTTTCTATATATGTCTTCAACAACGTTTTCTGTTATTGTTGGAAAGAAGTACATGGTCATATTCTTGAAAGTATCCAGATCCTTAGAAGCATAGAGTTTTGCAAGGCGTGGCACATATACGAACTGCAAACCAACACTTGCAAATAGTTGGCTGATTACATTGAAGTTTCTTTCTATTTCTTCACTTGCTGGTGTCGGACATGTCTCTATGAATATGACAAATCGTTTTGCCACAAAGAAATCTTGAAGCATATATGACTGCACATCATACCTCCCCTTCTGATTCTCAGTTAGGAAATATTTGATTGCTGTCAGAAGTATTGCCTCTGAGGGATCACAAACGCCATCACAATTTGCGACCTGAGTCACCGCTTCGATTGCCGCTCTTGCTCTTTTCCCTCTTGTATCTGCATTCCGTTTCTTTACAAATAATGAATCATTGTCTTGGTCTATTGGTTGAGCCATTAACTTCATTGCTTCAGCAAATGTGTATAACTGGGCATTCAGAAAAAGCTGTCTACTCATATCTGACCCAAACATAGCGTTATAGTTTTTTATCTCACCGTCATCGATGACTTTGTCTGCCTTAACCAAGTCAGAAACTATACGAGCCAAAGCCACACGACGATCATCATCGAGTGCCTTTATTTGCTCCCTTACGATATCTATTTTACTCATTGAGCAGAATCAGTGCTTATACCTTAATATAATATGCCTAACACTCCTTATTATATCAGGAACTATCAAAATGGGAGATGTTCCTACAAGGATATATATCCAGTCTCTAAGAGGCAATGGTGAAACACTGAATAACTCACCGACACCATTAACAATTAGGATTTGTCCCAGCAAGATAACAACTACAATCAATAAGAATCCTTTGCTATAAGTCTCAATGACCTTATGGGGATGAATGAATAATTCACCCAAATCCTGCAACAAACTCCTACCCGTTCTGAAGTACTTTGCGTTAAACAAATTCCAAAACTGCATCACAACAAAGACGGAGAAGAATACGCCCATTTCGTATGAAGACATGTGAGGTGCCTTCTTCGTCATGTCAAAATATCCATCAAATGCTGCCTGTGCAGTATCTTTCGTTAATAATGATGCGATACCTGTGTCAGGCATTACATCCTTATGCCAGAGCAACTGCCATATACCAAATAAAACAACAAAGAAGAACAAACCCACCCATAGAATTCTGCTTAACATCCTTCGGTCAATAATAAATGACTCCGGGTCCCTAGGAGGAGCATTGAGTACCTTTTCGTCTGCCGGCAAAGATGACAAGGCCATCGCTGCAAAAGTATCCATAATGAGATTAACCCACAACATCTGTGTAACTGTCAGTGGTGAATCAAGACCTGTACATGCGCCAATTAGCACTATCAAACACGCGCAGATGTTGATAGTCATTTGGAACAAAATAAAGCGCTGGATATTAAGATACAAGGAGCGTCCCCAAATAATAGCTCGCTTAATACTCACAAATGAATTGTTGATAATAGTAATGTCACTTGCTTCTTTCGCCCTTGACGTACCATCACCCATAGACAATCCCACTTGTGCCTTGCTAAGTGCAGGAGCGTCATTCGTTCCATCACCAGTTACTGCAACCACTTCTCCAACTTGCTGCAATAATGTGACCAAACGTGCCTTGTCATCAGGCTTCGCTCTGGAAATAATTTTGAAATTCGGGTTCTTTACTAATTCCTTCGCTTCTTCATCTGAAAGTTCTTCGAACTTGTCACCTGTTATTGTAATGGACTCTTTGTTTATAAGACCAATCTGTTTGCCAATTTCTGCTGCTGTTCCAGGAGTATCACCTGTAATGATGATTACCCTCACACCTGCTTTTTGAGTACAGTCTTTAATTGCCTCTTTCACATCTGCACGTATTGGGTCTGCAATACCCACTATTCCATCAAATGTCAATGGCGACCATTTACCGTTTATCTCATATTGAGAAGCAAATGCCAATGTTCTCATGGCTTTATTCTGATAGTCTTTGAGTGTTGAAAGTATCTCCTGCTTGCTCACATCACCACCAACCTTCTCACACATGTCAAGGACTATCTCTGGCGCACCTTTAACAAATCGAAGATGTGTTGCGTTTCCTTCTTGAATATCTATATACGTCTCCTTCTCCCTTTCTGTTTTGAATTCATCCAAATCTCTTGCATAGAACTCTGTTTTCATGTATTTATTCACAGTAGAGAAAGGTAACGATTCACCAAAAACGTATGCGTGTCGATAGCTTTCATAATTTATTCCTTCTGTTGACAACCAAGTCAATAATGCGCCTTCAGTGGGATTCCCTACGGGTTTCTGATTGTCATCCATGGAAATTTCCGCCGTTGAGTTCAGTGCAATATTATATCTGACATTCCTCTCGGCTTTATCTCCATAATATTCGTGAGTCATAACAGACATCTTATTTTGCGTCAGCGTTCCAGTCTTATCCGTACAGATAACTGTAGTCGCCCCCATAGTTTCACAGGCATGCAACTTTCTAACCAAATTGTTCTCCTTTAGCATTTTTCTCATGCTAAGAGCTAAACTAACAGTTACACTCATGGGAAGGCCTTCAGGCACTGCAACTACAATAAGCGTTACCGCCAACATAATGGAACTCAGCAAGAATTCTGCAATATGAACAAAGTCATGGCCATTATTCCCAGCAAACCAGAAGAAATAAATCATTCTTCCAATTACGACAAGTATCGCAATTATAAAACTGATTTTAGAAATAAGTCCACCCAACTTATCCAACTGTATGTTAAGCGGAGTCTCGACATCTCGCCCTTCCTGGGTTTTAGCCACACCGTGACCTTCTTCTGTATCCATGCCTATCTTCTCAACTTTAAAGATAGCATTACCATCAATAACTGTGGAGCCTCTTAATACCTGATTTGTCGGAAAAGTGGAATCTTCCTTGAAATCCTCTTTATAGGCAGACTTTCTAACGTATGGTTCTCCCGTAAAATTCGATTCATCAACAATAAAGTCATTGGTCTCATACAAAATACCGTCTGCTGGAATTTCGTCACCATTCTCAAGAAACACAAAATCGCCAACACATACGTCGTGCTTTGGCACTTCACAGATTCTAATCCAGTCTTTAATCTTATCTGGAAACTTCCTGAAGACCTTTATAGGCCGACGGTTTTTTACTTGATTAAGAACTTCAAACTCTTTATCCGCTTTCACCTCAAAGATAAAACCAACACCTGTAGCCAACAATAGGGCTATTAAAATTCCCATTGGTTCTATCAGCACAGAATGGCTCTGGTGCTGATAAAAGACCTCATAAAGAGCAACCATAACTGAAAAACAGAAAACCACTAATAATACGATTATCAGTGGATCTCTGAACTTCTCTAAATAGGCTTTCCAAAGAGATTCTTTTTCAGGTGGCGGTATGAAATTTTTCCCTTTACCTTGATTTACTTCTTCCGAATTGTTATACAAACATTGATGAAGGAACGACCTTTTCTTTTTCATAATTCTACATTTTAGGCTTCAAAGGTACAACTTTTATTTCAATTAACCACACAAAAACAACGTTGTGAATAAAAAAGCACACTAAAGCACATTTTTTTCCACAACGTTAGAAAACCTCAGTTTATGCGTCTTTATCCCTTTATCTCGACATACTCCGATGATGCTAATATTCTATAAACAGAATCCTTCCCATTCTTGATGTTTTCAGGGACAAACATGTCGCGATTAGCTACATTTTCTAAAGCTTTTACTTTTTCTCTGATATGATGAGCCTGAGTTTTGTCTTTATAGTCAGTTGCACTCCTGCCCTTTCCTGTTTTTGAATAAATCTCGTTATAACGCTTTAGCAGCTCCTTCTTCTCGGTTTTATCAATTTGCTCTCTCCAGTCCAATCCATTCCCAGACAATGACTCTTTCACAATCAATGTATATAGCGCATATTCCTGAGCACTCAATTTGATTTGAAGAGTATCTGTTCCATCAAAAGACACAAATACAACAGGATTTTCTCTTTGACTTAAATCGATAACAAGACGATATTCTTTCATTTCCTTGCCGTATGATATCAAGTCAAATAGTGACCGATGGAAACCATAATAGAGGAACTTCCGTTTTTGCGGCTGGCTTTCAATAGCAATGGCACAATTTACCATGCTGCTATAGGTATCCACCAAATCGCGAATGGTTTTCAAGATATCCTCTCCCAAATCTATTAACAAGAAGTTAGAATATGTTACCCTTTCCGAATCATCGCTGCTATGTGGTGCAACTACTGAAGAATCGTTGATCTTGAATAATAGTGAGGGCTTTGCACCTAACAGATTTATCCCGATTTTCTTATAAAGCAAGTCACGACAGAATCGGGAAGTTGAAATTCCACACAAATCGTCACATATTTTGCTAACCCGATCATCTGATGCAGACGGAATCATATACGAGACCACTTTCTTCAAATAATTCCTTTCCATAGAATCAAAATCCCGGGCTATATGCGGAATGTGTACAAACCTGAAACCAGCAAGCGCAAATTCGTTATTTATCACCCGATAATTGTTTTCTATGAAATCGTTGGCTATAGTATTCTTTTCATTTTCTATATAAATAGCCGTCATATTCTCTATTAGCAAATCACCTGCTTTCACAGAGAACACTTCTGCCCCACCTTTTAAAGCCTGAATAATCGCAAGAATCTGTATAGCTTCTAAAGGAACACATGTGCCATCCGATAGGGACAAGCCTTTCAACAGTTCTATCACCTCGTTAACTTCTACATCGCTCAACTCTTTCAACGTTTTGATTGCTTTCGCTAAGGTCAGTCGTTTTGCTTCGCTTAACATCGTTTTCTTGATATTAAGCTTGTTTCGAGAAATAATTTCCTCGAAATATTCCATCTCTCCTTGCTCAACAATAAAGTCAGCTTCTATCAAATCTGAGATGATACGTGCAAATGCTATTTTCTGTTGGCGTTCCATCTAATTAGACAAGTTCTCCTTTAGACACTCTCGATTCCAAGACTCTTCCCTAAACATGTACAAATCCTTAACATCATATTTCTCAATGTGCAGGAAAGACATACGGAGGTTGCCACTTATTTGAAGATTTCTTATTCTATCCTTCCCCAGTTGTTTAGGTCTCTCAGGAAGATTACTGAAGAAGTATTTTGTTTCATCACCATATTCATTAGGTAGACCTCCATAAACTTGAACCATTACTGCGCTATGCTGCATCTGATAGAAGAAAGGCAGGAAATAATCATCATTGATATAATCCGTAATACTAAAGTTAAAATTGTCCAACAGGATATTCACAAGTTTATTGCGTACATCGCCAAGGATTTCATAGAAGCCTATCTTACCATCAACTGCATCACGCAAAGTGTCTGCCATATTGGTGAAGATATTCTTTATGCTCGGCATAGTACGAAGACACTCTAAGATGTTATCAAGAGGCAACAGATTTGAGTCTAGGATTTTCTGATAATCTTTTTCGTCTATCTTGTTCTGTTCTTCTATCCGTTGAACGTTTATCAGGTAGTTATCGCTCATCTGCTGTATACGGATGCTCTCTGCAAGTAACTCTTGGTTGATGGCAGATAGACCTTTAAAAATGGCATTCTGCATTCGGAACATCTTCCGTTTGTCATCCATCACAGAATCCAACTTCCCCAATTCCTCTTTAATACGTATGATTGCAGGATTATCTACATCCCCAGGAATTTCAATTTCCTCTGGGATCTCATCTTTCCGACGGAAGAAGATGAAACGTCTCTTTGGTTCGTTTTGGCGTTTCCTCTTTTCTTCATTCTGTCGTTTCTGTTCTTCTATTGTTTTTTCTAGTTCCTGCTCCAGTTTCCTCCGTTGCTCATCTGTCTGATCTTTTAACTCATTGAGTGAAACATCAAGATTTGCAATGCTACCTATCTGATTGTACAGCTCCAGATACTTCTTTTGCATATCTTTTAGCCGTTGGCGATCACCTTCCAACAATCTTTGTTTCTCTCTAAGTATATTCAGATTAATGACATGTTGCGCATTAAAGTCACGGTCTTTAAGCAACGAATCAGCATCAGGTATTTCCTTGCCTTCATAGCCATTAATATTCAACCCTGTTACCACATATGCAGCATTAACTAGTTTGGGTGTCCTGAAATAGTCGTATGGAAAATAACAATATCCATTATCACCGAAATTTTCTCCCCATGAATTTCGAACAATAAAGTAACCTTCGCTGTCACTATAACCACATATCACCATTGCGTGATTCTCATCCTCTATCAATTCGTTTTCAGAAGGTATGTCAACAAAACCACTTACATTCTTTACAAAGCGGTCGAATACACGAATGGAAATAACAACTGGGTAGCCTTGTGCCAAGGCAGATTTAATGTCTTCTACTTGCAACTTAACATTCTTTGCCTCTGTCACCTTTCTTAGCTCACCATCTGAATAGGCCTCTTGTGAAGGTTGTTCATCATAAACATCAGGATTGTAAGGACAAAGCCTTTCCAAACATACTCCCTTATCACGTATAGACTGAATTACATCTTGGAATGTGCTACCAGAATCTTCATCGGTCTTGTCGTTTATCTCTCGCGCATTGTAATAAACAAATGCTTCACTCAAGTCTGTCTGTTTCTGGAGAGCACGGCGCAAGAAGAACTCTATGACAGAAACGAGACTAAATGATGAACATGCCCCTTGATGTTTTTGATTTCGAATAGATGAGAAATCGCGTCGCAAATCTACTGAACATGGAAGAATCAAATCATTAGGGCACTCATAATTTTCTGCCAAAGGTGTTTCCTGGTATTTATATGGCTTAAAAATATTATCACCTATCTTGAAACCTTCATCCGTCCATTCACCATCATATTTGTAATCTTCAGTGATCTTGTCTTTTAAATCCTCTATTACCTGTTCCTGTTCTTTTATAACATCCTTCAATTCTGCAATATCCTTGGAATACTTACGAAGTTTACGATAGGACTCACGCAAATCACTTTCTTCGGGAATTTCCAATTCGTCAAGTTTAAAGTCCTCCAACTGCCAAATAGAGTCATCCAAATCATCGCTTTCCAAATCTGTGTCGGCTGAAAGCTGATTAAAGAGAGAGAACAAAAATCTTTGCTCCGCAATGTTCAAGCCTTTCTCATCAATATTTCTCAGTAAAATATCACGGATCTTGTCTTTAACGTCTTTTGTGAACAACTTATCATATTCCGCTTGGCTTTCTAAGCTACCATCCAAATGTTCCTTATACTCCTTTAATAAAACTGCTTCTTCTTTAAGAATTTTGCGGTATGTCTCACGTACTTTCTCTTTGTCGAGTGTATCTTCATCTATAATATTGGGCTTAACATTCTCCTGAAACAAATCACGGAACCATCTATCAACAATAAGGTATTTATCTATAATCTTTGAATCAATATTGATAGCATAGAAAGGCCGGTCAAGAACTGAATAGTGGCAAACCACATCATAATGTTCTATCAATGCCATAGACAGTTCCCCGCAAGTCTTAACAAACTTTGGATAATCAAAATTCTTCGATTGCTTGTTTACATTGTAATTTTGGAAAATAAAAATATGCCACAGTCTCGGATTCTCTTCTCGAAGAGCAGCCAATGCCTCTGCATTTCCTAACATTACACGATAACGCTCTTCACGACTCAACGAGGGGTGTTTCAGG
>JAEEGJ010021874.1_pt1 | contig 13667 bp, 13 predicted proteins | sample 8958761 | NCBI WGS metagenome assembly JAEEGJ01 (sample SAMN16246546, study PRJNA631951) | gut metagenome | biome: gut microbiome; feature: rumen; material: RS-attached | host: Bos | place: Iran: Karaj | collected 2018-10 | reverse complement strand
CCCGTGGTGGCTTTCAATTGTCCGATGGGACCCGATGAAATTATCTCAGACGGTGAGGATGGCTTTTTGGTACCTGTTGGCGATATTCGTGCTTTGGCTGAAAAATTGCAAACACTGATGCAGAATCAGGAATTACGGATGAAGTTCTCTGAGACAGCCTATCGCAATTCTGTCCGATACCGTATAGAAAAGATTTCCAATCAATGGATACAGTTGTTTGCCCAATTGACCAAAGGGAGGTGAAATATGATGTCACCATAGGCATTCCCGTTTATAATGTGGAACCATATATCACTCAGTCCTTGGAATCCGCATTAGCCCAAACGTATCCTTCTATTGAGTTTTTACTTGTGGATGATGCTAGTGGCGATTTGTCTGCTGATGTTGTCCGGAGTTTTCAGATGGGGCATCCGCGCGGTGCAGATATCCGTTTACTCTCAAATCCTAATAATCTTGGTGTTTCTGCCACGCGAAATAGGATCATTGAAGAGGCTCGGGGGGAATACCTTTATTTTATGGATGCCGACGATGTGATTGTTGAGAATGCCATAAGCCTATTAATGCATCAACTTCAGTTGTATCAGGCAGAAATAGCTTTTGGCTCTTATGAGAAGACTGAAACTTCTGGTTTAAAATCTATATATCAATATCCTGATATTCAACTATTTGAAGAATATACTCTTGCCAACTTCTCTTATCGTAAATTCGGAGGAATTCAAGCGTCTGCATGCAACTATCTTGTAAAGTTATCTGTTTTGCGAGAACACCATCTTCGCTTCGTTGACGTGAATTATTGGGAAGACCTGGTTTTTACATTCGACTTGGTGACATACATCCATCGTGCCGTTTTGACAAGTCAGATAACTTATTATTATCAGTGTCGTGAAAATTCGTTATCCAATTATCAGACAAGACGGGAGATTGGTAAAGATGAAATCCTGAATAATGTGAAAGCAATAGATGTTCTGAAAACAAATACTCAGCGTTATTCATATAAGCCATATTATCCCAAGCGTTGCTATGTGGTCATGATGACCTATTTTTACATGGTTTGCAATATTCTGAAACGAGGAAAGCATATCCACCCACCATTCACTTATAAAGAGATCAGAAGCCTTATGTCCCATCCTGCTACATTGAAGGAGATATGTTCATTCCAGCATACTCGTTTTCTGAATCTGATTCTTTATCTGATAGGCAAATTGCCTTCATTTTTGTGTGTCGAGACCATCAGATGTCTTGGTAAAATGAAAAAGTTACTATAAAATTTGGAGATTTGCGGAAAAATGCTTAATTTCGCCCACAGAAATTGAATGTAGGCGTTATGTCAAAATGGTACGACAAATATCTCAGTATCTATGGGAAGTCTTTTGACGAAGTTCCCGACAACATACTTGATGAGATTAAGAGCAAACTCGCACGGCATCAAAGCGATAATCCTCTTGTCTCTATTGTCGTTATCGCTTATAATGAAGAAAAGCGACTAGCAGCTTGTCTTTGGTCACTTAGCGAACTTCAGACGACATACCCTATAGAAATTCTTGGTGTGAACAATAATTCCAAGGATCGGACTGAACAAGTCTATCAGCGGTTGGGCTTGCCCTATTTTAATGAAACTAAACAGAGCCCGGGCTTTGCCCGTCAGTGTGGTTTGGAGAATGCTCGTGGAAAGTATCATTTTTGTATTGATGCCGATACATTCTATCCACCACGCTATGTTGACTTGATGATGACCGAATTGTCTAAGCCAGATGTGGCTTGCGTTAGTTCTTTCTGGAGTTTCTTCCCAGACAAAACGCACTCGTCATTTGGTCTTTTCTTGTTTGAGTTAATCCGTGATACCTTCTTGTTTGTTCAGCATTTCAAACGTCCTGAATTATGTGTTCGTGGTATGGTGTTTGCCTTTAAGACCGATTTGGCTCGTAAGGTGAAGATCCGCACAGACATTCGTCGTGGTGAGGATGGTTCTTTGGCCCTATCTTTGAAACCCTATGGAAAGATTGCCTTTTTATATCATCGTGATGCTCGTCCTGTTACGGGCTATGGTACTATAGGTTCCCAGTCTCTATGGCAAAGCTTTGTCCAGCATGTCAAGATCCAGGGGAAAGGCATTACGCGTATATTTTTTAAGAAAGACCACTATGAAGATAGTGATGAAAACCTGATGAAACCTAAACTATGAGAATATTATATATAAATGATGCAATTGCCATCTGGGGAGGTGTAGAACGCATACTCGTAGAAAAGGTTAATTATTTAGCAGAGAACTACGGTTATGAGATGTTTGTAGTTACTACTAATCAGGGATCTCATCCTATGCCATTTCCTTTAAGTCAGAAGGTTACTCATAAGGATTTGGACATACAAATTCATCGGCAATATTTATATCATGGTTTGTTTAGGATCTTTAAGAAAATACATCTCAATTATCTGTTTGTTAAGAGACTCCGGTCATATATTCAAGAGATACAGCCAGATGTCATAGTTTCAGTTCGGCCTATGCTTACCAATACAATTGTTAGAGCAAATGGTTCTATTCCACTTGTTTTTGAATCTCATTCTTCATATAAAGGACAATATACTTTAGATGCACATCTCTATACAAAACTAAAAGTCGAGCTGTCTAATTGGAGTGTAAGATATGCTCAACAAGTAGTGGCATTGACTGAAGGGGATGCTTCAGAATGGCGTAAAATCAACTCCCATGTTTGCATTATTCCAAATATTGTTCATTTGAATGATTCAGGTAGTTATTCCGATTGTGAGGCTGAGTCTGTAATTTTTGTAGGCCGTTTTTCTAAGCAAAAGGATATTAAGAGTCTTTTGGAAATATGGAAAATTGTTCATGAACGAAAGCCCAAATGGCAACTGCAAATATATGGGGGCCATGGTGAAGAACAGGACTTTTTATTGCCTGTTATTGAAAATATGAATGCCAATATTCAGGTTCAAGAACCTACTTCAGATATCATGAATAAGTATAAAGATAATTCTTTGTTAGTCATGACTTCTGCTTACGAACCATTTGGCTTGGTGTTGCCTGAGGCCATGAGTTGCGGTATTCCGGTTGTTGCCTTTGATTGCCCTTATGGACCTTCTGATATCATTACAGATGGTGAGGATGGGTTCCTTATACCAAATCGCGATATACAATTGTTTGCGGAAAAAGTTTGTTTGTTGATGGATAGTCCAGATTTGCGTAAAAAGATGGGCAAAGCTGGCATCGCTTCTTCTCAAAGATATGAGGCAAAGCTGATTATGCCTCAGTGGAAAGAACTCTTTGAAAAATTAACGAGTAAAAAATAAGTATTATGATACCCAAAGTTATACATCTCTGTTGGTTAAGCGGTGATCCATATCCTGCAAAGATAGCCAGATGCCTCGAAACGTGGAAAAAGTATTTGCCAGATTATCAAGTAATATTATGGGATACCAATCGTTTCGACTTAAACTCATCGATTTGGGTAAAACAGGCATTTGAGAAAAAGAAGTATGCATTCGCAGCAGATTATATACGTTTCTATGCACTCTATCATCATGGTGGTATCTATTTGGATTCTGATGTTGAAGTGTTAAGGAGTTTTGACGATTTGTTGGATCTCCCTTATTTTATGGGGGCCGAAAAAGCTCAGACGCCTGAAGCTGCCATCATTGGTGCAGAGAAGGGCTGTGACTGGATCAAGGCATGCTTGGATTATTATCAGGATCGTCCATTCATCAAAGAAAATGGTAGTCTGGACATCCAGACGGTGCCTGATATTATGATTAAACAGATAGAGCAGATAAAACCTATTCGAGTTCTTTCCTTGGATGATAGTCTGAATATCCGTAAACTGGATATGCAGAAAGAGGTACTTGAGTTTAATGATGCCTTTTTCTCTCCCAAAGTCTTCGATTCTCGTGAGGTTGAGATTACACCATATACTTACGCTATTCATCACTATCAGAATTCTTGGTTCTCTCCTAAGGCAAAGGCCTATTATAGAACTCGGGCATTCTTAGTGAAAATCTTCGGACAGAAAATAGTCCGGAAGGCAGAAGTGGCTTTGATGCCTTGGAAATTTAAGCAGAATCAGTGATGAAGAAGGCATTAAGTATAATAGTACCGGTATATAATGTTGAACAGTATATTCGGCCATGTATAGTGAGCCTTTTTCACCAAGGACTTGATGAAACTGATTTTGAGGTTATATTGGTAAATGATGGTACTCAGGATGATAGCTTTGGCCAAATTCAGGATTTTTTTGACCAGTATCATAATATAGTCCGAATTAACCAGGAAAACCAAGGCTTGTCAGGTGCCCGTAATACTGGCATGAAACATGCGCATGGGGATTATATTTTGTTTGTTGATTCTGATGATTTGTTGGTAGAAGGCAGTGTCCCCTCGTTGATGAGGATCGCTATGGGCACTTCTGCAGACTTGGTTGTCGCTGATTTCCTGAAACTATCAGATGATGAAATCCTTGCATATCATGCGGATTGCAATCAGAAGTTTAGTATTCAAGAAAAGACAGGATCTGAACTTTTTATGCAGGATTTAAGGCCTGATCAGAATTATGTGTGGCGTACCATGTATAGGCGAGAGTTCCTTGAGAATAATCATCTGAAGTTTATTCATGGTATTTGCTATGAGGATATGCCTTTTACTCCCGAATGTTATCTGAAAGCCAAGAAGTGTGTCCGTACTACATGTATATTGTATTTATATCGGATGGGGCATAATTCTATTACGTCAACGATGACTCCTAAAAAGGCTTTGGATTTGAATAAGGTCATTGCCCGGATATGGGAGTTGAAGGACATGGAGACCATCAGTCAGGATGAACGCCAACGATTATTGGACAATCTTTTTGCAACGTTCTCCTTTGAGCTTTGGTGTATCTCTCATAATCCAAATGTTCTTGCAGAAAGAAAAGCTATTGTCAACGACCTGAGGGATCGGGTTCCGGATTTGTGGTTCTCTCATGGGATGAAACAATTGCTTGTCTCTTCATTGTTCAAATTGTTTCCAAACACTTATTTGAAATTTAGATCGAGATGAAAAGGGTAATAACATATGGAACATACGATCTGCTTCATCAGGGACATCTGAATCTATTGAGGCGAGCAAAGGAGCTTGGTGACTATCTGATTGTTGGTGTCACAAATGATAGCTTTGATCGTGAGCGAGGTAAACTGAATGTTCGGAATAATGTCTTGGAGCGTGTGGAGGCAGTGAGGGCAACAGGATATGCAGACCAGATTATCATTGAAGACTATGTTGGCCAGAAAATTGATGATATTCAGAAATATGATGTTGATATTTTTGCCATTGGATCTGATTGGGAAGGAAAGTTTGACTATCTGAAGGAATATTGTCAGGTTGTATATCTTCCAAGGACAGAAGGTATCAGTAGCACATTGCTCAGGAATGAGACACAATCTGAGGTTAAAATCGGCATTATCGGTTGTGGACGTGTAGCAAACAGATTCCCAAGTGAGGCATCATTTGTTAGTGGGGCAAATATCATAGGTGCGTATGATATTGATCCAGAAGTCTCTTCTTCCTTAGTTCGTAGGAATCCCTACATTAGACATTACGATAATGCTCAACAACTGATACTTGATTCCGATGCTCTCTACATAGCAACGCCTCATCTAGCTCATGAAGAATATATCATTCGTGCATTAGAAGCAGGCAAACATGTGCTTTGTGAGACGCCTATGGTATTGAATGGACATACCGCAAGAGAGTTATTTGAAGAGGCAAAAAGAAAGAATGTTTTCTTGATGGAGGCCAATAAAACAGCTCATTGTCCGGCTTTCAATCATTTGGTGTCACTGGTAAAGAGTGGAGTGATTGGGGATGTTGTAGACGTAGAGGCTTCCCTTTCCAAATTGTGGGATGACGATATGACACTTCGCGAATTTGACCCCAGACAGGCTGGTGGCTCATTCTACGAGTTAGGTAGTTATCCCTTATTGCCAATTCTCAAATTCTGTGGCTCAGAATTTGAGAACCTGAATATTTATAGTCGAATGCAAGATGGCATTGATATGTTTACTCGAGGTGTGTTCAGATATGCTAAAGCCACATGCTCTTTCAAGGTTGGTTTAGGCGTAAAGACAGAAGGCAACTTAGTTATCTCTGGAACGAAAGGCTATGCCTATGTGCCAGCACCATGGTGGAAGACGGATTATTTTGAACTGCGTTATGAAGATCAGAACAACAATAAGAAATATTTCTATAAATGGGATGGTGCTGGTCTGAGGTATGAGATACAGGAATTCCTGAGTTGTATTATTAATAAGCGATACTCATCTTCAAGATTGCGCGGAAGAGACTCTGTCTTTATGGCTGACGTGATGCAGTTGTTTAGTGAACGTAAGAATTTTTATGAGATTTGAAGATTGTGGAGTTATGAAGAATGCTATAGTAACAGGCGCTACCCGCGGGATAGGATTCGCTGTTGCCAAGATGCTTCTGGAAGCAGGCTATTATGTAATTGTTACATACGGTCATGATGAAGAAGAGGCCCAAAAAGTAAAATTGGCTTTGGCGGAGATTAGTAGTCATTTCGAAATTGTTCGTGTGAATCAGGCAAGCAAACAGGACCTGAAGAAATTTACAGATGCTATGCTTGAAAAAGAACATATTGATTGCTTGGTTTGCAATGCCGGTATGACGCTTCGAAATGCGACATTATCAGAAATTGATGACGATGGTTGGGAGCAAGTCATGATGGTAAATGTTAACAGCTATGTCTATATGATTCGGGATCTCTATGATGTGATTCCACATAAAAGTAGAATTATATTTATTGCTTCCCTGTTAGGGGTGCATCCTCACAGCATGTCGCTTGCTTATGGTGTCACAAAAAGTGCTGTCATTGCCTTAGCAAAGAATCTTGTGAAGTATTTCGAAGGGACAGACACGACAGTTAATGCCATCGCTCCTGGATTTGTGGAAACAGAATGGCAGAAAACAAAACCAAAGGAGATTCGTGAGAATATTATCAGGAAGACAGCTGTCAAGCGATTTGCCACTCCCGATGAAATTGCTGACACTGTGCGTTTCTGTCTGGAGAACGGTTTCGTCAATGGTAGTGTGATAGAGGTTTCTGGTGGATATAGTTTTAAGTAACAGTTACAAATTACTAAATGACATGGACTTAAATTACAGGCATATTTATTGGAGACTGCAGAGTAAGTATTATAAGATCTGGGGCTATCTGTTGAAATGGCTTCCTGTTAATCGGAAGAAGATTGTATTTAACAATTTTCGTGGTCACGGTTATGGTGATAGCCCAAAATATATAGCAGAGGAGATTATTCGTAGGAAATTGCCTTACGATTTGGTGTGGCTTGTTGATGATATGAATATGGATTTTCCGCCCCAGATCCGAAAAGTGAGTTTGCAATCTATTCGACCCTCTTATGAACTTTCGACTGCACGGATGATTATTTCTAACGTGAAAGTCTCTCTTCCATATCGCAAAAAAAAGAATCAATATTATCTTCAAACATGGCATGGATCTGTGTCCTTTAAAGCCATAGAGGCAGACGCAAAGGATAAGTTGAAACCTCAGTATCTGAAAGAAACAATGGCAGATTCGAAATTAATTGATTTGTTCTTGTCCTGTAACAGTATTCAGACTAAAGAAATTCAGACATGTTTTTGGTATGATGGCGAAATTTTTGAATGCGGATCTCCAAGAAATGATATGTTATATAAGTCTAAAGACTATCAGTTAAAAATAAAAAGCCAGATAGGAATATCCGCAGGGGAAAAAATAGTGCTTTATGCTCCTACATTCAGAGATGATCTTAGAACGGATGTTTATAATCTGAATTTGAATGATCTAAGGGATAAACTATGTGATAGCTTTGGTGGTGATTGGTGTGTATTGGTGAGACTGCATCCTAACATAAGGGAAAAACTGTTTACTACAACCCATGACATTATTGATGCAACATCATATCCTGACATGCAGGAACTATTGCTTGTTTCAGATGTCTTAATCACGGATTATTCTTCAACGATTTATGATGCTTCAATTATGCGCAAAATAGTCTTGTTGTATGCTCCGGATTTGGAGGATTACAAGGAAAGCCGGGGATTAAAACCTGTATATTTTAATTTCCCGACCAAGATCAACCAAAGTAATGAGGAACTTTTAGATTATATTAGTCATTTTGATATGAATAGTTATCAACGCAACTTAGAAGATTTCCTTGGTGGAATAAATATTTTCGATGATGGAAATGCTTCGAAACGAGTGGTAGATAGAATAGAATCTATATTATAATTTTGGCTTATGAAAATTCTAATCATGCATAGGTCTTTCGCTCTAGTCGGTGGTGCAGAGAGGGTTATTACAGACAAGGCTAACTACCTTGCTCAGAAAGGACATGAGTTATTGCTTGTCAGTTACGAACAGGGACAGCATCCATTGCCTTACGAATTGCATCCTTCTGTAGGTTATAAAGACTTGGATTGTCGTTTCTTTACCTTGTCTAAATATCCATTTTTATCGAGGGTATATCATGTTATCAAGTTAAAAAGAAAATTTAGAAAAGAATTAAGTGAAATAGTTCGATCATTCAAGCCGGATGTTGTGGTTTTGGCCTCTGATTGGCAAACGTTGATGAAATCGGTTCTGGCAGTTGTTTATCCAGTACCTGTAGTGGCAGAATTTCATAATGCCTATGATTATATTATGCGTAAGGTTGGGGTTTCTGAGGGTAGATTGAAGAATTCTCTACTTAGATCATATTATCAATACTCTTTACGATCTTTAGCAAAATGTGCAAAAATGGTCGTGTTAACAGAAAGTGATGCCAATTGCTGGAGACAGCATTTCTCAAATGTTTGTGTGATTCCCAATCCTGTTACTTTATATCCAGATGAAATTAATGATGTGTCAAAAGATCCTGGCAGAATTATATTTGTAGGTCGGTTTAACCACGAAAAGCGTATTGATAGGTTAATTTCTGCTTTTTCTTCGATTGCAGCAAAATATCCAGATTGGCATGTGGATATTTTTGGCGAGGGTAATGAAAAGGAAAAACTGATAAAGTTAATTATTAAAATGCATATGGAAGGACGTGTTATTATACACGAACCAACTAAAGCCATTTATGATGAATATAAACGTAGTGAAATGTTAGTTCTATGTTCAGAGCATGAGGCTCGGCCTTTAGTCTTGGTAGAAGCTATGTCATGTGGTGTACCTTGTGTGTCACTTGATTGTCCTTATGGCCCTCGAGAGATTATTAACGATGGCGTCACTGGGCTTTTAGCGCGTAACGGCGATGTTCGTGATTTGGCAAACAAAATCGAGTGGATGATAACTCATGAAGCAGAACGTAAAGAAATGGGGCGTCAAGCACGTCTGGATGCAGCTAAGTATAAGATGTCAGTCATCATGAAAGACTGGGAAGAACTTTATGTAGGTGTTGTTTCAAAAAGCTAATTATTTGTAATGGTCGTATCAGTCATTATTCCGGTTTATAAAGTAGAACAATATATCCAACGTTGTCTGGAATCTGTTATTGCACAAGAGTGTGATGTTTTTAGTATAGAGTGTATTCTGATTGACGATTGCTCTCCTGATCATAGTATGGATATTGTGGAAAAGCAGATAGAATCCTATGAAGGAACAGGAATCTCCTTCGTCATTCTTCGTCATGATGTTAACAAAGGTCTTTCTGCTGCAAGGAATACAGGGATAAGGGCTGCAAAAGGTGACTTTATTTATTTTCTGGATTCCGACGATCATATTATGGAGAATACTTTGAAGAGTATGGTTTCCTATTCCTCAGATTATCCTGATGTTGATATGGTTATGGGGAACTCTTTATTTGTTGGGGTTAATTATCTTACGAATACAAAAGTTACAAATAATAGTTCTTCCCCCTATTTACTTGATGAAAAGATTTCTATGTGGCGATTATTACTGAGAAGAAGTTTTGATCACCACGCTTGGAATAAACTGATTCGGAGGTCATTCATCTTGGAACACGAATTATTCTTCGACGAAGGTGTTATTTATGAGGATATCCCTTGGACTTATAGGATGATGTCTTGTTTGTCTTCCGTATTGCTTGTTCCTGGCCTGATGTATCTTTATGAATATAATCCCAGTTCTATTATCCACACGACTCCACAGAAAGCAGAGTCAAAGATATCAAGTTTTATTTTTATTTGTGACTATTTGCAGAAAAATCCACCCAAGGATGACTCCAAGAATGGTTTATTAATTGCTCATCGCATCTTTTTGTATCATTGGATGACTGTCTTGTTGGAAGCCCAATGTAGATTTGGAACTAGTAAGGAAGTTAGTAGAAGTATAACCAAGATAAAGAAAAATATGTTGATTGATGCCATCAAGCATGGCCGCGTTTTGTTATCTTTATTCTTTTTGGCATTATTTGCACCATTTACAAAATTATTAAAATATCGTTTCTATCGCTCTAATTTAAACCGAATAGAGAATGCTGCGTATCTTTTGTTGAATTTTGTAGAAAAAGTGCATTAGTTAAAGAAGTGGATATGGCTTATTAGCTCCTGTGCCCTATCATTAATGGAGCACGCTTCTTCCCATATAGAATGACTGGATAGAGCAAAGCACTGATGCCTAATGAAATGATCAATGCTTCATACCATTGGTAACAAATATTGTCTATATTAAAGAGATGCTCTAATGCGAAATTCACGAGGCTGACAATAGGGTAGTGGAGTCCCACAATCACCAAGGTACCGATGGAGAGGTTGATAATGATGTCTGACTTGATACCATCCAATAGTTTGCAGCCAGAGAGAAGGCCGAAGATGAAGCAGATTACCATAGGATAGAATAATGCGATATGCAGTAGAAACCTGCTTTCGTGTAGGTGCCAATAGAAGAGCAGAAGGCTGAGGCTGATCCCCCCGATAAATGTAATAAGCTCCCTTTTTGAGTTAGTGCCAAGATATAAACCTCGTTGCCGTAAAGCATAGCCTATATAATAGAAAGGTAAACTGCGGAAGACTCCCATCGGTGTCAGATTCGGCAGAAACATATAGTATTTGTTGGCTGCATAGAGGAAAAAAGAGACGATACAAAGTGCAATCATCATTTGATGGGGATACCTTGTCTTTCTGCACCAATCTATGATGATGTGCATGATAAGGATAGCTGGCAGATACCACATTGGACCATCGAGAGGCTCGCAGAAGCTATTTTCATGTTGAAAGAGTAGGGTACCAAAGATGGGGCGCATGGCTTGAAACAAATCAGGCATGCTGCCATTCTGCATATAGTATTTGACTAACCAATATGGATAGACAATTGCATTGTAGAGCAGATAAGGCAAAATCAGACTATGCCAATATTTCCCCCAATTCTTTTGGTCGCTGCCTCGATCTTTCTTCAGATAACCAGAGAGGAAAAAGAAGATGGTAACAACACAGGCTTGTAAATAACGGAAATAGAACCACTCTTGAGATTGGGGCAGATGTACGAAGACGATGCCTATTACCGCTATCGCCTTCCCCCAGTCAATCCAGTTGATTCGCTCTTTCATACGGCAAAAGTAACATTTTCTTGCGAAAAAAACAAAAGTATGAGCTTTTTTCTGTACTTTTGCCGAAGAAATGGCAACAAAGAGAATTGAGTATATCGATGCGATGCGGGGATTCACAATGATTCTCGTCGTGTTTGCGCATATCTGCCATTTCTGTTTGGACGATTCGCGGATGGGCTATAATTCTGTATTTATCATTTTTCGTCTGCCGTGTTTCTTTATGTTGAGTGGCTGGTTGTTTGAGCCTGTTGCCACGCGGCCTTTTGCGACGATAGCTCGCAAAAAGTTCATGGTGCAGATAGTGCCTACGTTTATCTTCCTGTTACTATTGGCTCCGCCTCCAGAGTTCTTTCACCAGTTAGGAGCCTTGAAGGGAGGCTATTGGTTTACGTTTGTACTCTTTGAGTTCTTCATTCTCTATATGTTGATAGTCCGTCTGGGCAGCAAGTGGCGTCCTTGGGTGGCGCTAACTGTTACGTTTTCATCCTTTGTTTATGCCCGATATTATAATAGCATTCAGATGTCGGCAACAGGATACCTTGCCTTAGTAGTAAATGGACTAGGCTTCCTGAGCGTTGCTTTGTGGCGTTTCTTCCTGTTTTTCTGTGTTGGTGCCTGGATGCGCAGACATTTTGATGCGTTTATCCGATGGACGAGCAAACCTGCTGTTATCTTGGCGATTGCTGTTGCCTTTTTCGCGATAGCCTCTACGCCGCATATTGATAATATATGGTTTGAAATGTTCAGATTCTATGTTGGGGGTATTACAGGCATGTGGCTCGTCTTCACTTGTTTCCGCCTTTTTGGTATGTGGCTTAAAAGAATTCACCTTTCCAGACCTTTGCAGTATGTGGGCACTCGAACCTTGGATATCTATCTGTTGCACTATTTCTTCTTGCCCCGTTTCCTGATGCCTTATGCTGATCAGCTAAAGGCTTTCGATAGTCATATTGTGGAGTTCTGGGTGATTCTTGCCGTTTCGCTGATTGTCTTGTTGCTAAGTTTGTTGGCAAGCTACATCATCCGTCTCAGTCCTTTCTTGGGCCATTATCTTTTTGGCGTGAAATACGAGCAGAAGAGCCTTTAGAGGTAGAGGATTACAAAGAACGACGCAATCCATCCGAAGATACAAAACTGTACAAAATGATCTTTTACCAGTGATTTCGTAGGGCTACCGCTCAGTCCATATACGATCATGTTCTGCAGATAGCGCAGCAAGCCTGCCAATACCCAACCCGTAGTCAAATATACATAACGGGTGCCCATGCGCTCTATCACTTCTGGCGACATCGTGTACATGATATAGCAGACCAACGTGACAGAAGCGATGATGGCTGTGGCCTCGTTGATAAATGTCTTGTTGTATCCTGTGATAGAGACACGCGGCATTGTGCCTGTTTGTTCGTAGATGCGATAATCGTCGTTTCGCTTGGTAAATGCAAGGAAGAGTGTCACAAGGAAAGTCATCATCACCAGCCAGTGAGATACCCAAATGTCTGTTGTCAGACCACCGATAAGCACGCGCATTACGAATCCGATGGCGATAGTCGATACGTCGAGGATGGCATATTGTTTCAGTTTGATACAGTAGGCGACGTTCATCAGCCAATAGCCAGCCACTATTATATATAAATAAGGTGTATTTACGCTGTGGGCGAACGGAATCAATAGTAAGGAACCAATGGTACACAGGAGCATCATCACGTAGCCGCCTCTGATGGATACGGCTCCAGAAGCTATCGGGCGCTTGCACTTTTTGGGGTGCTGACGATCTGTCTCCACATCCCTCAGGTCGTTGAAACAATAGATGGCACTTGAAATGAGGCAGAACGATGCGAAAATCACCAGTGTAGGCCAAAAATAATCAGGCTTCAACAGATTATTGCTGAAGAATATGGGTGCAAACACGAACGTGTTCTTAAGCCATTGCAGCGGTCTGAGCAGACGGATGTAGTGTATCATTATTCGCAGTTTTGATGCCGCAAAGTTACGCTTTTTCCTTGAAATCACCAATAATCTCTCTCAATTCTTTTGTGGTTTGACTTATAAACACTCTCTTGCAGATTCATAATGATTGCTAAAAAAGACCGATTTGTTGTTTATTGCGATTATAATTA